>QWCC01000492.1_pt1 | contig 20248 bp, 19 predicted proteins | sample 1972491 | NCBI WGS metagenome assembly QWCC01 (sample SAMN09866718, study PRJNA288562) | Human oral metagenome isolate term5_saliva, whole genome shotgun sequencing... | isolation source: mouth | host: Homo sapiens | place: USA: California
GAAAGAGAAACATCGAATCCAATCCACCAGACAAAGCTAGCACAACTCTTGAATGATCTTTGAAATAATCCTTTTCTAGAAGATGATTTAAAAAATCGCGGTCTCTCATTTTAGGACCTCATATACATCCTTAGCAATTTTAGAAATGGTATCGTAATCAGAATTTTTGGTAAAGATTGAAATAATGAAAGGAGAATCTGTATAGACTATTCCTACATCGTGTTTAAATTCATCTGCATCCCCAATTTTATGGGCTACCTTAGCAGAAATATTCTTAGCAATCCTCTGATTATCAAAAGCTGTTTGCGATAGCGATTCTAAAACAAAACCATTCTGATTATAAATAGATTCCATAACTTGACCAGCCATTTTAGCTGAAGCTAACTTCTCTGTTACGTTCCACTCTTCACCTGCGATAGTAGCCATTTCTTTTTTAAAAGCTTCATCTGATTTATTCGTAATATAATAAGCAAGAATATTATGAGCTACATTGTCAGATTCTTTCGCTGTCTTTGTAATTAAATCTTTGAGAGTGTAGTCTTTATTGTCCGCTGTTTTAGGGAGGCTTCCACTTCCTTCGGGTTTATAAGAACCAGGGAAATCATTTACTTCAGAAAGGTACTTCAATTTCGTGTCAAGTTGGTAATCACCTTGATTGATTTTTTCTTGAACATAATAAAGATAAGGCAATTTCATAACACTAGCAGCGTACATTTTTTGATCTTCATTAATTCCAGCTTCCTTACCCGTGCTCAATTGTTTAACATAAATAGAAAACTGTTCATTTTGATAATTCGCAGATAACAACTCTTGTACTTTCTGGATACGATTGTCATCGTTGGAAATGTAATCCGTCGAAATCCAACCAATTTGTTTGATATGTAAGAATTCACGACCTTCAGCAAAAATAGACATATCTGCTTCAACCTCTTGATAAGCTGCTAAAGTAGACTTTAATTCTTGTTGATCATAAGGACTATTATAAACGACAAATCCTGGTTCTAACCATACTCGTTTAGAAAAATCGTTGACAATTGAACTATCGTATAAAAGTCGTTTATCAGCCATCACAAATTGATTATTTGACAATTTAAACACAGGCTGTCCTTGTTTATTTAATCTCCATTCTAAAACAGATAATGTTGTATCTGCATTGACTTTTCCTGATTCTTTAATCAAATCTTCTGTAGAATAAACTGGCGTCTCACCATAAAATTTTGGAGATTCTATAGTATCTTGATAATAAAAATGGTACGGAGCATGAGTTAAGGAATAAACTTCTTGATTTGGAATGATAACTGGATTCTCAGTGCTTACTACTTGGACACTTTTAAAGAAAATAGGAAGTAGTAATATCACTAAAAATTTACGCATTCTTCTTTTCCTCTTCTTCCTGAAGTCGTAGCAGATGATTTTTTTGAGCTAACTCTTCTAATTTTTCATCTGATTGACTTAAAAACTTTTCTACAATATCTAATAAATTTTCCATTTTACATTACCTAGGAAGTAAGTCCGGAATAGTATAAACTTCCTCCCATGATTTTGAATAGTAATATTTTGCACGCAAATACTTGGCTGCGTATGTTTCATCCTTTAATTTGGTTGCAAGATTTGATTCTTTATCTTTTTCAGCGCTCAATTCTTGATACTGCTTTTTCAAGTCAGATAACTGTTGGCGACGTTCAAGTAGTTGCTGATAACTTTGAGTCAAATTATAGGTTGGTAGGATAAACAACAACATAATCAAAATCAACACCCAACCCATAAAACGATTTCGTCTTTGTCGTTCTTCCATCAAGTATTTACGACGCTGATGTTCATTTTGAATAAAGGAATTATTCATTTGCACTATTTTTTTATACATCGTTTTCTACCCTTGTTTCGCTGATAATTTCATACATACCTGCGGCATCTTCTTTTTTAGTGCTATCTTTCATTTCTAACACTTTTACAAGCAACAACTTATTTCCGAAACGAATTTCGACTTGGTCGTTGATTTTTAAATCTGTAGAGCTCTTAGCAAGAATACCATTTACCTTGATACGTCCCTTATCTGCAACTTCTTTAGCCACTGTACGGCGCTTAATAATTCTTGATACTTTTAAATATTTATCTAATCTCATCTTTATTACCTCAAATTATTATTGTACCATTTTTCTCCCTTTTATAGAAGAAAAATGTCATACCTAATTTGACTCTTTTGCATTTTTTATGGCCACTAGGGATTCAGCAAAAGTCAACAATCCTTCTAAAATCTCATAATCTTTTTTATTTCGAATATCAAATACAACTTCTATCAAACCTTGATTCTCAGAAATATTAGCCTTCAAACTTGTCTGTGAGAGGGCCTGAAAATAATCTTGTGTTAAAAATAGTTGTTGCGAAATTTTTTCAAATTGAATGACAAGTTTATTATTTTTTCTTTCAACACGATTGACAAATACTTTATCAAGATATGCTTTAGCTAATCCAATTTCTAAAAGATAAGCAACCACATCTGGATATTCTCCAAAACGATCGATCAACTCATCTTGTAATTCTTCATAGTTGACACGATTGTCAATCTGACGAATTCTCTTGTAAATCTCAATTTTATGTCTTTCATCCGATATATAATCATCTGGGAGATAGGCATCGATTTGTAGGAGTAACTCAGCATTTCCTTTTTCACGTTTTTTGTCAGTTCCATTTTTCTTAGCTATTGCTTTTTCTAACAACTGAGAGTACAACTCAAAACCAACAGAATCGATAAAGCCAGACTGCGAACTTCCTAATAGATTTCCAGCTCCACGAATGGATAAATCACGCATAGCAATTTTGAAACCAGAACCCAGTTCAGTAAAACCTTTGATAGCTTCTAATCTCTTCTCAGAAACTTCTGTCAAAGTTTTATCTGGACGATACATGAGATAAGCATAAGCAATTCGATTACTACGACCAACACGACCTCTTAATTGATACAAGGTTGACAATCCCATATGATCTGCATTTTCTATAAACAAGGTATTAGCATTTGGAATATCTACTCCTGTCTCGATGATTGTTGTAGTTACTAAAATATCATATTGTCCTTCAATGAAATCAAGAAGTGTATTTTCTAAGCGAATTTCACTCATTTGACCATGAACAAATCCAATAGAAGCTTCTGGAATCAGTTCTTGTAACTCTGAAACCTTCTTTTCAATCGTGTCAACTTTATTGTAAAGATAGTAAACTTGACCACCACGATCCATTTCTCTCAATACAGCATCACGAATGATACGATCATTCTGTTCAAGTACGTAGGTTTGAACAGGATATCGATTTGTTGGAGGAGTCTCTATGACTGATAAATCTCGGATACCTAGCATAGACATATGAAGAGTTCGAGGAATTGGTGTCGCTGTCAAGGTTAAGACATCAACCTTCTTTTTTAATTTCTTCAAAGCTTCCTTATGCTTAACACCAAAACGTTGCTCTTCATCAATAATCATCAACCCCAAATCAGCAAACTCAACATCTTTAGACAAGACTCTATGGGTCCCTATCAAGATGTCTACTTGACCTTTTTTTAACTTCTCAAGTGTTTCAGTCTGTTCTTTTTTACTTCTGAAACGACTCAAAACATCTACGTTGACAGCAAATTGTTCAAATCTTTCCTTGAAATTACTGTAATGTTGCTGAGCAAGAACGGTTGTTGGCACTAAAACGACAACCTGTTTATGATCATTGACAGCCTTAAATGCAGCTCGCATAGCTACTTCTGTCTTACCAAAACCAACATCTCCAACTAAAAGTCGGTCCATCGGTTGAGAAGCCTGCATATCTTTCTTAATCTCTTCGATACTTCTAAGTTGATCCTCAGTCTCTACATATGGGAATGCTTCGTCAAAAGCATTTTGGTCTTCATCATCTTTTGAAAATGCAAAACCTTTAAGTTGGCTTCTCTCTGCATATAACTTAATTAAATCATCTGCAATATCTTCAACTTGACTCTTTACTTTTTGCTTCGCTTTTTTAAAACGTCCATCGTTTAATTTGTTTAACTTTGGAGCCTTACCATCACTAGAAACATACTTAGAAAGAGTCTGTATCTGCTCCACAGGAATAGAAATTTGATCTCCATTTTGATATTGAACACTTACATAGTCTCTATGAATCCCTTTGATTTCAATCGTTTCAATCCCTAAATATTGACCAATACCATGGATTTGATGAACAACATAGTCTCCTTTTTGGAGTTCATTATAATCCTTTAATCGTTCAGCGTTACTGATATTTTGTCTTCGATACTTGCGTTTAATCTTCTTTTTAAAAATTTCATATTCAGTGATAAATACAAGATTTTCATCTACAAAATGAAAGCCATGTCGCAGATTTCCTTCAACAAGATTGACAGTTCCTTTACAGATTTCACTTTCATTACTATTATCAACTTTAATATCGTATTCATCAAGAATCGTTGACAGTTTCTTTAGTTCAGTTTTGCTACTTGATTGAAGAACAACCGTATACTTTAATCTTTTGTAACGTTCAATTTCTTCTTTCAGAAAAGAAAACTGATTAAAGAACTCTTGCATAGGATATTGATTGAACTGGTACAGATTATTAAATTTCAAATTTCCAAGCCCTTTTTGAAAATTTGAAAAGAAAGTCGCTGGTACATATTTTTTAAACTGACTTTCTACATCAGCAAAATATTGTAAACTTGATACTGCTTTACTATTATGTAAATCTTCTGTAAAGTAGCAAGCTATTTCCTTATCAAAAGCATCGTACTGGTTCATGATTTTTTGAAAATCATCAAAGATAATAGGCACTTGATTCAAATAGTCTGTCAAGGTCCACTGTTTTTTATAAAATACAGACAAAAACTTGCGAATATCCGCATGAAGAACTTGCTCTTTCGTACAACTAAAAACTTCTTCTAGGTAAGACTTTAAAGTTGGAGAAAGTGCCTTATCAATCTCATGTTCTAAAAATTTCTGACCACGATGATAATCTTCATTCGTTAACAAAATATCACTAGCTGGATAGATTAGTACTTGAGTTTGACTATCTTTTGATAATTGAGTTTCAGTATCAAATTCTCTAATGCCATCAATCTCATCACCGAAAAATTCAATCCGATAAGGACAAATTTGAGAGGTTTCAAATATATCTAGAATATCTCCACGAAGGCTAAATTCTCCCTGACTTTGAACTTGTGTAACTTTCTTATAACCAAGAGAAATCAAGTGATTTTTTAATTCTCTTTGTTCGCATTCTTGCCCCACTTGAAGTTCTAAGATACTATCATCAAAAACTTGAGGATTCGGCAAGAATACTCGACTAGCTGCGACGTTACAAACTAAAATCCCTCTTTGAGACTCATCTCTTAGAAAACGCAAAGCTTCAACCCGAGAAAAAATCTTTTCCTGAGATGATACCAAAAATTCAACCATTGGTGAATCATCTACTAGAAATGGATAAACCAGATCCGAACCTAATATGGAGATTAGATCATTAATCAGACGCTCAGCCTCTCCATATGTAGAGGTCATCACTAAAACCTTATCCTGACTCTTCAGACTACTAGCAATCGCTAACGATTTTGCTGATCCAGAAAGTCCTAGCAATAATTGTCTTTGTTTCTGTGGTAAGTTCTCATGCCAAGATAGAATTTGTTTATTCTCTAAAAAGAAATCGATTAATGCCATTTCCTTACCCATTATATTTCTGCATCGTCTTTTCAAAGTTTTTTTCTTGTAAATAATAATTTACAGCATCGTCAACCTTGTCAATTGACTGTAAAATACCAATATAATCTTCTTGATCAAACTTACTCAAAACATGGTTAACAACAGACATTCCTTTTTTAGGTTTACCAATACCAATCTTTACACGATTGAAAACCTGTGTACCGATATGTTGAATAATCGACTTAATTCCATTATGACCACCAGCTGATCCTTTAGCACGAAGACGAATTTTTCCGACTTCCATGTCAAGATCATCGTAAATAATCAGTAAATCTTCAATATCTAAACCATAGTAGGTTAACAATGCATGAACAGCTTTTCCACTTTCATTCATAAAAGTCGTCGGTTTCACCAGATAAATTTTTTCACCGTTAAGAAAAAATGAGGCTAACTCAGCTTGGAATATTTTATCATGTGTAAAGGTAACATTCTGTTTTTTTGCTAGTTGGTCAATCAGCATAAAGCCAACATTATGTTTAGTTTCAAAATATTTATCTCCTGGATTTCCCAATCCTACAAGTAATTTTGTCATTTATATTTCCTTTCAAAAGTCAAAAGGGTTGGAATTTTTTTCCAACCTAATTGACATTATTTTAAATATTGATTAAACGTTAAAGCGGAATTCCATAATATCGCCATCTTGCACGACATATTCTTTTCCTTCTTCACGCAAACGTCCTGCTTCTTTTACAGCCTTTTCAGAGCCGTATTTTACCAAATCGTCATAAGACATAGCTACTGCACGAATAAAACCTTTTTCGAAATCAGAGTGGATGATACCAGCTGCTTGAGGAGCTTTCATGCCACGTTTAAAGGTCCAAGCACGAACTTCTTTTTCACCGGCTGTGAAGTAAGTTCCAAGTCCTAACAAATGATATGCTGCACGAGTCAACTTATCCACACCTGATTCTGTCAAACCAATGGCTTCAAGAAACTCTTTTTTATCTTCATCGTCTAACTCAGAAATTTCTTCTTCAGCACGCGCAGAAATGACTACTACCTCTGCATTTTCTGTTGCTGCGAATTCACGAATTTGTTTCACATAATCGATAGATTCTGGATCTCCAACCACATCCTCATCAACGTTAGCTACATAAAGAACTGGTTTCGTGGTCAAAAGGAAAAGGCCTTTAACTACTTTTTGCTCTTCATCTGTAAATTCAATGGTACGAGCTGATTTTCCATCTTCAAGGACTGGTTTAATCTTTTGGAGAACGTTAAATTCTGCAACTGATTCCTTATCTTTTTGCGTACGCGCCATTTTTTCTACACGCGCATAGCGTTTATTGACTGATTCTAAATCAGCAAGAATCAACTCTAGGTTAATGGTATCAATATCTGCTAGCGGATCCACAAAGGCATCTTCACGACCTTGCTCACGCATGACATTTTCATCATCAAAGGCACGAACCACATGAACAATCGCATCAACTTCACGGATGTTGGCCAAAAATTTATTCCCAAGACCTTCTCCTCTTGATGCTCCTTTTACAATCCCTGCAATATCTGTAAATTCAAAGGTTGTTGGAACTGTCTTTTTAGGAGTAATCATTTCCGTCAATTTTTGGAGGCGTTCATCTGGAACTTCTACCATTCCAACGTTTGGATCAATGGTCGCAAAAGGATAGTTTGCAGCCTCTGCTCCTGCTTTTGTAATTGCATTAAATAGGGTTGATTTACCAACGTTTGGTAAACCTACAATACCTGCTGTTAAAGCCATAGTTTCTCATTCTCCGTTCACATTTCAATCTTCAATATTATAACACAAAAAGGGAAAACTTGCTAACCCTCTTACTATTGGGTTCCTAGTCGATGATTTTGTTCATTTTTCTTTCAAAATCATAGCGACTCATCATGACCACATGATCACAATTGCTACATTTTATCCTGATGTCTGCTCCAACACGGGTAATTTCCCAGCGATTTGCCTTTTTGCCTGTTGACTTAATCGTACAAGCATGTGGTTTTTTCATTTCAACAAAATTTCCAACTTGATACATAGTTAGTCTCCTTTTTCTTTTTCGATTATATCATAAAAGAGGCGAGCTAGGCTCAACCTCTTTCCATTAATTTGTACGAACTGGTGTGATGAGCTGCATGAAATCTTCATCTGTATCAGCTGGAACTAGAGTAAATGGACGAACTGCTGAAATAAAGCTGATTGTAACTTTTTCGCTATTCAAAGCTTTTAGTGCTTCAATCAAATAAGTTGGGTTGAAACTAATCGTCAAATCAGCACCACTTACATTTTCAGTATCAATTTCTTCGTTTACTTTCCCTACTTCTGGAGAATGGACATGGGCACTTACAACTCCTTCTTTGATTTCTAATTTAACAGTACCATTTTGTGTCGCACTTGATAAGAGGCGAGCACGTTCCATAGACTGGCGTAGTTTAGCAACGTCAAAAGTCACTGTTGTATTGAAATCTGTTGGAATCAATCGATCGGTATCTGGATAATTTCCTTCTAAGAGACGTGTGTAGAAGCTAATATTTTCACTTCTAAAGAGAATTTGATTATTGGCGAAGAAAATCTCTACTGTTTCGATATCATCCGTAAAAACAGCTGAAAATTCGCGTAGCGAACGACTTGGGATGACAACATCAAAATCATCGCTATTTTTTTCAAGTGTCAATTTCTTCTGACTGAGACGGTGAGAATCTGTCGCAACTGTTTTTAATTCTTTGTGGTTGCTTAAAACAAAGTGGACACCTGTCAAAATAGGACGGCTTTCTTGGGTACTAGCTGCAAAAGCTGTTTCATTGATAATCTTTTTAAGAAGTTTTGTTTCAAGAACTAAAGGATTGCTTGCAGAAATTTCCTGAATACGTGGATATTGCTCACTATCTTTTCCTTTAAGAGTAATCTCTGATTTTCCACTAGTTAAGACAATTTGCTTTTGTTCAATCTCTTTAAAATCAAGTGTTACATCTGGAAGACTTGAAACAACATTGATAAAGAAAGAAGCTTCCAGTAGAACTGAACCTAAAGAGTTAATCAAGAGACCTGCATTTTCATTTTTTTGCGAGATAAAATTTTCGATTGAGATTTGACCATTTGATCCAATCAAGGTAATTCCTTCATTGGTAACATCAATTTTTACAGTCGATAAAATAGGAATTGCATTCTTTGAGCTAATAGCTCTCTTTGTTGTATTTAAGGCTTGTAAAAATAAGTTTTTATTAATTGAAAAATGAATCATGGATTCTCCTTTATTCTTTTTATTATTAGAAGGATAATAGTAATAATAGAGCGTGTGAAATCTGTGGAAAAACACTTGTAATCAAGAAAACTCAATGACAGAGTCTTGTTTAAAAGATGTGGATAAATAAGAGATTTTTTAAAAAGTTATCCACAAGTTATTTAATTTTCTTTTTGATGTTTTCAATTTCTATACGTAAATTATCATCTGTTTCAAGCATGGATTTGATTTTTCCATGAGCGTGAATGACCGTTGTGTGGTCTTTACCACCAAACTCTTTTCCAATCTTAGGAAGGCTATTATCAGTCATTTCTCTGGCTAGATACATGGCAACTTGACGGGCTAAAACGATATTTTGAACACGTCTAGTTCCTTTCATTTCCTTGACACTAACACCATAGAAGTTTCCAACTTCTGTCTGGATTTTATCAATTGGAATCACGATCATTTTGCTAACGTCTTGTTTACGAGCACGAATAGCTTCAGCTGCAATGTCAACTGTGATATCGTTAATCTTTTTGACTTTGGCCATTAGGCTGATATCGTTGAGTGCTCCCTCGAGTTCTCGCACGTTAGAGTCAAATTGTCCAGCCAAATATTCGAGTGTATCATTCTGAAAGTGATAGTTGAGATGTTCAGTCTTACTCTGTAAAATAGCAATACGTGTTTCAAAATCAGGTGGTGTGATATCTGTCGTTAATCCCCACGAGAAGCGCGTGACCAGACGTTCAGGCAGACTCTCTAAATGTTCAGGTCTACGGTCACTCGTCAAAACAATCTGTTTATTATTATTGTGAAGGGCGTTAAATGTATTGAAAAACTCTTCCTGAGTTTGTACCTTCTTTCCACTAAGTGATTGAATATCATCAATGAGTAGGAGGTCTAAACTACGGTAAGTTTTCTTGAATTTTTCCATATCATTGAGTCTCAAATGCTCTAGGAATTCATTAATGAAGCTTTCAGCAGGTATGTATTTTACACGCGCATTTGGACTTTTTTTCAGAATTTCATTTCCAAGGGCATTTAACAGGTGAGTTTTTCCAAGTCCAGGACCTCCGTAGATAAATAGAGGATTGTAAGTTAATCCTGGATCTTCAGAAACAGCCAAAGCAGCAGACTTAGCCCAAACATTACCATCCCCTTGAACAAAATTATCGAAAGTATACTTTTCCTTGAGTCCAGTTTCAGAATATGGAATAGTGGATGGAATTGGTTGATAATCGTTGCCAGGTTCAGACTCGAAAGCTACTTGTGAGCTAGCTTCTTCAACTTTCGTGAAGATATAATGGGCTTTTATTTCAGTATCATAGATTTCAAAACCTGCTGCTAAAAGCATCCCATTGATATTTCGTTCCCAGAATATCTGCATTTCATCGCGGGGTAAGAAAATCGTTGCAGTATTTTCTTCAACTTTAACCAGTTTTGCGTCTAAAATATAGAAATCATAAACTGACTGAGTTAATTTATCATGTGCAAGTTCTAAAAGACGATTCCAAAATTGTTTTTCCTTCAATGATTTTCTCCTCCTTTACTATAGAATTTAAAAGGTTTATTGATAGAATCATTTTACCATAGATAAGATTATTTTTCCACAAGTTGTGGAAAACAATTAACAATGTTTTTAAATGTTATCCACAAAATGTGGATAACTAAGAAAGATTCTGAAATACTGGGCTTTTAAAAACTAAAATGCAGTGGATAACCATGTTAGTTAAGAATACTAAAATAACAGCCTTATTTCAAGCTGTTAATAAATTGTTGGTATTCATCTTGGTTATGGAAGGAAATTGAAATTTTACCACTATCTTTTTTTTGTAGCTTAATCTGAACATCTAATCCGAGTATTTTTTTCAATTTTTGCTCTTCGTCTTTGACAAAGTGGTCTTTTTCTTTTTTGCTGCTCTTCTTCGTTTTTTGTAGTATTTGTTCAACTTGGCGAACAGAGAGATTTTCAGTTTGAATACGATTCAAGAGTTTATCTTGTTTATCACTTGATAATTGAATGAGGAGTCTAGCATGAGCTTGAGAAAGTCTACCACTTTCAACTTCTGTCAGGATATGTTTAGGTAATCCTAACAATCGAACTAGGTTTGTAATATAAGGTCGAGATTTCCCCATTTTTTCAGCAATTTCTGTGTGGGTAAAACCTTTATCAATTAAGGATTGATATGCTTTAGCTTCCTCGATAGGATTTAAATTTTCTCGTTGGAGATTCTCAATGATAGAATGAAGCATCATATCTTGATCAGAAAGTTGCTTAACAATGACTGGAACTTCTGAAAGTCCAGCAGCTATTGAAGCACGATACCGTCTTTCTCCAGCTAGAATTTCGTATCCAAGTACTGGAGATTTTCTAACGATAATAGGCTGAATCAAGCCGTTTTCCTTAATAGATTGTGCCAGTTCTTGAATTTTTTCTTCTGAAAATTCCTTACGAGGTTGATAGGGATTTTTTTGAATATCTTTTATTTGAACAATTTTAAATTCTTCCATAATTCTACATTAACACAACTTAGATATTCTGTAAAGCAACTTTACATATCTGTAAACTACTTATCTAAATCACTAGTACTTTTATCTAATTTAATAGTTGTTGTTTCTTCCTTACCATCACGGTAGTAAGTAACAGTCATACTGTCTCCAATAGAATGACTATATAGAGCACTTTGCAATTCAGTAGTGGAAGAAATAGCTTTATCATCTATTTTTGTAATGACGTCATATTGTTGCAGATGTCCATTGGCAGGCATATTTTTTTGAACAGAACGAATTACATCGTTTGCAGGAATGGCAAAACCAAGACCTTCGACAGATGTTCCACCATTAGAGGCAATCTTACTTGATGTAATACCGATAACTTGGCCTTGGATATTAATCAAAGGACCACCTGAGTTCCCAGGGTTAATAGCTGTATCTGTTTGGATAGCATTGGTTGAGATAGCTTGTCCGTCTTCAGATTTTAGAGATACATTTCTATTTAAACTTGATACAATCCCCTGTGTCACAGTATTGGCATATTCAGAACCTAGAGGACTGACTAGAATCACCAAATTCGGCTACTGTTGTGACCTTATCTGCAGCAATTTTTACAACGGCAATATCTGAATAAGTATCAGAACCCACAATTTCACCAGGTACTTTTGTGCCATCTGCTAAACGAATATCAACTTTTTTAGCACCATTAATAACGTGAGTATTAGTTACAAGGTAAGCAGTATCCCCTTCCTTTTTATAAATGACACCAGAACCTTCGCTGTATACTTGTTCAGAATTGGTATCTGTATCAGTTTCATCAGATCCGAGTAAACTGTTTTGAGAGTTTGATGAGTAAGTAATGACAGATACAACAGCATCTTTAACTTTATCTACTGCCTGTGTAGTTGAGTTTTCATTTTTTACAGCTGTTTTGCTGACAGTCGTTGTAGTTGTCGTACCACTATTTTGTTTTTGACTGAGTTGCAATGTGGTAAAAGTACCTAAAACACCACTAAAAAAGCTAATGAGAATGACTACTAAAAGTTGTCCCCATTTTTTGGAACTAGTTTGTAAGTTTTTCATAGAAGCCTCCATGTTTTTTTATCAATGAAAGTATAAAATAGCTAGCTTAATTCAAGCTTAAAAACAAAAAGTTTTTCACAACTTGTGGATAACTTTCAAAAACCTGTGAATTTATTGAAGTTTTTCAAAATCTTATCTGTGAATAAGATGTGAAATTGAGTGTGAATATGTTAGAATAGAAGAATGAAAATTAAAGTGGTAACAGTTGGAAAATTGAAAGAAAAATATCTCAAAGATGGCATAGCAGAATACTCCAAGAGAATTTCACGATTTGCTAATCTAGAAATGATTGAGTTGGCTGATGAAAAAACACCAGATCGGGCCAGCGAATCTGAAAATCAAAAGATTTTGGAGTTGGAAGGGAACCGCATTCTTGCTAAAGTAGGGGAACGTGATTTTGTAGTTGTTTTAGCTATTGAAGGAACTACTTTTTCTTCTGAAGAGTTCAGTAAGCAGCTTGAAAGGGCTTCTATCAATGGATTTTCGACAATCACTTTTATCATTGGTGGGAGTTTAGGACTATCTCCAGAGGTGAAAAAAAGAGCCAATCTCTCTGTTAGTTTTGGGAGATTGACGCTTCCTCATCAACTAATGAGATTAGTCTTAGTAGAACAAATTTATAGAGCGTTTTCGATTCAACAGGGCTCTCCCTATCATAAATAGATGATTGACTAAGCTAGTTTTTTTTGATAAGATAGATTAGTAAGGTCTCATAGCTCAGCTGGATAGAGCATTCGCCTTCTAAGCGAACGGTCGCAGGTTCGAATCCTGCTGGGATCAGTGTTAAATCGTAAGCTGGGAAAAAATCCCAGCTTTTTTTGTAAAAATTTGACATTTCAGAATAAAATTTGAGCATTTGAGAAATAATTCTCTATAGGTATCGTAGATTTTATATAATATTTTTGTAAGTTAATTTACAAGAAAAACATTATAGGAGTTTATATTATGAAAAAGAATACAGATTTTGCTCAAATGAAAGAGTTCCAAGAATTGAACGAAAAAGAACTGCAGGAAATCAGAGGTGGGGATATTAGGAGTTTTAAGTTTTTAAATAAAATATTTCCGAAGAAGTAGTTTATTGAAACAAGATAGGGAGAACATAATGGATTTATTTGGTGTGGTAATAGCTATTTTTTATGTTTTTATTATTAGTAAAATTTATAAATGGATTTGTAAAGCAACTAGAAAAGAACAATGTATTTTTAGTATTTATATCTTTCTACTACAATTGACAGTGGAAGAAGGTACTTATTTGGTATCTGCTAGTAGTTTTGGATTGTCTAAATTTTTATTTCCTTTACTCCTATTTACTTACTTTATTGGATTTAAGAAGTATGAGAAGTCTAAGGGAATTTTTATCAGTCTGTTATTTTCTCTCTTATATCATACTACTAATAACTTTTTATCTGTAACCTTATCATCTATTACAGGAGATGAGTTTGCGTTGGAATATAACAATTATTTTTCTCTATTTATCCTGATCTTAACTTATTTGGTTATTAAAGTTGTTGTTTCTTATTTCCATCTCGAATTTAAATATTTTGATAAAGACTATCTATATCCTTTTCTGAAGAAAGTGCTCTTTACATTTATTTTTCTACACGTTGTCTCTTTTGCTTCAGATATTGTGAGTACGATTCGTCACTTAAACAGTTTTGGAAGTATTTTATCATCTATTGTTTTTGTTGGCCTACTTTTGACTTTTTTCTCCATGAATTCTCACAAAGTTCAGATAGAAAAAGAAATTGAATTGGAACAAAAGAAGTTTGAGCAAAAACATTTACAAACTTACACGGATGAGATTGTTTCCTTATATAATGAAATTCGTGGTTTTCGTCATGACTATACAGGCATGCTTGTCAGCTTAAGAATGGCGATTGAAAGTAAAGATTTACAAGAGATTGACAGAGTTTACAGTGAAGTACTTGTAAAGGCAAATCAAAAATTACGTTCAGATAAGTATACCTATTTCGATTTGAACAATATTGAGGATTCAGCACTTCGTAGTTTGATTGCCCAATCTATTGTCAATGCGAAAACTAATGATGTAGAGTACACATTAGAGGTAAAAGATATTATTACACCTTTATCTATGGAATTGTTAGATTTGGTGCGCGTGATGAGCGTTCTGCTCAATAATGCTGTTGAAGGGGCAGTTGAAAGCTATCAAAAACAACTAGAGGTAGCTATTATCAAGTTGGATCTTGAAACCTTAGTTGTCATCCAAAACTCTTGTAAAAAAAGAAAGGTAAAATCCGAAGATTTATTTGAATTAGGATTTTCAACTAAAGGAAGACATAGAGGACTTGGACTTAATAATGTTAAAGAAATTTTAGGAAAATATGACAATGTTATTTTAGAAACAGAAATTGATAATGATGTATTTAAACAAGTAATTAGATTTAAGAGGGAACTGATATGAAAGTATTGATTTTAGAAGATATTATAGAACACCAAGTAAGGTTGGAAACAACTCTGAATAAAATTTCTAAGGAAACAAATATTCCTATCTCCTATAAAACAACAGGAAAAGTGAGAGAGTTTATGGAATATGTAGAGCATGATGAAGTCAATCAGCTTTATTTTCTAGATATTGATATCAATGGGATTGAGAGAAAAGGATTTGAGGTTGCTCAATTTATTCGCCATCGCAATCCTTATGCGATTATTGTTTTTATTACAAGTCGATCTGAATTTGCTACTTTGACTTATAAATACAAAGTTTCAGCATTGGATTTCATTGATAAAGAAACCAGTGATCAAGTTTTTAAAAATAGAGTTGCCGACTGTGTGCTTTACACTAAGACTACTTTACTTGAAAACCAATCAGTCGTTGATTATTTTGATTATAGTTACAAAGGAAATGATCTTTGTATTCCTTATCATGATATTCTCTACATTGAAACAACGGGAACTTCTCATAAATTACGAATTGTAGGTAAGAATTTTGCCAAAGAATTCTATGGAACAATGACAGATATTCAAGAAAAGGATAGGGAAACCCAACGTTTTTATCTAGCTCACAAGTCATTTTTAGTCAATATCGGTAATGTGAGAGAAATTGATCGTAAAAAAATGGAAGTTGTATTTTATGAAGATCATCGTTGTCCTATCTCTCGTCTAAAAACTAAAAAATTGAGAGAACTAATGGCTAAAAAACAAAAAAAGTAATTGACAATTTTTGATAAATTGATATAATGGTTATATCTGCTACAGGTAGAGGGTCCGTTGGTTAAGAAATCGTCTTTTCATAGCGGTAACACGGGTTCGAATTCCGTACGGACTATTTAATCCGCCATAGCTCAGTTGGTAGTAGCGCATGACTGTTAATCATGATGTCGTAGGTTCGAGTCCTACTGGCGGAGTCAGATGAAAGGAACACTAATTTGGTGTTCCTTTTTTTGATTCTTTTTCCGATGTAATGAGGGGAGGCATACCTAACATACGGATAGATAATGATTTGTGTCCGAAAATAAAACTAAGGAAATTGTATTGCCTTAGCGCCTAATAAGAACAACAAAATAGGCTCCATCATTTCTATGGTGGTTTTACCCACTACAGAAATTATAGAGCTTTTTTGTTAATTTGTATCTCCTAACATTTTCATTAAAAAGTTCGTGATTTCTTGTGGACTTTCTTTTTTTCCGTGGGCAATCCAGGTTTGACAGACTCCAAAGAGAGCATTTGTTAGGTAGACGCTACTGTATGCTAATTCTACTTCATTTAGTTTGAGTTGCATAAAACGTTTTTGAAGGTCTGTGCTCAGTAGGATGTGAAGTTTATTTCTCAAGAAATTTTGAATTTCCTTGGTCCCATTTTCAGATAAAAGAGCTGCTAGAAGCGGTTCTGATTCTAAGTATTCAAATACTTCTAGAATAGCATCTCGTTTGTGATTAGCATGTTTTTGAAAGATATATTCGAAGGTATGAAATAGTTTACTTTGGTAATGTTCAATCATGTCGTATTTATCTTTGTAATGAGTATAGAAACTGGAGCGGCTAATTCCAGCTTTTTGTGCTAATTTAACAGTTGTAATCTGATCGAATGGTTGTTCCATCAATAATTCTACCATGGCATTTTCGATAATGCGCTTGGTTTTTAATCGTTTATTACTTTCTTGCATGTTCCCTCCAGATGAACATTTCTAGACAATGTGTTTAAAAATGGAATTTTTATCTTGTCTTTTTAATTTTTTTATGTATAATCTATTATATCAAAAATTTAGACAAGTAGTTTAAAAATTTAGACAAGTAGTTTAAAAAAGGAGACAATATGTTTAAAGAATGGAAAGCAATCTTTAAAAAACCGACATTTATTATTGTTATGATAGGAATTTCCTTAATTCCAGCTCTTTACAATATCATTTTCTTATCATCAATGTGGGATCCATACGGTAAACTTTCGGAGTTACCTGTAGCAATTGTTAATAAGGACCAAGCTGCTACTTATAATGATGAAAAACTCACTATTGGTGAAGACATGGTGTCTAATTTAAAAGATAGTGATAGTCTGGATTTTCATTTTGTAGATGAAGGAGAGGGAGAAAGAGGACTGCGGGATGGAGATTATTACATGGTTGTAACGTTGCCAAGTAATCTTTCTGAGAAAGCTTCTTCTATCCTTACAAATCATCCTGAACAGATGACGATTGACTATCAGACATCAAGTGGTCATAGTTTTATTGCAAGCAAGATGAGTGATTCTGCCATGACACAAATCAAACAGACTGTGGCTACTAAAGTTACTCAATCTTATACCAAAGCTTTATTTGATAAGATGGGGGATTTAAAACTTGGTTTATCTCAAGCGGCAAATGCAAGTTTACAGTTGGCTGATGGTTCGAATCAGCTTTCTGATGGGAGTCAAACCTTATCAACCAATCTTCAAACCTTAGCTAAATCGAGTCTCACATTTTCTAATGGTGCTGATCAATTATCTACAGGATTAGGAACCTATATAGCTGGTGTAAATCAGTTAAATCTTGGTCTTGGTAATTTTAATACTGGTTTAAATCAATATACCAGCGCTATTTCACAAATCGATAATGGATTAAACCAACTGAATTCACAGACACCGGCACTGGTATCAGGATTGACTCAACTTGATGCAGGCACACAAGCCTATACAGGTGGTGTTTCTCAACTCAATTCAGGATTAAATCAATTTTCACTTGGTATTGATACTTATACAAATGGAGTTCAAAGTCTATCATCAGGTGCAAATCAGATTTCTACAAAATCAGAGACTCTACGTACAGGATTAACACAACTTAATCAAGGTATTCAAGAACTTTCTACTCAATTAGATGGTGCAAACCAACAAAAAGATCAGATTAAACAATTAGCAACTAGTTTAGAGCAATTTAATCAAGCTATTCAAAATATTCAAACAGCAGATAGTGGAGAGATAACACAAGTAACAAACCAGCTTTCTAGTAGTCTATCAACGATTGCAAATTCAGCACAAAGCATCATTACTTCAAATCAATCTGAAAAAGAAACTACTTTATCAGCTATTCAATCTACGAGTGCTTATCAAAGCTTAACTCCTGACCAACAGGCAGAGATAACTTCTGTGGTTTCTAATCAATCATCTTCTACTAGTGAATCAGCACGAACAATTTTAACTACAGTTCAAACGTTACAATCTTCTTTAGAAAATGTAACCACTCAAACAAATATTTTAACTCAATTAAAGAATCACTCAAGTCAATTATTACCAACTGCTTCTTCAACATTGACAAGTTTGTCAAGTGGATTAACACAGGTTCAAACAGCAATTGACGGCCAGTTATTGCCAGCTAGTCAAACTCTTGCATCTGGTATTGACAGCTATACAAAATCTGTAGACCAAGTAGCTTTAGGAGCAAGTCAGTTGAGTTCGAAAAATTCGAACTTGACAGGAAGTTTCAATAAGTTGCTACAAGGCTCTAATCAGTTAACAGAAAAATCTTCTACATTGACAGGTGCTACTGCTAAATTAGCAGCGAATGGGCCAGAATTAGCAGCAGGAATTGATAAACTTGCATCAGGTGTCAACCAAGTAAACAATAAAACATCAGATTTAACTGCTGGAATTAATCAATTACAAGCGGGTTCTCAACAATTAGCTGATAAATCAGACCAGCTAGTTTCAGGAGCAAATCAACTGGCTAATGGTTCTGAAAAAATAGCTAATGGAGCAGATCAACTTGCTCAAGGCTCTGAAATTTTACAATCAGGACTTGGAAAATTAAGTGATGGTTCAAGTCAATTAAATCAAGGTTTGACAGAGGCTGATAAACAATTGAATAAGGCTTCAACTGAACCAAAAAATGCAGACTTACTGGCTGATCCTCTAAGTCTTTCAAAAACTGATACGGATCAAGTTGCTGTTAATGGGATTGCCATGGCTCCGTATATGATATCAGTTGCTCTTTTTGTTGCTGCTATTTCAACTAATATGATTTTTGCTAAATTGCCTTCTGGGCGCCACCCAGAGAGTCGCTGGGCTTGGTTTAAGTCTCGCTTTGAAATTAACGGTATCATTGCTGGTTTGGCAGGATTATTAGTTTATGGTGGGGTACATTTAATCGGACTGACTGCAGTTCACGAATTCAAAACTTTTGCTTTGATTATTTTAACCAGTCTTGCTTTCATGGCGATGGTAACAGCATTGACAACCTGGAATTCTCGCCTAGGCGCCTTCTTCTCCTTAATTTTATTACTCCTTCAATTAGCATCAAGTGCAGGAACTTATCCTTTAGCTTTGACGAATCAATTCTTTAAAACTATTAATCCATGGTTACCTATGAGTTATTCAGTTTCAGGTCTACGACAAACCATTTCTATGACAGGTAATATTCATAGTCAGATTATTTTCCTTATCTTTACAGTAATGATTTTTGTTGCTTTAGGAATGCTAGCCTATCAACCTAAAAAAGCTGAAGAAGACTAAAAACTATCGACCGATTTGGTCGATAGTTTTTTATCTAGAATATTTTTTTCTTTGAATATCATAAAAAATAAAGACAATAATAGCTATAAGAGAACAACTTGCACCAGTAACAAATCCTTTTGGTATAAAGGCAAGGGTAATAGTCCCTTCACCTTCAGAAACATCAATTTTCATAAATCCAGTTTGTGCCTGTTCAATTTGTAATCTTTTACCATTTTGATAAGCAGACCATCCTTGATCGTATGGAATTGTGAAAAAGATCGATGTCTCATTCTTTACCTTATAATTTACAGTGACTTTATTTTTATAAGAGCTCACTTCTACTGGATTTTCTTTTATTTTGCGTATAGCCTCCGTATATTTCTTAGTATCTAAGCGATAGAAAGTTGGAGACTCAAACGATACTTGAGCATTTCCTGGGAACTTAACCTGGATATCAAAAGTTTGTTTATGTTCTGCATATCCAAGATTAAAAAATGTAAAAGCATTATCTGTGGTAAAGGATTTTTTTTCACCATTGACAATGATGTCAACTTGCTTTTTCTTATCATTTGAAAAATTTAGCTTGGTCATGGAAAGGTAAACCTGACTATTATCAGGTACTTCAATACTGTAGCTGATAGTTGCATCTTCAGTATCAGTTCCGTTTAGATTGACCACGTTGTCACCAGAGTCTGTATGATGATTTATCGGATAAAAGTACTCTTCATTTAAGCCAGCAATTTGATTTAAAAATTGAGTTTGGTTATCAAGAGTATGGTCATTAAAAGTGACATCTTTGTAAAGAGACTGTGTAGCAAAAGCAATTGGGAGAGCGAATTGATTTTTATA
>QWCC01000252.1_pt1 | contig 20105 bp, 13 predicted proteins | sample 1972491 | NCBI WGS metagenome assembly QWCC01 (sample SAMN09866718, study PRJNA288562) | Human oral metagenome isolate term5_saliva, whole genome shotgun sequencing... | isolation source: mouth | host: Homo sapiens | place: USA: California
CTCCGCGATATAATGTTTGCGCCTCGGTTATTTCCGAATTGCGAGTGCAAAGGTAGCGACTTTTTCTTTATCCTCCAAATTTTTGAGGAGAAAAATGCACTTTTATGCGCAAATATCCTTTGATAGAGGCGAGTTTCTCCGATTTTTCTCCCAAAACATTCAGAGAAAGAGTAGAAGAGAGTGCGCCAATTTGTGATTGACACACTCTCTTCTGAAGTGTTTAGTCTTAGAAGACTATGAAATCTTGATTTGTTTAGAAGATGTCAAATGTCTCGTTGACATCTCGAATGCCATCTATTTTCCCTGTTTCGTCTGGATTATCTGTGATTTCTCCAGTTTGCACAGCTCTGTTGTAATTGAAAACTTCAACAGAGGAGCTGTATCTGTGACTGGATCCACCATATAGGTAGTCAGACGTGTTAATGCTAAAGGTTATTACACCACCAGGTCCAGGAGGATAGAGATAAGCAGGGTTTTCTTTACCGTCCTGGATTCTACCAGTAACGAGAACTTTACGGATTTTGGTACCGTTTGCAAGGGTGTATTCCACAAGGAGCTTGAGATCGTAGTTGCTACTTGTTGGGAAGCTCGCAAATTCACCGTAGAGCAAGTCTTTTGCTGCGTCGTATTTCACGACATTCGTTGCTCGAGTGGCTGCAGTTTTTCCACCGATATTTTCACCACCTGCTACTAGTCTGCTGGACATATTTGATGTAGTCTGAATACTCAGAACCACTTTAGCAGGGTTGATTTCTTCATTAGCTGGAATCTTCAACCACTTGCGAGGATCCTTCATGAAGAATCTATTCAACTGAGCAACTCTGTGTAGACGAATCGTAACGTAATCCGATCTGTCATTGCTCTGGAATACTGTTTCTCCAACATAAGTGTCCCATGGAATGGGATGATAATAGACAGCCTTTTCACTTCTACTAATCACTCCATTTCCTCCTTTGTGGTTTACAGTGAGCACATAATCGTGAGGTTGGGCTTGTTCAGCCGCACTAGCAAAAGATTGAATCTTGAGAGAGTCGGTGTTGTAGATGAAGTCTTGGAAGAGGAACTGACGATCGTTCATCGCGTCGTTCTTCTTGAACTGGTAAGCGATTTGTTTTCGTAAGAACTCTGTAAGATTAGCTGAAGCAAGGTTTTGATCGGCTACTTCAGTGGGTTCATTTGCAATGTGAGAATAAGTACCATCATCATCGTTGAGCACGTAGCGATTGAAAACGTGTTTGAATCCAGCACGCTTGTGCAAATCAAAAAGATTATATTGGCTCAAAGGAGACTGCGTGGGAATGGAAGAATAGTAGTTGTAGAAATAGTTGACAAAGATTGCCTTAGGGAGCAATAAATTGAGGTTACTGCTATAAGTGTTTCCTTTTTTATCGCGCGCCATAAACACCACTTCGTTCTTAATTTCTACATCACCCAATCGAACCAAAGGAGGAGCAGTGATTGTAATGGTCTTCTCAGCCTCATTTACTTTGTACTTCCAGTTGGCAGGCATTGAAGCGTACAAAGTCGTGAGTTTATCTGATTTAGTAAATGGGAAGGTGATTTGTTGTCCAGGAGAGAAGGTGAGTTCACGGGTGTCGGGAGCATATTGTGCACCCACTGCTTCTTGGGTTTTGGCATCCTTCGAATTTTCGGGTTGAATGTCAAAATTCAAATCAGGCACAAGGGGGATAGTCACCTCAGGTAGATTAGGATAAGTGGTGGTAATCGTTAATTTGTCACCTTCTTTGTTGAGAGTAATATTTTTAATCGGGCTTATCACACCAGGTTCTCCGGGTGCACCTTTGGGTTTTGTCCAGGTGCCCCATCCTTACCGTTGGTACCATCTTGTGCTTTGGCAACAACTTTCTCGCCATTGGCTTTGATGAATTCTGTGGTGCCATCGCACCAAGTCACCGTCCAGTAGAAACGAGTGTCGTTAGTGTTCTCTTTGTCTTGTGCTGCGCTAAAGGTGGGGGTGCAACCATCCTTTCCATTCGTGCCGTTTGTACCATTCGTACCGTTTGTACCATTGGCACCAGCTAATCCTTGAGGACCACGAGCAGGTTTACCCGTGTTTTGACCATTGATGTACCAATTCCCATCGCCGCCGATAGTTACATCAAAGGCTGGTGAAACTCCGTCTTTTCCGTCCTTACCGTTCAGACCGTTTTTACCGTCTTTTCCGTCCTTACCGTTCAGACCATCTTTACCGTTCAGACCATCTTTACCGTCTTTACCGTTTAGACCATCTTTACCGTCCTTACCGTTTAGACCATCTTTACCGTTTAGACCATCTTTACCGTCTTTACCATTGAGTCCGTCTTTACCGTTTAGGCCATCTTTACCATTGAGACCGTCTTTTCCATCGCGTCCAAAAGGCACGTAGATAGTTGACTTTCCCAGTGTGATATATGCACCCACTGTGTCCGTATTCTCAATTGCATAGATGATTTTTGACACCGGTTCGCGGTTTACCAGCATATTGACGGTGAGTTGCAAATCACCGATTCTCTTGTTGAAGCGATCGGCTTGGTCTTGCAGGTCAGCCATTGCTACTGAAGTCGCAAACTGGCGTTGATAGAGTTCTTGTGCGTCTTCTTTGTAGCAACTATGCAATGCAGTCATAGAAGCCAAAGCTAATGCACACCCTATTAGTGTTTTCTTAGTCATTGTTTTCTTTATTGTTGTATTCTTGTTTCTCTAATGACATACTTCTGAGTCTTGATGACTATCGGAAATATGATCAAAAAAACAGGTGACAATTTATGCTTATTATCTTATTTCACAGTGATGCTTTGCAAATTTTGCATTGCTGCAGGTGCATCAGAGATTTGGAAATACTGACGCGCTGCATCCCATTGACCGTTGCGAGCGAGAGCTACACCGAGAAGATTGTAGTAGTAGCCATCGTTGAGCTTGAAGCTTTGGAGCAAAAGGAGTGCCTCCTCGTTTTGTTTGTTTTCAAGCATCTGATGAGCTCGATAAAGTTTAGTTAGAGGAGCATCGGGGTGAACTTGTTGCAAAGTTGCGAGAGCCGCCTTACCTTCTGCTGTGTTGAAACCATAGTCGAGTGCCACGGCATACATTTCTTCTGCGCCCACATTCTCAGGCTGGGTCTTCATCTTTTCCTTCGCTTCGGGGAGAGCATAAGCGCGCACATCAAACTGCACGTTATAAGAACTCTTTCGGAGATAAGGATAGACGGTTTTCAACAGTTCAGGATAACCAGCAACACGTTTGATTTCTTGTTTTACAATCTCCGTGTCGGGTTGGCGATCCATAAGAGCTATCACCTCGTTTGCACTAGGCAAAGAGCGATTTTTGTTTAGGGTGTCGCGCAGTCCATCCCAGTTTTCAGTCACACGTCCCAATTGCACTTGATTGCGATCAATTTGAGGATTGTGTTTCACAATATAGTCAATGATAGACTGTGCACGACCAGTGGATAGGCGGAAGTTATTAGCCAAAGGACCTTCGGGTGAAGCAAAACCTTCTACGCGGATATTGCGCACGCGGTAGTCTTTGTTGGCTGTGATGGTGCGAAGTTCATTGTCCACACGTGCCAATTCTGCAGCGTTCTTGTGGAGAGTGCGCACGATGTAAGTCTTGTTGAGCGGATAGGTGAGCGCAATGCTCGCAGAATAGTTACGAGGTTTAGCCTCGGGAATTGTAATATGCTCTGGAAGACTCGTGAGCAGTGTTGCAGCCAATTCTGGAGTGAGAGGGTTCACAGGCTCTTGAGGTTGCACAGGAGCAGGGGCAGGCACTGGCACATAAACCACTTCGGGTATGGCTTCACGGAACTTATAGACCACACCCACTGCAGGTTGCCATACATAACTGTCGTAGGCGCGGCGTGCGCTTTGCACACCGTCGATGGAGCGGTCGTGCTGCCAGATGAAGCGGTTGTTTACATCGATAGCCCAACGTGGGGAAAGGTTGAAACGCACTGCCACATCACCGCCCAAACCAATGGTGAACGCGTTGTTCACTTTGGGAGCAACGACTTTTCCTGTTTCACGATGCACCACCTTTGCTGTGTAGCTGCTCAAGTAGGCACCAGGACGCAACCAAAGTTCCACGGGCTTTTCTTCATATACAGATGCAAAGAAAAGGCGAGTGAGATTGATGTTAGCGTTTAAAGAAGCTTGCCAAAACGAGATGCTACTCTTAATTTGAGGGAATGGCGTCGCTGCAAGTTGCACTTGTTGTGGGTTATTGCCTTGTTCGCCAATCAGCGTTTTTCCCTCTTTGTTGGTAACGGGGAAATGATAGACCGTACCATCAATTTGGGTGTAAGGATAGTAGGTGTAAGCATCGTGTTGTCCCAAGTAGAAATTACGCTGGAAGTCGTTGGCAAAAGCACTGCTTTTGCCTGCACCGAAAGCTGCTTGGAGTCCAAACACAGATGAGAATTGATAACCACCACTGAGTTGTGCACCCAAACCCAAGTGCAAATCGCCTTGGTTGGTGAGAGAGTAGAGTGTACCAAAAGTGAGCGGTGACATCACTTCAGCACCCACAAACCAATAGTTAGAACGGTAGTTCTTTGTTTTGTTTTGGGGAGTGTTAACCATTTCGTTGTCTTGCAACGAAGTGTGGTTGAGCGATAATGTTGGGGTGTTTGCAGCTTTGAGAAGTGATAGTCTCGATTTATTGCTCGCTAAAGCTGGAACTGCAGTGCCAATAGCCATAAGGCTAAAGGCAAACAAGAGTGTTTGTTGTTTAGTCGCACACTTGTTGGCTTTTTTGTTTTCCATTATTTAATGATGTTGTAGTTGACTCACTGATTTGAAAGTAAAAGCATACTTCAATAGGTCGGAAATCGAATTTTAGTAATAGGTTTGTGCAAAGGTACGAGTTTTGCTCTTTTTTAGATAGAAAAAAGTAAGAAATCCTACGTTTTTTTTGTCTGATGTTCAAATAAAAAACAAAAGTATATGATAAGTGCTATGTTCATATTGCATTTTGGGGTGATGCGCGCGATATATTATTTTACTGCTTCTCGTTGTACAATCTATAATTATATGGGTGGAAAATACACCCAATCAGAGAAAAAACGAAGAAAAAGCGACAAAATATTTTTCTCCAGTTTTGTTTTGCTTAGTTTAGATGTCAAATTAGTATCTCTACTTGATAATCCATCTCGCATGCGTGCGTACGCGTGCGCCTTCCAACAGCGATGTAGATTTTTTGCTGTCACAAGTGTCACAGATGGGAGGATATAAGGCTTCGATACAGAAAAAAAGTAGGCCAGAACTTGAGGTTTTTCGAGATGTTTTTGATGATATTGAGGTGGATTATAGAATGTATTTGTTAGAATATGTTCAGGAGATGCGTAGTAGTCTGAAATATAGTGTTTTACAATGTTTGCTGTGACACTTGTGACAGCAAAAAGGCAAAAACTCCTGTGATGCGTGCGTACGCGTACGCGCGAAAGGGAGTGATTATAGGTATTTTCACACTTCGAAAAACTCTGTTTTTGATGGGTGGTTTGTAGATTGTTTTTTGCCTCCGAACATTCACTGAAAACAAGCCGTTGTTTTTCATAAAACGACACGTTGTTTTCATCAAAATGACACGTTGTTTTTCATAAAACGATACGTTGTTTTCATTAAAACAAGTCGTCGTTTGAAATGCTACAATGCGTTGTGCTGGTTGTCGCGTCTTACCCTTCGCTGTTGCAAACGGTCTAATGACCGATTGGGGATAATCTTGCCCAAAAAGGGTAGGCCCAAAAAGAAAATGGCTGTGTCGGAGTGAATTTGCGACACAGTCATTGGGATGGTAGAAATGTGGAAAGAAGGAAAACGTATGTTGGGAGAGAAACGCTATCCTATTGTTGAAGTGAAATCTTATCGTTGGGAGAGATGGAAAGATTTCGTTATCAATTAGAGATATTCTGGAAGTTGGAACAGGCGCGTGCCATTTGACCCCTTGATGAGAATGAGTTTATCGGAAAGGGGGTGCGCTTGGAGTTCGGCTTTCACGGCTTCAACATCGGGGAAGGTGCGGAACAGTGCAGCCTCATCGGTAGACAGAGTGGTGAGGGCTTGGGCAAATTCACGGCCTACAACCCAAACTTGTTGGCTGCCGGTGGTGAGCGCCAGTTGCAGCACCTCTTTGTGAGCATCGGCAGAAGCATCGCCGAGTTCGCGCATATCGCCGAGAATCATCATTTTGTGGGCGTCTTCCGTTTGTGCAAAACTGTGGAGTGCAGCGTGCATCGAAGATAGGTTGGCATTGTAGGCATCGATGATGAGGCGGTTGTGCTCCGTTTTGCGATATTCCGAGCGGTTGTTGTGAGGAGCGTAGTTGCGCAGTGCCTTGTCGATAGAGGCCACGTGGACGTTGTAGGTGAGTCCCACGAGTACAGCGGCCAAAGCATTGTCGAGATTGTAGGCACCGATGAGTTGTGTGGCCACTTCGTGCCATTGTCCCCCATTTTTGCGCCAGCGGAAGGTGAGGAAGGGATCGCACGACACAACTTCGCCTTCCACAACATAGCCGTGGTTGGGCGATCCATAGGTGAGTGTGGGCAATCCTTCTGTATGTGGCGCGAGGTGGGGGTTGTCTCCATTGAGGAAAACGAAAAGCGGAGTAGAACCTTCGCGAAATTGCACATTGCCATCGACCTCTTCGAGCAATTTCATATTGCGCTGACGAATGTTTTCGTAGAGTTCTGTTTTGGCTTGAATGACTCCTTCAAACGAACCAAATCCTTCGATGTGTGCTTTGCCGACATTGGTGATGATGCCACAGTCGGGAGCGACGATGTCGCTGAGCAATGCGATTTCTCCAATGTGGTTGGCACCGGTTTCTATGACAGCAAATTCGTGTTCCTCCGTGAGGCGGAGCAACGTGAGGGGCACACCGATGTGGTTGTTGAAATTGCCTTCGGTGTAGAGCACATTGAATCTCTCGGAGAGCACGGCAGCCGCAAGTTCTTTGGTTGTGGTCTTGCCGTTGGTGCCTGTGATTTGAAGAATCGGGGTTTTGAGTTGTCGACGATGGTAGGCAGCCAATACTTGAAGGGCTGTGAGCGTGTTGTCCACCAAGATGCAACGTTTGTCTTGTTGGGCAATGTTGATGTCGTCTACCACTGCGTAGGCACATCCAGCTTCGAGGGCTTGGAGTGCAAATTGGTTGCCATCGAAACTGGTACCTTTGAGGGCAAAAAACAAGCTGTCTTTCGCCAAATGGCGCGTGTCGGTGGAGATGTGTGGGTGACGAAGATAGAGTTCGTAGAATTCTGCTATAGACATGAACGAATGGATTTAAGTGCAAAAGTAGCAGTTATTGTTGAAAAAGAAAAATATAATGCAATTATTTGTTTGTCGAGAAACAAAAAAGTAACTTTGCAGGAAACTTAACGGCTATGTATCCAACTCCACACTACACTTTAAACTTCCGCAGTAAACTAGTGGAATTGCAACGTCCTTGGGTGATGGGCATATTGAATGTCACCCCCGATTCCTTCTATGCGGAATCTCGTACACCAATGGCAGAGCCTGTTGTTATTGCAGAGCGTGCGGAAAAGATGATTTTAGAAGGTGCTGACATGATAGACGTTGGAGCGTATTCTTCTCGTCCTGGTGCGGATGATATTTCGCCTTTGGAGGAAATGAAACGTTTGGAGGTGGCACTTGCAGCTGTGAGAAATGTTGCACCAGATGTGTATGTGTCAGTAGACACTTTTAGAGCGGATGTGGCTCGACAATGCGTGGAGTATTTTGGTGTGGACGCCATCAATGATATTTCCGGAGGAGTGTTGGACAAATCTATGCCGAAGGTGGTAGCAAAGCTTGGTGTGCCCTATATCATCATGCACATGCAGGGCAAGCCAGAAACGATGCAGCAGGCTCCCGAATATAAAGATGTTGTGGCTGAGGTGTTGGAGTTTTTGGCGCGACAGCAACAACGCTTTTTTGAAGCAGGTGGCAAAGATGTGATTGTGGATCCGGGATTTGGTTTTGGAAAAACTTTGTTGCACAACTATCGATTGATGGATAGACTCGAAGATTTTCACGAATTGCACGCCCCTCTTTTGGTTGGATTGAGCAGGAAATCGATGATTTATAAGTTGTTGGAAACCACACCTCAAGAGGCCTTGAATGGTTCGACAGCGCTCCACACGATTGCGATGATGAAAGGGGCACACCTGTTGCGAGTACACGATGTGAAAGCAGCTGTTGAGGCGCGTAGTTTGCTCGAGGCGATGTGGTCGTCGGCTGAAAATGAATAACGGTGTTAGCCCTGCTATGCAGTGAGGAGAACATCAGCTAAAGAAATCAACCCATGTTAGAGTTTGGATTTAAGGATGTGCTAGACGTAGTGCTTGTGGCACTATTATTGTTTTATTTGTATCGCCTGATGCGCGAGTCGAGTTCTGTGAACATCTTCACGGGGGTGTTGGTGTTTATTGTGGTTTGGCTTTTTGTATCGCAAGTGTTAGAAATGCGCTTGTTGGGCGGTATTTTGGATCGTTTGGTGAATGTGGGTGCATTGGCCATTATTGTGTTATTTCAGGCTGAGATACGCCATTTCTTTTCGAGCATAGGTCGGCAGCGAGCGACGGTGTTGTTTAAGTGGATGCGCCGGGATAAAGAGAACGATGCATCGCGTGAAATCATTATGCCGATTGTGCGTGCTTGTTTGAATATGGGGCGGCAGAAAGTGGGCGCGCTCATTGTTGTGGAAGGTTTGGGCAGTTTGCAAGACGAGATAAACACGGGTGAATCGATTGATGCCAAGATTTCTCAACGTCTCATAGAAACAGTTTTCTTCAAGAATAGTCCTCTCCACGATGGGGCAATGGTGATCAGCAAGGGTTGCATCAAAGCCGCTGCTTGTTTACTTCCCGTATCGCACGACGATAATATCCAGAAGAATTTGGGATTGCGTCATCGTTCGGGACTTGGCATTACCCAAAAAACAGATTGTCTTGCGATCATTGTGAGTGAAGAAACAGGCACCATCTCTGTGGCCTACAAAGGTACGTTGACCTTGCGTCTGACATCGGAAGATTTGGAGCAACGCTTAGCCAGCATCATCGAATTGTGGTAAGGGCAGAGTGAAGCAGAGAACGAGGTAGAAATATTTTTTTATGAAAAAGAATTCGAGAAATATACTGTTTTCTGCACTAGAATTCTTATCTTTGCGATAGCATTGTTCAAGTAGCCAACTGCATTTGTTTCACAGCAAGGAAATCAAACCGAATCATTACCATTTTATTCTAGTGTGCACGTGCTTCTTGAATTTTCGATGCTTGTCGTTTCTTACTTGTCAAGAAAATAAGAGTCAATATGAATACCCATAAAAACTTTTCTTCTATCCGTGAAAAAATAGGCTATGGCCTGGGTGATATGTCTTCTAGTATGTTTTGGAAGATATTTTCCTACTACCTCCCTATTTTCTATTCCGATGTGTTCGGGCTGAAGCCTGCTCACGCAGCGATGCTGCTTTTGATTACGAAACTTTATGATGCGATATCGGACCCCGTGATGGGGCTGATAGCCGACCGCACGCGTACGCGCTGGGGACGTTATCGTCCGTGGTTGCTGTGGGTGGCTGTGCCGTTTGCTGTGGTGGGCATCTTTTCGTTTTATACGCCTGATGCAGACTACAACTTTAAGCACGTCTATGCCTATGTGACTTATTTGCTGATGATGACAGTGTACACGGCCATCAACGTGCCTTATGGAGCTATGTTGGGTGTGATGACAGAAGACAGTAATGAGAAATCTGTGTTCTCGTCCTATCGTATGTTCTTTGCTTATATCGGTAGTTTCTTGGCAATGGGTCTGTTTGGACTCTTTGAGAAAGAGGTGATTGGTACAGTCAATGAAGCTGGCAAGGTCATCAAAGGGGTGGGTGATGCTTCTCCTATGCAGTGGACAATCATCGTGACAGTCATTGCTGCACTTTGTGCCATTCTCTTTGTGTTGTGCTTTCTGTTGACGCGTGAAAGAGTGCAATTGCCTGAACAAAAGGAGAAGCAGTCTATCAAGAAGGATATGAAAAACTTGCTCAAAAACAGTCCTTGGTGGTTGTTGTTGGGTGCAGGAATAGGTCAGTTGTTGTTTGGCTCCATTCGTGGAGGAGCTGCGGCTTATTATTTTGCGAATATATTGGGTACGAACGTACTCATCACTTGCGCGGTGTTCTTGACCATTGGTGAATTGGCGCAGATGGCTGGTGTGGCTTTTGCCGTTCCTCTTGCTCAAAAAGTAGGTAAGAAGACCACTTTCTTCGGTTCTCTCATCTTTATTGCGGTGGTGAGTGCTGTGATATGGTTCCTCCCCGTCGATACGAATGCCGGTATGATTGGACTCATCGTTAGTCAAATCGCCATTTGCATAGGCATCGGAGTAGGCGCACCTATGATTTGGTCTATGATGGCGGACGTGGCTGACTATTCCATTTGGAAACATGGCAATGCGAGCACAGGATTGATATTTTCCTCTTCCTCAATGGCACAAAAGTTTGGTGGCGCAATTGGTGGGTTCATCCTTTTGCAGGTGCTTGCTTTTGCAGCCTATAATAAGGATATCGCGGTGCAGGCTCCCGAAACCTTGGCGGCTATTAAGGCGTTGATGAGTTGGATTCCTGCGTTAGGCGCACTTCTAGGTGCTTTGTGCCTGTTCTTCTATCCTTTGACCACGAAGAAAATGACAGAAATACAAACTAAATTATCATAATGAGTAAACTTAAGATAGCAGGAGCTGCGCTCCCCAATATGCCTTGGGAAAATCGTCCCGAATCGTGCAATGATGTTTTGTGGAGATATTCTGCAAATCCCGTGATTCCACGTGACCTTCTTCCCGATAGTAATAGTATTTTCAACTCAGCTGTAGTTCCTTTTAAGGATGGATATGCTGGTGTGTTTCGTGTGGATGACAAGAACCGAAGAATGACGCTGCACGTGGGCTTTTCGAAGGATGGCCTGAAATGGGATATGAACCCCGACACCATCAAGTTTGAAGGTGCTGCACCTGAGGTGGCTGAATGGGGGTATGGCTACGACCCTCGTGTGGCTGAGATTGATGGCCGCTACTATGTGTCGTGGTGTAATGATCATCATGGTCCTACTATTGGTTTGGCGTGGACGGATGATTTTGTGACTTTCCATCAATTGGAGAATGCCTTCTTGCCCTACAACCGTAACGGTGTGCTTTTCCCAAAGAAAATCAACGGACGCTTTGCGATGCTTTCACGTCCATCAGACACAGGACACACTGCGTTTGGTGATATCTTTTATAGCGAATCTCCCGATCTCGAGTTTTGGGGACGTCATCGCCACGTGATGGCGCCAGCGGAGTTTAAAGAGAGTGCATGGCAGTGTATGAAGATTGGTGCAGGGCCAGTGCCTATCGAAACTTCTGAAGGCTGGTTACTCATCTACCATGGTGTGCTCCATTCTTGCAATGGCTATGTCTATGCCTTTGGTTCTGCGCTTTTGGATTTGGAACAACCCTGGAAGGTGTTGGCTAGAAGCGGTCAGTATTTGATTTCTCCTCGTGAAATTTATGAACTGACGGGGGACGTGCCCAATGTGACTTTCCCCTGTGCTTCATTGCACGATCCTGAAACGGGACGAATCGCCGTCTACTACGGATGTGCGGACACCGTGACAGGATTGGCTTTTGGATATATTCCCGAAATCATTGAGTTTACTAAACGCACCAATATATTGAAATAGAAATGAGGTTTCTTGTCGCCGTAATAGCTTTACTTTTTCCTCTCTTTTCCAGTGCGACAAAGTTGACAGACTATGTGCATCCATGGGTGGGGTCGTCCAATTTTGGGACGACCAACCCTGGTGCTGTATGTCCTAACGGAATGATGAGCGTCTCTCCGTTTAACGTCACTGGCTCGGAGAAAAATAAATGGGACAAAGACAGCCGATGGTGGTCTACTCCCTACACTTCCGACAACTGTTGGTTTACGGGTTTTTCTCACGTAAATCTTAGTGGAGTGGGGTGTCCAGAGTTGGGAACAATCCTCACGATGCCCACTTCTGGAGAACTCTTGACAGACTATAAGTTGTATGGGAGCGAGTATACGAGCGAGACGGCAACACCGGGCTATTATGCCTTGAAACTTTCAAAATATGACATCTTGGCCGAGGTGGCGGCAACGATGCGCACTTCTATCGAGCGTTATACATTTCGTAAGGGAAAGGCGCATATCATTGTCAATCTCGGACAAGGACTCACGAACGAATCGGGTGGTTTCATCCGAAAGATTAGCGATACAGAAATTGAAGGGATGAGATTGTGTGGTGGCTTTTGTTATCATTCTCAATCCGTTTTCCCACAGTATTTTGTGATTCGCGTGAGCAAGAAGCCGCAAGTTGCTGGTTTTTGGAAGAAGCAACCCAACATGACGGCCGAAGCAGAATGGGACGAATATGCAGGAAAGTATAAGGTCTACACTGACTATGCGCGCGAAATGGCTGGGGATGACCTTGGTTACAGATTCACTTTTGCAGCTGAAGACGGAGAACAGATTTGCGTGCAGATGGGTGTTTCGTTTGTAAGCTGTGAAAATGCGCGTCAAAATCTAGAAGTGGAGCAGCCCGCATGCAACTTTGATAAAGTTCGTGCTGAGGCGCATCGCCAATGGGAAGATGCGCTTGAAAGGGTGAAAGTGAGCGGTGGAAGCGAGGAACAGAAAGAAATCTTCTACACTGCACTCTATCACGCGCTCTTGCATCCTAATGTGCTCAATGATGTGAATGGAGAATATCCTTTGATGCAAGGAGGACAAGATGCTACACAAAATGGTATTGAAGTGGTGAAAACTGGTATCGGTAAAGTGGCAAAAGGTCACAATCGGTATACGGTGTTCTCGCTTTGGGACACGAGTCGCAATCTGCACCAACTGCTCACATTGGTTTATCCAGAGAAACAAATCGATATGGTGCGCAGTATGGTGGATATGTATAAAGAATGGGGGTGGATGCCCAAATGGGAATTATATGGTCGCGAAACCTTTACGATGGAAGGCGATCCCGCAATTCCTGTGATAGCAGATACCTATTTGAAGGGACTTACTGACTTTGACATCAAGTCGGCTTATCAGGCTTGTCTTAAATCGGCAAATACTGTGGGGAAAGACAACAAGATTCGCCCTGATGTAGATCCTTATATTGAGAAAGGCTACATCCCTCTAGGCTATTTTGCACAAGACTTTTCGGGAGATAATTCCGTGTCTCACGCTTTGGAATATTATGTGGCTGACAACGCATTGGCATTGTTGTCGGATAAGTTGGCAGAAGAAACAACAAACAATGAAGAAAAGGCTGCTTATAGGAAGTATGCGAAGGAATATAGAAAACGCTCCAAAGGTTGGAGACATTATTATAGTAAAGAATCTGGTACTTTGCGTCCGTTGAACAGCAACGGCACATTTCTTTCTCCTTTCAATCCCAAAGAAGGGGCAGATTTCTCAAATACTCCTGGATTTCACGAAGGAAGTGCTTGGAACTATACATTCTATGTGCCGCACGACATAGAAGGTCTGGTAAAGGCTATGGGTGGTAGTAAAGCCTTTGTGGCTAAACTGCAGAAAGTGTTTGATGAAGGGCTTTATGATCCTGCAAATGAACCCGATATAGCTTATCCTTTCCTCTTTAGTCGATTTAAGGGTGAGGAATATAGAACAGTGAAAACGGTGGAGACTTTGTTGAAAAAGTATTATTCTACGCGAGCTGACGGCATACCAGGGAACGATGATACAGGAGCAATGTCTGCATGGGCAGTGTTTAGTATGATGGGAATGTATCCCGATTGTCCTGGTGAACCGAAATACACGCTTTTCCCTCCGGTTTTTGACAGTGTTGAAATCAATGGGAAATACGTGATACGTAAGGAACAGAAAATTAAGAAACACCGAATTACACATCAAGAATTTGTCAGAGATTATGCAAAATAACCGAGGATTTAGTTTCAAAGAAGTGATGAGAGGCTTCCGCACGTTTGCTCTGTTGACGGCTTTGTCGTGCAGTGCTTTGTCGTGTGTCAATGCGAAGATGGACAATTACGCCAAACACGTAGATACGCGCATTGGTACTGGAGGACATGGTCACGTTTTTGTTGGAGCAAATGTTCCTTTTGGTATGGTTCAATTGGGACCTACTAGTGTGCCACAAGAATGGGACTGGACGTCTGGATACCATGCATCAGACAGCACGGTGATAGGATTTTCTCATACGCATTTAAGTGGTACAGGTATCGGCGATCTGTTTGATATCACCGTTATGCCGGTAGTTGGGAAGTCCGTGTATGAAAGAGGTACAGTGGACAAACCCGAAAGCGGACTTTGGTCGTATGCCGATCGCTCCAAAGAAATTTCTATCCCAGGATATTACAGTGTTCCTCTCACGCGCTACGGCATTTTAGCTGAACTCACCGCAACGGACAGAGTGGGGCTTCATCGATATACTTTTCCAAAATCGGATGAGGCAGCAATTGTGCTCGACCTCGAGAATGGAGGATGCTGGGATAAAGCCGAAGATACTCACGTAGAAGTCGTAGACGAGCACAGCATACGTGGTTGGCGTCACTCCAAAGGATGGGCGAAGGCGCAGAAAGTCTTTTTCTATGCCGAATTTTCTAAACCCTTTACAAAGAGTGAGAATATGTTCATCCAAAAAGATGGACAGACAAGATATGCCCGCTTCCCCTTCCACACCGAACAAGGTGAACAAGTGTTGATGAAGGTGGGTATCTCTGCGGTAAGTATGGAGGGGGCAAAGAAAGCTGTGGAAAAGGAACAACCCGCTTGGGAGTTTGAAAAGACGAAAAAGCTGGCTTGGGAACGCTGGAACAAAGAACTCTCAAAAATTAAGATAGAGACTTCTGACGTACCTTCCCAAAAAATCTTCTACACAGCACTCTATCACACAATGATTGCTCCTTCGCTCTTCTCTGATGTTGATGGAGCCTATCGTGGAGCTGACGGCAAGGTCTACAAAAAGTCTCACAATGTCTACACGACAATGTCGCTTTGGGACACCTATCGCGCTGCGATGCCTTTATATTACATCATTCATCCGTCAAAGCGTGCGGATATGGTGAACACGATGCTCGATATTTACGATGAACAAGGAAAATTGCCTGTGTGGCATCTCATGGGCAACGAGACTGATTGTATGGTGGGTAATCCAGGCGTGATTGCCGTGGCTGAGGCTATCGTCAAAGGCATTGATGGCTTTGACAAAGAGAGAGCCTACAAAGCTTGTAAAGCTTCTGTGATGCTTGACGAGCGCGGACAAGATTTGCGCAAGAAATATGGATATATTCCTTGTGACTTGTATCAAGAAGCCTGTGCCAACGATATGGAATACGCTATTGCCGATGCAGCCGTAGCCAATGCGGCTCGCGTGCTAGGTCATCACGAAGACGAACAATTCTTCAGAAATCGCAGTCATAGTTGGAGAAAGTTTTTTGACAAAGAAACTCAGTTTGTGAGAGGTCGCACTGCCGATGGCGGTTGGCGCACACCTTTCAATCCGTTCTTTTCGGAACATAGAGCCAATGACTATTGTGAAGGCAATGCTTGGCAATACACATGGCTCGCTCCCCACGATTTGAAAGGTCTGATAGAAGCGTTTGGAGGAAGAGAGAAGATGACCGAGCGTTTGGATTCCCTCTTCAAAGCTCCCACAGATCTCGGAGAAGGAGCTTCTCCCGATATGTCTGGTATGATAGGACAATATGTTCACGGCAACGAACCAAGTCACCACATTGTCTATCTCTACACCATGTCTGGTAATCCAGGAAAGACGGCAGACAGAGTGCGTGAGATATTGGAAACTCAATATAGAGCAAAGCCCGATGGACTTTCCGGTAATGAGGATGTGGGACAGATGTCGGCATGGTACATCTTGTCTTCGATGGGTTTCTATAATGTAGAACCCGCTTCCACCAAGTATTGGTTTGGTAGTCCACTCTTTGACAAAGTTTCGATTGTGGTGAGCAAAGATGGAAAGAAGAAATTTGACATTACCACCGTCAATAACAGCAAAGAGAACAAGTATATCCAAAAAATCACGCTGGATGGTCAAGTGTGGAAAAAGCCTTACATAGAATATAATGACATCGTGAAAGGAGGAAAACTCACTTTCTATATGGGAGCAAAACCCATTGTGTGGTATAATCCTGAGTAGATAGTTAGATTCTGAACAGATTTGGGGTAAACAGCCTTCGACGCTAAGAACGAAGTAATAACTTCATTCTCCTTCCCGAATTAAACAAAGAACAACGATAAACATCAAAGTATGAATATATATGAAGATAATCGTACTGTGCTGACTTTGGATGCAGGCGGTACAAATATGGTGTTCGGAGCAATGAAAGGCGGTAAACCCACCTCTTTCTCAGTAACATTACCTTCCAATGCCGACAATTTAGACAAATGTCTAAACACGATGGTCGAAGGTTTTAACCGTGTGATCGAAACACTCTCTGAAAAACCGCTTGCTATCAGTTTCGCCTTCCCTGGCCCTGCTGATTATCCCAATGGTATTATTGGAGGATTCCTTCCCAATTTTCCCTCCTTCCGCGACGGTGTGGCACTTGGTCCTTTCTTGCAAAACAAGTTTGGTATCCCTGTATTTATCAATAATGATGGAGATCTCTATGCTTATGGAGAGGCACTCGGTGGAGTTTTGCCAGAAGTCAACAAGTCCATTGCAGACAAAGGCGGAAAGAAACAATACAAGAATCTCATTGGTTACACCTTCGGCACAGGTCTCGGCATAGGTTGTGTCATTGGTGGAAAACTAAACATTGGAGATAACTCCTGCGTAGAAACTTTCTGCTTGCCCCATCCCGACAATCGCGATGTCATCATAGAAGATGGCGCAGCCATTCGCGCAGTGAAGCGAGTCTATGGAGAGTTGTCTGGCGACCTCCACCACGGTTTAGAACCCAAAGACATTGCCGCCATTGCTCACGGAGCAAAAGAGGGCAATCAAGAAGCAGCCATCAAGGCGTTTGAGAAAATGGGAGAAGTGGCAGGAGAAGCCATTCGAGTAGCCGTTACCCTCATGGATGGACTTGTCGTTATTGGTGGAGGCATCATGGGAAGTTATGACTTGCTGATGCCTAGCATCCTCAAAACCTTGCGTGGTAAGATGCACACACTCGCTGGTGACGAACTCGATCGCGTGTTGATGAAAGTATATAACCTCGACGATGATGCCGAGTTTGAAGCCTTCGTCAAAGGTGATGCTCGTGAAATCAAAATCTATGGCTCAGAAGAAACTGTGGTCTATGATCCACAAAAGCGCATTGGAATCATACGTTCAAAGATTGGAGCTTCTGCTGCTATCTCACTCGGCGCTTATGCTTTTGCCCTTTCTAAACTAGATGAGCTATCAAATAACTAATGAATATGTTGTATCCTATTAAGTTTAATCCCCTCTTGAAGTCTTTGGTTTGGGGTGGAGAAAAAATTGCACCATACAAAGGTATCAAGACAGGCCAACGCAATGTTGGAGAAAGTTGGGAAATTTCAGGCGTGCCTGGCAATGAATCAATCGTTGCAGAAGGAAGTCTTGCTGGAAAGACCATCGTAGAACTCCTCGAAGAATATAAAGAACAGATTGTAGGACGTCATGTCTACGACAACACAGGCAATCAGTTCCCCTTGCTCATCAAGTTTATTGATGCAGCTTCCGATTTGAGCATCCAAGTGCATCCCGACGATGAACTCGCAGGTGTTCGCCATAATGGTTCCAAAGGCAAGACCGAAATGTGGTATGTCATCGAAGCCGACAAAGATGCAAATTTACTTTCGGGACTTTCCATAGAACTTACCCCCGACGAGTACGAAAGAATGGTGGCAGATAACACCATCACTGATGTTATTGCTCGTCACAATGTCAAGAAAGGCGATGTCTTCTTCTTGCCTGCGGGTCGCATTCATGCCATTTGTGGTGGATGTTTCATCGCTGAAATCCAACAGACTTCCGATATCACCTATCGCATCTACGACTACGGACGTATGGGATTAGATGGTAAGCCTAGAGAGTTGCACACGGAACTGGCGAAAGATGCTATCGATTATAAAGTGTATTCGGATTATCAAACCGACTATGTGACGCGTAAGAACGAAAATACTCCTTTGGTTGAGTGCCAATACTTCACGACCTCTCTTTTGGATTTGCAACAACCCCTTACCGAGGAGTTGGCGGCCAGAGACTCTTTCACCATAGTAATTTGCACAGAAGGCGAAGGTACGGTGACTGTGGAAGGCGACAACATCGACCAACAATACAAGACCGTTTCTTTACGTCAAGGTGAAACAGTGCTTGTTCCTGCCTGCGCTACAAGCATGACGGTGACTCCTTCAAGCAACATCAAGGTGCTCACAAGTTACATCAAGTAACTTCTATTCTCAATCCACCCTCTGTCCTTCTGGAAAAGTTGAGTAAGGTTTGCGCCTTTAGTTCCATAGGATAGAGCACTACACAAAACACCTCATTATGACTTGATGCCATAATGAGGTGTTACTTATCTATACCCAATTTTCTGATGTGAAACGTAGGGATAGGGTAGTCGTGAGAGGATTATTCCCACTCGATTGTTGAAGGTGGTTTTGAGGAAATGTCGTAGCAAACGCGGTTTACGCCACGCACGCTGTTGATGATTTCGTTGCTCACCTTTGCCAAGAAGTCGTAAGGGAGGTGACTCCAGTCGGCAGTCATTGCGTCAGTAGAGGTCACGGCGCGCAGTGCCACCGCCTGTTCGTAGGTGCGTTCGTCACCCATCACACCCACACTCTTCACGGGGAGAAGAATTACACCTGCTTGCCACACTTGGTCGTAGAGTGAAACTTCTATTTCCCCATGTTCGGGAGCATCGTTGGGCACACCAGCCGCCAGCACGCGACGTGCTGTGTCCACGTCCATCTTCACCTTGTAGTCGCGCAGACCACGGATGAAAATGTCGTCTGCATCTTGGAGAATGCGCACCTTTTCGGGGGTAATATCCCCCAATATACGCACGGCAAGACCAGGTCCTGGGAAGGGATGACGATTGATGAGATGTTCGGGCATACCCATTTGGCGACCCACACGGCGCACTTCGTCTTTGAACAACCATTGGAGAGGTTCGCAAATCTTGAGGTGCATCTTTTCGGGAAGTCCTCCCACGTTGTGGTGGCTCTTGATCACCTTACCAGTGATGTTGAGTGATTCGATGCGGTCGGGGTAGATGGTGCCTTGTGCCAACCACTTCGCATCAGTGATTTTCATCGCTTCAGCGTTGAACACATCGATGAAACCAGCACCAATGATTTTACGTTTGCTTTCGGGTTCTTCCACACCAGCAAGTTCGTTGAAGAACTTTTCGCTAGCATCCACCCCAATCACGTTGAGACCGAGGCATTTGTAGTCTTCCATCACCGCGTTAAACTCATCTTTGCGGAGCATGCCATGATCCACAAAGATGCAAGTGAGGTTGCTACCGATGGCTTTGTTGAGCAACACAGCTGCCACGGAGGAATCCACACCACCAGAAAGTCCCAAAATCACGCGGTCGTTGCCGAGTTGCGCTTTCAGTTCTGCCACAGTGCTGTCAACGAACGACGCTGCACTCCAGTCTTGATGGCTACCGCAAATGTCTACCACAAAGTTGCGCAACAAAGTGCTACCTTGAAGCGAGTGGAACACCTCGGGGTGGAATTGCACACCCCAAAGCTTTTCATTTTCAGCTTGGTAAGCCGCAAATTTCACTTGAGGAGTGGAAGCAATGCAACGGAAACCTTCGGGGATAGCCGTAATAGTGTCGCCGTGGCTCATCCACACTTGAGAGTTTTCGTAGAAACCGCGGAAGAGAGGGTTCTCGTGTTCAAATGTGGTGAGATTAGCACGACCATATTCGCGAGTGTTGGCGGGTTCTACCTTTCCACCATAGATGTGCGACATATATTGTGCACCATAGCAAATGCCCAGGATGGGGAGACGGCCGCGAATTTTAGAGAGGTCCACTTGAAAGGCTTCAGGGTCATAAACACTGAATGGAGAACCAGAAAGAATGACACCAATCACAGAAGGATCATCGTGCGGAAATTTGTTGTAAGGCAAAATTTCG
>QWCC01000219.1_pt1 | contig 20099 bp, 29 predicted proteins | sample 1972491 | NCBI WGS metagenome assembly QWCC01 (sample SAMN09866718, study PRJNA288562) | Human oral metagenome isolate term5_saliva, whole genome shotgun sequencing... | isolation source: mouth | host: Homo sapiens | place: USA: California
ACTTTTAGCTATTTGAGTTTGAGCGTCTAATTGACTTTGTAGGTTTTGAATCGTAGCCTGCGCATCACTACCATCTTCGACCTGCTTGGACAATGTAGCCACTTCCTTCTTATAGCCTTCAATCGAATTGTTCGCTTGATCGCGTTGTTGAACAACTTCATCGAATCGTGCGTGGGGTACATAGTGCTGACCATCACCGTCGATGAAAACTTTCGCGTCCAATTCTTTAGACTTAGCCTTCACATGCTCTGTGACATTTTTGATTGTTGGTTCATCTAGACCTTTTAAAAGATCTTCTAATTGATAAGCCATTTGATATCCTCCTTGAGTTTACGCCCTCCGGCTGAATCTTCTGTTTCGATTTAATTGGAACAGTGAAACCAATTTCGAGTCATTAAGGCGACAAGGTTCCTTTTCAACTTATATTATAACACAATTCGATATCTTTTTACTACTTTTCGAAGGAGTTGAGCCTTAGACTAATTATAGACAAAAAGACTCGGTTATCACCGAGCCTAGTAGCTTTTAACAAAGTCGAGATCTCTGTATTTTTCGATTTTTCCTGAGGTTAAATCGTCGTACCAAGCGTCTAATACATCATTAGGTTCACCGTCTACCCAACCTCTCAACTCATCCGCGATTTCTTCTAATGAATTTTCATACCATACAGTCTGGTAGCACATTCCATTAGGATGGTCGAAAGGACATTCTTCGATAGGAAATACTTCGCCATCTAAATCTCGACAAGCCTGACAAGTTCGACCTGGAGCGTGAACTGAATGCCATTGAACTTTTCGAGCATAAGGATTCACTTTTCCCCACTGTCGAACTCCAGCAGTAGCTGAGTGGCTGATAGTAGTTCGAGCAAGTCGAAGAGCATTGTATTCGAGGTTTTCATATTTTCGAGCAGTTGTTCGACCTAGTTTCTCAGCAATTTGTTCGAAGTCCCACTCTTTTCGAGCTTTCGGGTCAATGTACTGTTCTAATAGCTTTGCCATGTCGACAGCTGACATTCCACTTGCCAGACCTTGAGTGACTATTTGTTGAACGTCATTTCCTGCGCGTGCAGCACTAGACCAAACACGTTTAGACAAGTTCTTCCCGTCTTTGTAGATTTCACCTTTAGTAACGGCCTCAGCAGCTTTACGGGAAAAGACCAATGACGCTGAACGAACTTCTTTTCCAAAGTCTTTAGCAGTAGCATTTCCATTTCCGCCTAAGATGTCTAATAGATGTAGAACCTGTCCGTCCACAGCATTTTCGGCAGCCTTTTCGGAGTATTCGTGCATAACGTGGACTAGAACCTTGTGAAGGTCGTAAGCGTAGTCTTTATAGATTCGTTTAGGTAAGTATCCATTTCGAGACTTTTTGAGTTTTTCAATTAAGTCGACCCCTGCGTCATTAAATGCTTTTAGTACAGCTTTCTCTTGTTCAAGGGTCAGCTTAATATTGGTCTCATGTATAGCTTTTTCCCAACTACTGAGATACCCATTCTTTTTCTTTTTGCTCAATGTTCAGCTCCTTTTTCAATTTAGCAGTAAGGCCTGAAATTTTATGCCCAGCGTTCTCGTCCTTCATTCGATAATCGTGGTAAAGGTTTTGGTTCATTGCTGCTCCTTTACCTAATTCCTTTTTCATCTTCGAACGACATTCATTTCTAAATCGAATAAGTTTTTCAATCTCCTTATCGCCGACATAAGTAGTGAACCTATAATGACACTTGGGACATTCGAAGAATCTCCACTCTACGCCCTTTTCGATATGTTTCGAAATAATTTGCTTAGACGATAGTTCGAACTTATGCTCACAGTGGTCACAGTTTACGTCAAAGACTGTTTTAGACTCCACCTTTGGCTTGTTGCTCTTGTTGTTCTGGCGTACTTGGTTCTTCATTTGTTTCTTCTTGTTCTTCATCTTTAGGTTCCTCTTGTCCGTTTAATTCTTCAGCTAATACAGGTAGCGCCCCTGCGGAAATTTCATCAAGTTGCGCAAGTTCCTGCAATACACGTTCCCACTCCTTGTCCGCTTTTTCCTTCTTACTGAACTCTTCAATGTAAGATTGGTGACTGCGTACATTAGTTTGAACTTCAGTGAGAGCAGTTTGTTTGGCTGCTTGTTCATCACTCGGTAATGGGTAATGGTGGTCAATAGTCAATGTCGTAAGGGTTTGATAACTTGATTGAATGTCTTGCGGTAATAGACCTAAATCTACTCCTACCTTACCTAGTATTTCTTCTAATAGGTTAATGAGCCATTGAATAGCGTCATCCCATTCTGCCCACTTGTCATCACACTTACTCATTAGGTCATAGAATAAGTATTGCATAGCAATTCCAGACGGCGCATCTTGTACCTTTTCAGGTAGTGGCTGGTCCATGAGTTCATACATGGCTTTTTTCGCTCCGTCTAAATAGTATTGAGCAGTAGGTAAGAAGTTGAAGTTTCCTGAAATAGTAGTGACTTGAGCCTGCTTGCCTCCAGTACCGCCAACTGAGGACGTAGGGTCACTCTTAATGTCGACAAGGGCGTTAGGTGCAATCTTCATTCCTTGAATTGATTTCGAAGATCCGTCAATAATGACAGGTTGTTCGAACATTTTGAACCTTAAAGAGTCCCTCATGTCGGAAATAGTTCGGTTCGTATTGTCCGCGATAGTGATTAAGTCTTTGACGTCACTTGTACCATATACGTCATTAGTAAGGGGTTCATTTAAAATGACTTTGCAAGGAATTTGACTAAGACCAGTTGGTGCCGACTCTTGTACTTTTAATGGAACTTGAACCTTATTACCTAAATTATCTTCAATTTCAATTAGTTTGGCGTCTTTTTCCTTGATTGTAGTTTGACCGTCTTCGGTCATGTAGATTTGGTTCGAAGTTCCGTCAGTCAAAGTGTAGGTGAGCCAGCATTGTTCTTCAACATTTTCAAGCGCGGTGGTAATACCGGAGTTCGAACTTCCTGACTTCATCTCATAACGGTAGTGATGCCATAATTGCTTTTCAGTAGACATTCCTTTGGTACGCTCGTCCTGATACACAATGTCAACGGACAATAGACGTGAAGGATCTTTAGGGTCTACAATGTAAGAAAATTGCGGCATAGAGTAGAACTGAACATCAACAGGTTCTCCAGGGTTTGCTATAACAGATAGTAGCACTCGTTTTCCTACTGTTGCGTCTACCAATGCTCTTTTACACTTGCTCCAGAACTTTGCGTGAGCTAAAATATGGTCGAATAAGATGCGTTTGTTTTCCGCCTTATCGTCTTCTTTGTCCACAATAGGGTTGAAGATTAGTTCAGGCTCAGTTCCCATCATAAAGCGTGCTTGCTTTTTAATAAGGGAGCGAATGTAGTTTCGAATTTCACGTGTAGGTGTATAGTCCAATGAGTCTTCTTTGATCTTCCATGTTTGACCATAGTCAGCATTCAACTCCGTGACATCATATCCGTCGAAGTATTGATAATACTTTTCGACCTCTTGTAGTTCCTTTTTGAACTTCTGATTTTGCGCCAACGGACTGTCGAATGCCTGACTGACAAGTTCGTCGGTGTGGGAAATAGCTTTTGATTTTTTAGCCATGTAGTTTACCTCCTATAATGTATTATACACTATTTTGACTAATATTGTTTACCCTAATTATCGCGCACCTTTACCTGATAACACTTGTATTTCGAAACCAAAGTCGTCATTGATTATAGCGTCAGTCAAACAGGCGTAGCGGTTACGGTCCATACAATGGTCGTATTCCTTGACAACTCTATCCTCCCCTAGCTGGCTTGCTTTACTGTCCCAGCTATAGGCGTAATATTCATCAATGTCGTGCGTGTTGCTAGGGTCGAGTGTGAATCTATTTTCAGTTAGTAACTCAGCATGAAATGAGATACCTAAATTGACATCATTTCGAGCAGGAAGAATAGGAATGTTCTTCCTTACTATATAAGGATGCTTTTGAAGTTCTACAATCATAGCTGAAGCGGAAGGGTCGAGGATTATATATTCAATTTGCTTCCCCCGTATCATGTCGACTAAATCATTTGCGTATTCTTTAGTAGTCTTTTGAAGTATGGATCCAAATTGAACATTCGAATTGACATCAGCCTCAGTAAGTTGTTCCTCAGCCTCTCGCCCGGAGTGGTAGTAAGATTCAATTAGATGATAACTTTTTCGACGTTTCGAGAATCCATAAAGGCCAAAGGTTGTAGCATTGTAGATACCAAAGTCCCCAGCTACAAATAAACGGTCGAATTCTATATTGAGCTTTTTAACGTGCTGCTCTTCATTGAACATTGAATAAACTAGACCATCTGCTGTCACCCAAAGGCCAAGAATAAATCGTTTCCTAAAGACTCCGGCATACATTTTCTCATAGCGCCTTTTAATGTCATCAGTGAGGCTAGGGTTGTCTTCCATTGTAAAGTGAAGATATAGAATACGCTTTTCGAGCTGCTTATCAATCCAGTTCTTTTTGAAGTAGTGATTAGGATTTGCAGGGTTACAAGAGAACCACATTTTCGAACCTGTTACGGAACAGCGCCCTGTCGCTTGGTTGACAAAGGATTCAGGCATCAGTGCCACCTCATCACAGAAGATACCTGCTAATGTTACCCCTTGGATAAGGTCTTGGCTCGACTCATCTTTTCCTCCAAATATATAGAAGTAGTTGAGAATTTCTTCGCCGTTTCTAAAGTGTCTAATAATAAGTAGATTTTCATTTCGAACATCTCGAATTTCGTACCCGCGACTTGTGAGCATTTGCTTTAGAGGTTGAATAACATTTCGGCGAGCGGAATGAATTGTCTTACCACAGATGGCAAAGTTTTGCCCATTGAATTCCGTCATGGCCCAAAGTGAAAATGAAAGAGCCATCGATACTGTTTTTCCTGAACGAATGGACCCATCGGCTATGACAATGTCGAAAGTTCGAAAAGGTGAGCCTTTTGTCCACCATGTTAGGAGCTGAAGTTGTTTCTTACTAAAAGGAGCGAAGTTGAACTTTGGCAGTCTATTTCTTAGGCTTATCGTCATTATCAGTTACTCCTTTAATGTAGGAACCTGTCACGTCGCTAAATTCTTGCCAAACAGCCTGGGCGGCTTTATCTAGTGCTTCTACAAAGTTATCTTTGACTTCACCTTCCACTTCCTGGTCGCCCATTTTAGCTCTTAACAATGTAATTTTCTCACGCTCAATTTGTAAGCGATATCGAACTTCTTCTGGTAACATTCCATTTGCACGTTCCTGACCTTTTTGAGCTCTGTCTATAAGGTTCGAAAGTACATCTAATGCGCCCCATCGAATATTGCCTTCTTTAGTAAATAAATATCTATCAGGATTATCTAAACACATTTCGACGATGTTCATTAGTTTTTCCCAGGCGGCGTGGTATTTAATATTGACTGATACTTTAAACCCTGCATACATTTGAGTCAAAGTGTCATTAGTGATTAAGGCTTTTTCATTCTCGAACTCTTTTTTAGCCTTGACCCATTTATCGCGAGCTCTAATTTCACCTACACGTTTTTCCGCCATGCCATAACGGGCAGCAATTTCCTGAACAGTCATGCCCCTAATAAACTCTAATTTCATTCTAGCATCACGTTCCTTAATTGTCATCTTGATGCCTTTATAGTCATATTCTATATATTGGTCTTTATTGACACGCGCATTTGCTTTAACGCCTTTCTTGTCTTTTGACCTAGGTGGCGTCTTCCTTCCTCGAACTTTCGGTCCAGCAGCTTTTGCCATTATGTTGACCCTCCTTTATTTAATTGCTTTTACATTGTAACAAATTTGCGCGTGACTTACAATTGATTGAATTTATAGTCCTATAATGAAAAATATAGTGATTTTTAAATTTAAAAGGTTCGACTTTATATTCAAAAATAGGTGCTCGAATATTCGAATTTTTCGAAGGATTGAGGTTTTCGAAGTCCCTGAGTTTTTCGAGCATTCTCGACTTCTCGAACCGGTTCGACTTTTCGAGAAATTAAACTTTTCGACCCTTTTTTATGCTCGACTTTTCGAGTATTTCTGAACTTTTCGAACGGTTTTTTGAGGTCGATTATTCGAGCATTTTCGACTTTTCGAATGCTATTTCAGTTAGTCTCGAAAAGTTCAAAAGCCTTGATTTTACTATATTTGAGAGCATTTTTAGATTTTGTTTGTGGAAGTGCTTTTAGGTATCTTTTCTATAATCTTAATGCTGTTTCAATAGTTCATTCGAAAGTTTGCTAAATGCTTATCTAATAAGTGTTTTGCGTATAGTATTATTTATAGAATTGCTTATTATTATTGATAAAGGTCTCGACTTTTATTGGGCGCCTTATTTTTGATTTTACTTACAGACTCAAGGGGTTAGAAGTATTTTGGGCGCCTTTATTTTTAAGGCCTTATTAAGTCCTTTTCTAATACTTATTTGACTATAAATTGGGCTAAAATAGTGGTGAATTGAGGTGTATTTATGTCGCCCGTTTTTAAAGTTTAAAAAATATTATAAAAAAGTTCAACTTTTTACACAAAAATGCTTGACTTTATTCATTCATTATCGTATAATAATAGTATAAAGAAAAACAAATAAAGGGGAAAATGAAATTTTCAAACTTTGCTAAATCACTTACTAACGAATACCTAATGGTAGTGAACAACGACCAAGCTGAAGTCTTAGGCGCAGGAAATATCGAAAACATTCTCAACGGTTCGAACTTTGCTAATGTTTTAGCTGAATCGACAGTTTTAAAACTCGAAAAGCTCAGCAATGAGGAAGCTATTGAATGGGACTTGGAAGATAAAACTGCTTCTATTTATGTAGTGACTCTAGATATGTAAGGAAGGAAGTAACTAATGAAACTTTATCACGCCACTGATTTTGATAATCTTGGTAAAATTCTAGCTGGAGGCTTGAATCCTTCAGCTGGAGTTATTTACCTAGCAGAAAGTTATGAAAAGGCTCTAGCCTTTTTATCGCTTCGAAATATTGATACTATTGTAGTTCTCGAACTTGAAATTGACATTGAACAATGTACTGAAAGCTTCGACCATAATGAAAGAATGTTTTGTGACCTATTTCATTTCGACAATTGTCGCGCTTGGACTTATGACAAGACAATTCCAGTAGAAGACATTGACTTTTCGAAAGCTCGAAAATATGATAGAAAGTGACTAATATGAATAACGAAAAAATTATCGAAAAAAATTAAAAATCTTATTCAATTAGCAAATGACAACCCGAATGACGAGGAAGGGCAAACTGCCCTTCTTCTTGCTCAAAGGTTGATGCTAAAGAATAATATCGCACTTGCTCAGGTTGAACAATTTGATGAACCTAAACAGTTCGAAACTTTTCAAGCTGTTGAGAAAGAAGCAGGTCGAATATTTTGGTGGGAACGTGAACTTGGTCATATTCTTGCTACTAATTTTAGATGCTTTTGTATCAATCAGCGCGATAGGGTTTCGAATAAAAGTCGAATAATTTTCTTTGGCGAAAAACAAGACGCTGAATTGGTGTCTAAAATATTCGAGGCTGCATTGATGTACCTTCGTTATCGATTGGATAGACTTCCTACTCGCGAACCTTCCTACAAAAATTCATACCTCAAAGGCTTTTTGTCAGCCCTAGAAACGCGATTTAAAAAGCAGGTAGAAGAATATTCACTTATGGTCTTACCTAGCGAGCAAACGAAAAATGCGCTTCAGGACACATTTCGAAATTTAAAGAAGGAAGGAATTGACAGACCTAAACATGACTTCAATCTTGAAGCGTATATTGAGGGACGGTTCCATGGCGAAAACGCAAAGATAATGCCCGATGAAATTTTGGAAGGTGGTAACTAGAATGAAATTCGAAGTTTATTCTGCGCGACTATTTGACGAAGAAGCGACATATGATAGGTATCGTGAAGCACTAGAGAAAGTTGGAAATGTCGCTTACTTTTGCGAAATTGAATCAGGTAATCTAGTAATTGAACTCGAGCTAGACAGCCTAGATGACCTAATCGCGCTTTCAAATGTAGTTGGAAAAGGACTAAAATTATCGCGACCTTATAGAGAAGATAAGCCTTTTCAATTATGGATTGTTGACGGGTATATGGAATAAGGTGAAACTATGGAAAATAAATGGAAAGTCATTCATTTTCAAAACTCGTGTATTAAACAAGTAGACGATAAGAAACGAAGGCTCCTTTTTGAGGTGCCCGGAACTCCTTATCGTCTACGAGTTTGGGTGAAAATGAGCTTAGTTAAAATTGAAACACGCGCAGGGAATGGCTTCTATAAGAAACTAATATATCAGGACGATTTTGTATTTTATGGTAAAGAGTTGATAGGCAAATATTTAATTGACGCGACCATAACTGGCAAATCTTTAGCGGAATACTGCAAGCACATGGACCGACATATTGTTGAAACTATTAAACGACGCGAAACTGCTGAACTTAATAGATTGAAAAAACAAGACCAACAGAAATGGAGATACTAATGGCAAAAAATAAGAAAAGAAAAAAGGTCAACATGAAAAGGAGAATGCTCATTCCTACTAACCTTTCAACAAAAGTAAATGTCAATAGGATTGAATATCGAAAGGTTCTTGTTAAGTGGCTTCCTAATACGGACGAAATTCAAGTTTATTTCGACCTTTACCTAAATAAGAAAAGGCTTACAATGTTAGGGACAATTGACCCAGACAAAAGTTATTTCGAAGGAATTAGAATTGCTTGTAAAAAACCTGAGCCCTGGATGACCGTGAAAGAGCTTCAAATTGCGCGTGCAGACGCTCCAGGTTTTTTTGCAGTGCTAAAAGCATATTGTCATACGGTCGGGGATGTACTAGATAATGGAGCAGCACCTGATGAAATTGTTCCAGGTATTATGTATAATGAAGGTCAATTATTCAAAGACAGTGAAATTGTCAGCCTTTTCAAATACGACGTAGAAGAGCCTTACGAGTTTCCAAAAGACGTTCTAATAACTATTGACAATTTCGAGCAATTTATTATGTCTAGTCAACATACTCGAACCATAGTGCTTCAACATGCTAATATAGGCGAGTTTTCAAAATACTGGAAAAAATGGCAAGCGGTAATTGAACTCCTTATCGGCTACGCTAAAGACCATGGATTTAAAGTCGACCTAGAAGTATGGGACTTTTCAAAAGGCTCCAAGGCTGGAAAAATTGCACGTCGAAAAGGATATGAAGCTATTCAACATGCCTTTCAAGAAATCAATAAATAACGAAGCTTCGGCTCGTTATTTTTTTTTCAAAAAAAAATTAAAAAAGTTCAACTTTTTTACAAAAAGTGCTTGACTTTATTCACTCATTATCGTATAATAAATACATAAAGTAAAACAAATAAAGGAGGAGCTGGAAATGAAAACAGTTCAACAAACAATCAAACAATTTGGAGATGAATGGTGGTACGAAATTATCGATACAGATAACGAACTGCTAAACGAAGGACGTATTGAAGACATGGGACCATATATGGACAAGATGGTTGACCAAGTTAAGTTCATCAACTTCGGAGACATTGAATGCCAAATCATTAAACTTTACCTCGCGTAGATAGTAGGGCGAACTTTTCGTCCTACTATTATAGTAGGTTAGATAGATAAAGGAGTAATATCGATGAAAACAATTAAAGACGAAAGACATGTATTCAAACAAGTTAAAACTATTCCAAGCGGGTATCGTGTATGGAACATTCCTTCAATTGGCGAAGGTTGTGTTCCTTTATATCTCCCTTTAGATGAAATAACTGTAGACGCTTCAACTTTGTGCTACCTACAACTTACTGAACAAGAGGCTAAGGTTTTGCACAGCGCTGCAAGTTATGGACTTCGTACTCTAGCGGACGTTCGTAAGGCGTTAGCAAGTAACCGAAAAGGACCTACAACGGAACGTCGTAAACGTCTTGCACAACCTGCTTTACCTATCTTCGAAAAGTACACAAAGGAGGGCTAAAATGCTCCTCCTTCGATTTTTAGTTTCAATACTGTTAAAAGTAGTCAAATGGCTACAAGAGCTCACTGACCAAAGTGGACTATATTAAGGAAAAGAAAAAATGAAAGTATAAATCAACAACCATAACGAGCTTGATTTTCTGCAAAACTAAAGGCCTATAATTTAGGTCTTTTTATTTTATAAAAAGTTGAACTTTTTATAAAAAATGCTTGACTTTATTCGTTTATTATCGTATAATGTAACTATAAAGAAAAACAAATAAAGGAGCAAATAGAATGATTAGATGGACAGGAAAATCAACTTCAGGAACATGGAGAAGAGAAGTAGAAGCTGAGTCAATGATTGACCTTATGGAGAAGCTAATTGACTTGGACATTATTCCAGCTTATTGGGATTTTGAGGAACGTTTATTCGGTTACTTAGCTGACTCAAGTGAAGAGCTGGAAGAGTTCAAAACTAAATACAACGAACTAAAAGAAGAGGAATTGTTCGAGGAAGCCGACGGCTTGTTCAACGACTTCGATTGGGCTAATGTATTTCGTAACATGGATCCAAAAGATATCCAAACAAGCATTTCACTATGCGATAGCCAAGCGTACTATCAAACATTCGAAGTTATTTAAGGAGGAAAACAAAATGGCTAAACCTACATTACAAGAAAAGAACGCACTCATTATGAGATTTCATCAGGCGGACGCAGTCCATCCCGAAAATGGCGAAAAGATCGACATTTCGTTTGCGGGCGTTACAACTGTTATCGAATATAAAGGTCGATTAGTTACTTGGGACATTCAGGAAATGTTGAACGAAGCGATTGAGCTAATTGAAAAGGAAGAGGAAAACTAGCAGGTTATCAATGGAAGATAGATACAACATTGAACCAGCAGACATACTGAACTATATCGGTATCACAAACACAAAGGATCCAGACTTTTATGATTGCTTATTAGCCCGTCTAGTAAGCTCCTACACTAAAAAGGAACTTGCGTACAAAGGATTATCCTTTGGCGACTTCCTTGCGGAACTTCAAAGTCAATCACTTGCTTATCTAGGAAATTAAAAAAGACCTATTCATTTAGGTCTTTTATTTTTGCGATTGTAGTTTAGTGAGGTAGTTAGCTAAATCTAGCGCCTCCTCTTTAGCGTGTTGCAGAAAGTCATCTGCGTTGTTCTCAGCTAGTGTAGTTCCGTACTTGCTTACACCTACAACACTACGAGATATCAACTCTAATGCTGTATGCAATACAATAGGATCTAATCCTGTCACGTCTATATAGTCACGTGTATTTAAGCACTTGTCCGAAGTTATTACACTTCCATCAGGTGCAATGAAATAAACTTTACTCATTTCTATCCTCCATCATTCGCTTAAATTGTTTAATAGGCATCGCTATATATTGCTCTTCTCCGTCACCAAAGTCGAAAGCGATAGCAGAATAGTCTAATTTCTGAGCGAACCTTTCCTGTTCATTTTTAATAAACCATTCCTTTTTCAGGCTTATTGACCTTTGAGGTTTCATAACGGTCTTGCATTCTATAAGCATTGAGTCTGTTACCACGTCACCTTTGTAGTAGTCAGTGGCTCCTGAATTAGGCTGTACTTTTCCTCCTAACTGCTTAGCAACTGCCTTCTCTTGTTTAGCACTAGCTCTGCGCGTGGGAATCGGCTTATTTTCACGCTGTCTCATGGCAAGTAGATAAGCAGAAAGAGATTGGCGTAAAACGCGAGAGAGCTAACGAGAGCCCCTAAAAACAGGGCGATAGGGCTTCGGTTATCTTCCCGTTTGCCAACTACCAGATAGGTCATTGCAGTAGTTAGGCAAAAAGCCGAAAGAACGAAGACACTAACTAGAATAATTTTTACTATATAGTTCATCAAGTTTTCCCTTTATTTCAATTCCATGTTTAGACCGAATGATATTATTACCGTCTAAAATTTCTTCAAGTGTTTCAACTGCCTTGTCGCGAAGTTGATGCACCCATGTATAGTGATATCCGATTTCAACTGCTGCATTAGTGATAGGGACGTCATCTAGAACGCATAACTTCAGGACGTTTCGTTGGCTTTCCGGAAAGCATTCTACAAGGTTGTCAATGTAGCCAACAAAGGCTTCAAGATTGTCAAGCTCTTCGCCGTTATCCTTAACAGCAAGCAGGAAATTGATTCGAGCTCTTGCACGTTGATAATCTTCCCGAAGTTCGACAATCCGTTTATTTAACTGTTTTCGTTGTTCGTTCATGCTATAGGCTCCTCGTATTTAATAGTCTCGCACGTTGCGTTGACATATACAATATCATCTAAGCGCAATAAAATGTCAGTAGCAATAACGTCACCATTGATGTCTGAGTTGTAAGGTGTTAGCCTTAGACATTTTTGATTATAAAATTCAGGGTTATCAATGTAACCCTGAATATCTTCGACTGCGTCGTCGTAATCGTCAATGGTGTCGAATAAAGCTGCTACTTCTAAATGAGCGCCGTTACTATAAATGACTTGAAATAGCGTCTTTATTCGTTCCATTATAATACTCCTGCACCAATCAGCTGTTCTGCAAGCTTACTTACTTTTTCGTCAGTTTGAATGAGACCTAAAATGATATCTTTTAAATCTTCAGCCTTTTCCTTTTTGCAAGCCTCTTCAACGGCTTCACGAAATGCTTCAAATCGAGCGTTTACGATACATAGTTTCTTGCTCAAATCTTCTGCGTGAGAAACGGGAAGAGCCATAACTGAAGCGACTAAAAGACTGTCACGGTCTTTCTTTTCCACTGCCCGATTGCTAATAGCTGCTGCCGTGTCGCGAATTTCCTTGTAAGTAAACGAAGCGTCGACATAGCCACTTTCATCTTCATTATAGATTCTAGTATTGAATTTTTCATTTTGACAATTTTCACACATTTCATTTTGACCTTTCTTTTAAGGGCGAGGGCGACGAGATGGAGCTGGAGTTTTTCGAGTAGGTTTTGCAACTGCTTTAGGTTTTTCTGTACGCTTGATGTATTCTGCCTCAGTAATTGGTTCCCAAGTTTCTTCATCGTACTCTTCTGGCAAGCGTTCACCTTTTGCTAGCTTGTAAACCTTTCCTTCAAGTTCGTAGAAGAAGTCTTCTTCTAATACAGGGCACATTGCATCCATGTATTCTTCTTCGTCTACAAGAATGTCGCTGTCGTCGTCAGGCTCGTTTTCTTCCTTCTTGTAGTAAACATCTGCGACTTGACTATAGAAGTAGTAGACGTCACGAACATGTCCAGCAGGTGCTACTACGTTGTCATCAACTTCTTCTACTTTAGGTTCTGGTTCAGGTTCTTCTGCCTTTTCAGCTTTTTTAGGCATACGAATTTTAGAAGATTTCTTAGGCTGCTCTTCTACCACTTCTTCTTTTGGAGATGATTTTCGACGTCGAGTAATTCCAGCTTTCGGCTCTTCCTTCTTAGGTTCTTCAACCACTTCAGGCTCTTCGTCATGCGGCTCTTCCGGCTCTGGACCCTTCTCCACGGTCTTGCGTCCACCACGGACAGTCTTCACAGGTTTGTCCTCAACTTTGACCTCTTCGACTTCCCCTTCGCCGTAAACGAAATTTTCATTTTCGATGACGTAAGTGGCTGCCATGTCTGCGCGATGAATTAGGAAAGCAAGTGGATTAGTTTCAAAGGCTGCTCCGCATCCATTCAAATTTGCATAAGGACTAATATCATAGGCTCCCATATGCCAGAAAATTGCTTGCGCTTCCATTGTAGTAAGGTGAATAAATCGTTGAAGAAAGAAATTAGATTTCGCTCCATGTCCCATTGTAAGTTGTTCAGGATCGTATTCATATGCTAAATAGCTTTCCCACTGACCGTCAGCGTCCTTACGCCATTTCTCAGTTTCGCGATATTGACCTACTTTGCAAAGGTCGTGGAATAGTGCTACAATTGCAACTGACTCCATCGGATATAGATCTTCCCAGCCCTTTCCTACTACGGTATCAAGTTCAAAAAGCATTTGATTGAACACATTCAATGAATGCTCAACAAGTCCGCCTTCGTAACTTCCGTGGTATCGAGTGCTTGCAGGGCTCGTGAAGAAGTTAGTTTCATTTTCGAGCCACTCCATAAGGTTTTCGATGCCGTCGCGTTGAATTGTTTCTTTTACTGCTTTCTTGAAGCGTTTTTTAAAGTCTGTCATAGTAGACTCCTTTCATTTTCTAAAATATAACTGATTGAAGTATCTGTTCCGTACTTCTTTTTTAAATACTCGAGAAATTCAATATTCCCGACCATAACTACTCTTACCTTTTGCGGGCTATTTACCGCAACTTTTGTCATAGGCTGTCCTCCTTTGCTTATACTGTAATATAAACAGAATTCAGCCAATTTGTTAAGCCAATGCAAAAATTTTATACAAAGAAATATAGACGGCTGAACTCTCTGTGTACCGACCATTCTTAATTCCCTCAATTGCTTGGCCTAATATGCTCAGTCCTTCGAAAGCTGAGTCAATCTCATATTGAAAATTATATACAATCTTATTGATTAAAAACTGCTTGATCCCTAAATTAGATTCTTTAGGTTCTTCGGCTCCTAATACTAGGCAGGCATTATTGAAATTTTGATACAACAATGTCAGCAATCCAATAGGACTTTCACCTTTTGCTAAAAATTCAGTGACTTTCATAATTGCCGGCTCGGGCCTATATTCCAATACGTCGTCAACTAAGCTAAAAACATTGATTTCAGTCTTGTGCTTGACAATAGCCTCAACTGCAGAAGCGTCAACTTTCTGCAATCTAGATAATTTGTCAAGTTCGTTGTCAATTCTAGAATAATCATTTAGACAGAACTGAATGACCATATCAATGAACTCGGTTTCAATTTTTGAATATTTCGAAACAAAGTGCCTTCTCAGTTGAGCGTCAGTCATTTTTTCAAACTCTACGCAATTTTCAGGAAATGCTTTTAGCAATTTGCTGCGCTTGTCGATTTTCGTGACCATCAAAACAAGTGTCCCGTATCGAACATCTGGAAGTCGTTTCCATCTCGCCTCATTAGCAAGGAACTCCTTATCGTCCCTGACAGCAAATATTCGATGATTTGAGACAAGACCTTTTTGAGTAAGAGTCTTCCATACAGTAGACACCAACTGCTCTCGAACTACGTTGCCCATTTGATTGAGATATACGTTCATAAGGCCAATTTCTTCGCCATAAAGAATATAAAATGGCTTCAAATTATTAGTTCGAATGTCTTTTTGAAAAGATACTAAATCCCTCAACTTTAATCCTCCTGATAAACTCGTTTACGCAGACACGCGCATTTGAACCTTTTTTAGAAACCTTTCGAAGGCACCTGGAAGCCTCTCTTACTAAAAGGTCGTGAGCTTGTATTTCATCAAAAGTCATTTCTTTGTAGTTCTTTCGAATAACAATTGTCGACCAATTTAGCAGACAATTGAGAAAGAGTTTTGGTTCAATTTTCCCTTCGTCCGCTTCTTTGAACTTGAGCCAATTAGTGACCTTCAACGAATTGCTGGCACTTGCCTCCCAGATTAAATCATAAAATGTCGTCACCTTTTCGAAAATTTCTTCCGCTCCATACACCAGTATGTCTTCTAGCATTTGAAGGTTACTAGCAAGATTACAATAATCAACAATTGCACGACCGTCAAGTCCTGAAGTATCTACCTTCTTATAAGACTTGACAAACAGGATCTTTTCTTCGCTAGTATAGGGCAACATTGTTAGAACCTTTGCTCGACTTGCAAGCGTAGGTAAAGCATTATTGATGCTATCAACAGTCATGGCTATATGATAGTTTAAAGGCGGCTCTTCCGCTATCTTCAAAAGCGAGTTAAGAGCGGACATTGACAAGCTATTGCCGTCTATCACGTAGATTCTTGCCTTGAAAATCGTCTGTGCATCCTGAATGATGTTTCGAATGTCATCTACACTTGTTCCCACTACAATAGAATCAGCGTCAAATTTTGAAGAAATATAACGGATTAAGGTTTTTCTTCCCGAACCGACTTCTCCTTCAACGATTATAAATTTTGGAAGCTGTTTCCATTTCGAGATAGTAGATTTGACAAGCTCTTGTCCAATCATTTTACTCCTCCTTGCTCATCAAAAGAAGTTTAGTTTCAATTATAGGTTTAGCATTAGGTTCCCATTTAACGACTCCGGCAAGTTCATTCATTTCTTCCAGCATCCATAATAGAGTAGGATATTGAAAAGCCTCACAGAAATGTTCCAGCTTACTTTCAAAATGAGCAGGAAGTTGAGTGATTGAAATATCTCGAACTAGCCAATACTTACAAACCTCTAAAAGGAAATCAGTAAAGTTTCGAGTCACTAATTTCAAGTCTTTTCCTGAGTAGTGGAAATCATTTACAATTTCCAAACACTTTGAGCCGTCATAGTTGGCAATAGCTTCAACAAGTGAAGCGAATGTTTCATAGTCAGGAACGCCTAGTGCATTAGAAACGGCTTCCATGTCGACGTGATGACTATAATCGAGAACTTTTTCAAGCCTTGTGATACTGTCACGCATTCCGCCATTTGCTAGCTTACCGATAAATGAAAGAGCGTCGCGTTCATAACTATAATCAGCTCCTTCTTTATTTTCACTTTCAATAATAAATTGAAGTTGATTGACAATGTCGTCATTATCAATTCGAGTAAAGTCAAACCGTTGAACTCGACTGAGAATAGTGTCAGGAATCTTTTGAGGGTCAGTAGTGCATAGAATGAACACGGTTCCTGATGAAGGCTCTTCTAATGTTTTCAACAGCGCATTGAATGCTCCGGTTGAAAGCATATGAACCTCGTCAATGATGTAAACTTTGAACTCGCTGTCCATAGATTTGTATCTAGAATCTTCAATAATATTTCGAACATTTTCTACCCCATTATTAGAAGCAGCATCAATTTCAATAGGAGAGCCAAGTCCTTTGTTCACATCCTTCGCGAAAATTCGAGCAGTAGTGGTTTTACCAGTTCCAGCGCCACCACAGAATAGATAGCCGTGTTTGATAGCGCCATTTTGTAATTGATTTAAAAGAATTTCTTTGACATATTCTTGAGCTACCACTTCCTCGAAAGTTTGAGGACGGTATTTAGAAGCTAAATTCATTTCCTTAAAAGCCTTTCTGCGACCCTTACAGCAAACTGATAGTCGTACGGAAGACCCATTCCAGTATTTCCATCAAACTGTTTAAACTCGTTATAGAGAACAGTTTGTCGAAACTCTTCAGGATGGGCAACTATAAGAGAATATAGTTCGTGGCTCCATTTGTCATACTGTCCGTCTGCTATAATTGAGTCATTAAAATAATAATAGATGCAACTATGAACAAGCACTTGACGCTCTCTGCGGTTCATAAGCTCAACCACTTGCTCATCGATTTTAGGTTTAGGTTTTGGAACCGTTCTTTTCTTGCGCCCTGAACTAGCAGGCACTAGCTTAGGTCCAAATAGAGATTTTTGCATTAGCCTTCTTCTCGAGTGATAATTTCGTGAACCGCAGTCATCACCATATCGAATAAGTAGTCATCTTCCTTGAAGCGTCGAACTAGATTTGCCTTGCCTTGGAACTTCAATGGTTCTTCGTCTTCATCTGTCATAATTTCTCCAGTTTCAAGGTCGACGATACTGAACCATGCCCCTGCCTTTTGAATGACTCCAAATTCGACAGCGACATCTACAAGGTCATTTTCAATTTGAATTCCATCATGATAGGAAAGCGTGTAGGAAACTAATTTTCTGTCCGGCTTAAATGCTTTAGTCTTCTCGACGAAGGACTCTACTACATTCCCTGCAGGGTTTCGAGCAGTACGGGTCAATGATGCGCCGTTCTCGTCAAGGTAGTCACCTTTTCTAAATTTAAGTCGAACTGCACAAGCATGCTTCCACATCTTTCCGCCTGGAGTGGAATAGGCATTGTACTGACTATTCATGTCTTCTCGAATTTGATTGATGCCTAAAAAGATTGCATTATAGCGAGTAAGAAGAGGAGTAACCTTTCGACTAAATTCCGTCAAGGGAGCTGAGATTCCTGCGTATGCCTTTTTAGTCAACTCTTCATCAATAAGGTTTTGACTGACCATGTAAGGCAAGGAATCTAGAACTACTAGGCCAACTTCCCCTGTTTCGAAGATGTCTAAAACATATTGAAGTATTTCTTCGGCGCTGTTCATTTCAGGACGAACTATCCAAATATTGTCAACATCGACTCCAATCTTTTTAGCCCACTCAGTGTCTAATGTATTCTCAAGGTCGAGATATACAATTTTAAGTGGCTCTTGAAGACTATCGAGTTGCATTTCAAGTTCCTTGATAGCAGTCTTGCTAGCTTTAGATGCACGCGCATTTTCTAGCTTTTCCTTGAGTTCTTCAGTCTTCTGTTCCCATTCCTGCTCGAATACCATTTGCGCATTCTTGACAATGTCGAGAGCTGAAGTAGTTTTTCCACTTGACTCAGGACCGAAAAATTCAACTACCCTTTTTCGAGGAAGCCCACCATAGGTTTGATAATTCATAGAAGGAGCAGAAAAGGGAATTCTTGGAAGAGCTTCACGTTCAAGTCCTTGAACTGCTACAAGAGCTTTCGAATCCTTATTCCAATCCTTCATCAACTGTTCTAGTTTCATTAGAAATCACCTGTGCTTCCATGTCCTCCTCGAGCCACATTTCCTAAAGATTCTACGAAATTGAACTTGATAGCAGGTTGCTTTTCTTGAATTCTAAATTGGGCAATTCTTTGGTCATAGAAGATATCTGCGCCACGAGTAGCATACCAAACTGAGAACCATTCATCAGTGTCGCCTTTGTAACCTTCGTCAATCACTCCACTCGAAACAAATACAAGTCCAGTTTTCCTGAAAAGACTTGAACGAGGGTGCAAGATTGCTTCATGTCCCTTCGGAAGCTCAAGTGCGAATCCGTGTGCAATTTTAATGCTTTCACCGGCTGCGACTGAATAAAACTGACCCTTTTGAAGAATTTTTCGACATTTTGAAACCTGATTGTCGTCAGCGTCGATTCTAGTAATTGCACTGACTCGAACATCTACCCAATCACCTGTAAATTTTAATCGGTCAAGTTTCGGGTCAATCATTTTCACGTTTACGTCTTTTGACATTTAATACTCCTTTTGAATTATTAGATTGAGTTTCTAACTCTGCTAGTTGCCATGTTTGAATACGTTTTAAAGATGCTAATACTTTGTCAGCTTGCTCAAGTTTTAATTGAACTTTTTTGTAAGCCCGTTTATAAGCATTTTCAATAACTTCTTCATTCACAACAAGTTTTCTAGTTTCAGCTTGCTTATCAGGAATAGTTTTCCCGGCGGCTAAAATATAAAGATTATCGTACTTTTCTTTTCGAATTGCAGAACTTGAATCCATTTGAATTCCAACCATTTCTGCTCGGTCTGCTGCAAAATATAGAAGAGTAGGAAGATAGCCTATATAGTAATTTAAGTCTTCTATAACGACTGGATTCTGACTTACGACAAATTGAATTTCTTCCATTGCCTGGTCAAGTGGACCACAGGCTGCTTGGACAATTTCATCTACGACTTTATTGATAATATCACCATAAGAATCCGCTACATTTTGAGCATCACGGATTTCCTCTTCGCGTATATCAATTTGAGGTAATTTAGGTCTTGCCATCTTGTCTCTCCTTGTAATGAAGCTCAACTGCATCTAGAACATTTTGGAAAGGAATGGTCAATCTAGTTCGACGCTTCTTGTAAGAAACTTCATACCCTGCATCGATGAAGTTCGGGTTGACGCTTTTAACTCCAGACTGTTTAATTTTTTCAAGGATTGAAATTGGATACCATATAATCTTTTCATGCTTTTGGAAATACACTAAAATTCCGGCGAGAATAAACTTGCATCCATCTGCGCGTGATAACTGGAACCATTGATTTTCAGTAATATTGTTGAAACTCAAAGAAGCTTCTTTAGTAGTTTTCAGTTCAATAAACAAGGTCCCAAAGTTAGTTGCGGCTATATAATCGCAAGGATTTGCAACTCCTCGAAATCCATTAGTGGTATCATATAGACGGACCGTAAAAGCATCTTTCTCAAAGTCTTTTGTACCTTCGAAAAAATCCTCTTCAAACATTTTTCCAGTATAGCTCAAAGATTTCTACCTTCCT
>QWCC01000233.1_pt1 | contig 20051 bp, 17 predicted proteins | sample 1972491 | NCBI WGS metagenome assembly QWCC01 (sample SAMN09866718, study PRJNA288562) | Human oral metagenome isolate term5_saliva, whole genome shotgun sequencing... | isolation source: mouth | host: Homo sapiens | place: USA: California
AAATGTCCACGTCACTTGGTAGCCGTTACCTTCGTAGTATCCGGCATTTCTTCCCACTCTGTGGTGGTGTGTTGCTCCAATGACTTTGGCAATGTCAGCAGCAACGGAGGGTTTCTCGGCAATACAAACTATCATTTTAGACGTTAGGGGTCACAGACCCTTTTATGCTCGCCCCGACAAGCGGGGCTCGGGGAGGTTAGAGGGTTGAGGTTAGGGGTCACGGACCCGTTTTCGCTCGCCACGAAGTGGCTCGGGCTGCGCGGTTGGGCTAGAGAGACTAGAAGAACTAGAGGGACTAGAGATGCTAGAGGTTCTAGAGACTATCAATATAAGCTATCATTATAAGCTATCATCATTACTCACTTGAAGGCTTCACGAGCTTTGTACGGTCTTATATTGCTGTTCTGGATGATTTTTACTGGGGTACTTTCTTGAAAGTTTGCCAGATGAGACGTTAGAGGCTGCGCAGTTGGGCTAGTGCTTCTAGTTATTCTAGGGATTCTAGAGATTCTAGTTTTCTAGCCCTTCTAGAGCCACAAGACTTGATAGGCATAGCGTTGCGCCCAATCGCGCTGATGGGTGGCCACGATGATGATTTTGCCCTGCTGCGCCAGATGGGAGAGGAGCTGAAACACCTCGTCTGTGGCCTCAACATCCAAGAAATTCGTGGGTTCGTCGAGGAGCATAATGGGCGTGTCTTGTGCCACTGCGCGCGCCAACATCACGCGCTGACGCTGTCCCGAAGAAAGGGTTTGCACTTTGCACTCTGCCCAATGAGAGATGCCACAAAGTTCTAATGCCTGCTCCACTGGATGCAATGATCCAGAGATGTTCTCTCCAAGATGCAATGACCCAGAGCAGCTTTCTCCAAGATTTGATGAACTTGAGCTATTTTCTCCAAGATTTGATGCTCTCAAGGGGAGATTTCCGTGGGGCAAACGGCCGAGGGACACGAGTTCTTGCACGGTGAGGGGTGGTGTTTCGGCTGTGGGCAACAGAATGCTCACCCACCGTGCGCGCTCCTGCACCGACATTTGGTGCACCACGAGCGGACGCTCTTCTGGTGAACCGTCGTTGTGCCCACGGCTGATGCGCACTTCTCCACTGATGGGTTTGAGGAGTGCAGCCATAGTGTTGAGGAGGGTGGATTTCCCACTACCGTTTCTGCCCAAGATGGCCACGATTTGTCCACTCTCGAAGGTGGCATTCAGGGGCGGCACCAAGGCTCTCCCCCGATGACCATAGACCAATGATGCTAAACTGAACTGCATAGTAGGGCAAAGATAAGCATTTATTTTTGATTAGAGGGTTGCAGACCCTTTTTCGCTCGGGGTCACAAACTCTTTTATGCTCACCACGAAATGGCTCGGGCTCTGCGACCCACTAATACCTTAAACTCTAATACCTTCAAAAAAGTTTCCAACCTCCATTGAAGTTAGATTGCTTTTTGTTATCTTTGCAGACGATAAGTAGCAAGACTCTTTCCCCACTCAACAACAGAACTTCTATACAGGATGCGAAAAATCTTGCCATTTAACTTTTAACATTATCCACCCTTAAACGTTTTACAATATGAATATGCTCTACCTCATTGGTAACGGTTTCGACCTTAACCTTGGACTACCTACTCGTTATTCAGACTTCTTGGAGTATTATTTTAAACACGCGCCTTTAAACTACAAAGCAACCTCGCAAGAATCAAGAAGAATACAGGAGTACAAAGACCTGTTTAAGAAAGCAATTGAGAATAATGCTGGGGACCATCAATGGAAGGATTTAGAAATAGCCTTGGGGATTTTCGCTTCTCAATTCAAAAATCCAGAACACTTCATAGAATTCTATACAGATATAAACCTTTCTCTTATCAACTATCTCAAACAAATTTCGCCAATAAGTCCAACTGAAAACGATATAAAAAAGCTCATAGAGAATATCTTATATCCAGAGCATTATCTAAATGAAAGAGAAAAACAAACATTCTACAAAGCAAAACCTAGAGGCTACAGTTGGGAGGCTAATGTTATCTCCTTTAATTACACTTCTACTTTTGAGCAAATCTGTAAAGACAGGCTAAGTCTCAATACATATTACCGAAGACCTTCTGATACTGAGAGTTTCTCACTGAAGAGAATCTTACACATTCACGGCTCATTAGAAGAAACTAGTATCCTTTTAGGAGTAGACAACTCTGAACAAATAGACAATGCCGACTTCAAGGACAATGAAGATGTAACAGACCTATTGGTGAAACCTCAAGGAAATAAAAATATTGGAAGTTTGATAGACGAAACTTGTCATTGTTTAATATCCAATGCTGATTTGATTTGTCTATTTGGGCTTTCACTAGGGGCTACCGACCAGACTTGGTGGGAGGACATCAAAGAGAGATTTATTTCCGATTCCTCTGTTGTTTTGCTATACTTTCATTTTGATCCTAATTTGATTGTCAATATCCTAAGTAATGGAAGCTATAAGAGAAAAGCAAGAGCACACCTCGTAAAAGCTTTAGGTCTTGAGGGTACCGAAAAGGACTATCGCGACAGAATATTCGTAGCGGTCAATAGTAACATATTTTCCCTATCGCCTAAAGAGGATGATACCGCGTTAGCTCACTAATGTCCATCTTTAGACCTTAGAGGGGCTATGCCCCCTAGACAAACTCCATTTGTTGGAGTTCTCGGCCAAGATTGTGGATGGCCTCAGCTATTTTCTGTGTCGTTGCAGGAGAAGCATTGCGGTGACCGTTGAGATAGTTAGAGAGTTGTCGCTGGTTGATACCCGTCAATCGTGCGATGCCAGCGAGGGAAAAGACCTTACTGTAAAAGTTGAGGAAAGACGCCACATCGTAGCGAAAAGAAAAGTGCAAATTAGGCCACGCTTTTCCTTCTTCTTCGTATTCTTGTTTGTATTCTTTAAGCATTTCAAAGAACTCCGCTTTGGCGGCTACCACACTTTCTCCTGCGGCTGCCAACACGAAGTCTAGTCCTTCGGGTCTTTCGTAGGAAATGCTGAAAGACATATCGCTAGCGAGTTCGATGATGGCCATAATGTCGTAGTGTCGTTTCGTCTGACGCTTTCTCATTGCAATATTTTTTTTAGGGTTATCCCCCTTCGTGGAGGATTTATCACCCTGCAAAGGTAGTAATTCTACCACCAAACCCCAAGACATTTTCTAATTATTTGCAGGAAAATCGGTGCTTCTCCCTTCTCGCAGTGCAAGTAAGAACCTTCTCTCCCCCACTCTTTTTATTGGAGAGATAAACAACACGTTTACAGCACTTTCCACCTTAGAAACCCCGACGCTCAAACAGCACTAAAAAAACAAGCCGTCGTTTGCCACAAAACGACACGTCGTTTTCATAAAAACAACACGTCGTTTTTGTCGAAAATCTATCCCCAAGGTTCAAGAAAAGGCGAAATAGCGTGAATGATTTGTGAGTCAGTCAGTTCTGATTTTTGAGCCTTTCGGTGCAAAGCCTCGAAAAGACGGGGTTATACCAACTTCGGACAGAGCAGCGTTACCAAAACATTACCACCTCCTTTGCAAGTGAGGATTGGGAAAAGCGGTAGCGAACAGTGCAAAATCCGACCTGAATTTCGGGGATTACCTCCCGCAAAGGTACTTCGATGAAAGGAAACAGGCAAATAAATTGCAGACTGTTTCTTTACCATTGAACAACAATGTTTTGCATAGCAACAAATAACCTGACAATGAATAGTTTTGTAAACCGTAAAAAGTCAGAGTTATGCGTAGTACGTTTAAGGTTCTGTTCTACCTCAAAAAGAACGCCCCCAAGAAGAACGGTTCCGTTCCTGTGATGTGTCGTATCACCATAGACGGTACGATAGCCCAGTTCAGTTGCAAATGCGACATCCATCCCGACTTGTGGGACATCAAGAGCAACCGTGCTTCGGGCAAAAGTACCGTGGCGTTGGAAACCAACCGTTTCTTGGACAAGATACGTGTCGGTATCAATGCCAAATACAAGGAGATAGCCGAGCGAGATAACTATGTCACTGCCGAGAAAGTGAAAAACGCCTTCTTGGGCTTGGAAATGCGACACGAAACCTTGCTGAAAGTCTTTGCCCAGCATAATGAAGATTTTTTCAAACAGGTCAATGCAGGCTTGCGATGCCCATCCACCTACCACAAGTATTGCACGGTCTATAAACATTTGGAGGAGTTCATCAAGACCCGCTACCGTGTCAGCGACATTGCTTTGAAAGAACTCACTCCGGCTTTCATCACCGACTTCGACATCTTCCTGCGCACCGAAAAGCAATGCTGTAACAACACGGTATGGATTTACATGATGCCCCTGCGCCGTATGATTACCATTGCCCAGAACCACGGCTGGATAGTTCGTGACCCATTCGTGGATTACAGCATATCTGCCGAAAGTACCGACAGGGACTATCTGACGAAAGATGAAATCCGCAGGCTGTTGGACTTGAAATTCCGACGTAAGTCAATGGAACTTGCTCGGGATTTGTATGTTTTCTGTTGCTTTACAGGCTTGTCCTTTACAGATATGAAGAACCTGACCAAGGACAACCTTCAGACTTCCTTTGACGGTAAACTCTGGATTATGACCAAGCGACAAAAGACAGGTGTGGAGTCCAATATCATGCTCTTGGATATTCCGAAACAGATTATCGAGAAGTACGATGGCATGGCGAAGGAGGATTACCTCCTGCCCGTTCCGCAGTACATTACCGCCTGCAAGAACATCAAGAAAATCATCGGACTCTGCGGTATCGAAAAAGAGATTACGTGGCATACCAGCCGCCATACTATGGCGACGGAAATCTGCCTGACCAACGGCGTTCCCATCGAAACCCTTTCCAAGATGCTCGGACACACAAATATCCGCACCACGCAGATTTATGCCAAAATCACTCACGAAAAGGAAAGTCGGGACATGGCGGCACTCTCCGATAAACTGAGTAAGATAGAGCAGTTCAATGGTATCAGTATATAATAAGGAGGACGAACGATGAAAAGAGAAATCATAACCATAGGAGAGAACGGAAAAGTACATATCCCGACAACTCCCGTTTGGATGTCGGCTTGCGAAATAGCCTCCTTGCTCGGCGTATTCTCCGGCAAGGTAAACAGCCACATCAAGTCTATCTTCAAAGAGGGCTTACTCAGAGAAGATGAGGTAATGCAAACGCTATTGTTTAGGGATGGTTCGGTGGATTTATACAACCTTGAAATGATTACGATGCTGTCATTTCGCTTTGCTTCTCCACAGGCAAAGAGTTTCCGTCAATGGATAATCGGAAGACTGACCGAAAAGAAGAGAACAAGTCCTCCATTACTTGTGTGTTATGGCAAAGGAGGATGGTACAACTGAATATCAGAACAGGCAGTAAGACAAGAGTTTCTTACTGCCTGTTTCTCTGTCAAGGCTTCTCAAACCGAGGGCGATAATTTTCCTGCAACAGTTTTTCCACATCTTCTTCCCGGTAGAGAACCTTTCCGCCTAACTTGATAAAGGAGATTCTCCCCATATTGCGATAATCCTGTAACGTGCGCCGGTTGATATGCAACAGGCGAGACAGTTCATCGTCCGTCAGATAGCGATGCCCGTTAAGCAGAGGTCTGTTCTTTTTCCGCAGGACATCTATTCCCTTTATCATGCGGTCGCTCGCATTGAGAAAGTGCGCAATCTCTTCATTGTTCTTGGTCTTTACATCGTTGTCCATATTTTACATCGGATTTAGTGGTGATACTATTCATTGGTCATAAAGCGGAGGATTGTTCGAGCAGTTTTCCGACATCCTCCGGTTTGTAGAACATCTTATACCCTATTTGCGTATAGGGCAGCATTCGGTTGCTGCGGTAAGTTTGCAGGGTACGCAAACTGATGTTCAGGATTTGGCAGACATCCTGATTGTCCAGCCACCTGCCCATACGCTTTTCGTCACATTCCCGACACAGGGCATCGACTTTGGCTGTCAGAATGCGGAAACGTGCCATCATGGCTTCATACGTTTTCTTCTCGATTGTTATTACTTCCATATCCTTGTCCTTTTTGATTTTACGCTTTTTACAAATGTACTTACAGAGTAAGTTTTCAAAATCAGCATTTCCTTTACTACGTACTTGTGGCTTCAATATGGATGCTTTTGTCGTATGGCTTTTGGAATCAGACAGAAAAATCTCTATTCAGTACATATTTAGCATACAATCCGGACGATTTTAACTCCCGAACTTTGCAGCATAATCAAATTCAAAGCGTCATGGATGTCATAACAATCGAAAGCAAAGCCTATCACGAATTGATGGGCAAAATAGAGAAAATCCTCCGTTATATAGAGAAAGAGGAAAAGGCAAAGACGGAGTATGAGAACCGCCTTATCACCAATGATGAGTTAGCCGAGATACTCGGCGTCAGCAAACGTACCCTCCAGCGTATGCGCAGTACGGACAGAATCAGTTACAAGATGATCTACGGGCGTTGCTACTACGACCTGCATGACATTGAGGAGGCGATACGAAACAAAAGCCTGTACTGCAATCCCCAGAACCTGGAAGAGCTACGGCATAACTTCGAACTTAAAAGCAGGAGGATAAAGAATGGAACTATTAGATAGAGAGACTTTCCTTGAATGGATGGAACGCATCATGAAGCGTTTCGATGACTTGAAGCAGACGACTCCCGACATCCCCCAACGTCCGATGATAGATGGAGAACCGCTGCTGGATAACCAAGAGGTCTGTCTGATGCTCCAAATCAGCAAGCGCACCTTGCAACGTTATCGGGCATCGGGTACACTTCCTTTCCACATCGTTTACCACAAGACGTGGTATTTGGAATCGGAAATCCTTGCCTTTATGCAAACTCACTTTACGGAGAACCTCAAACGCAAGAGGAAGAGAGTGCCCAAAGACACGTAATTTTGGATTGATCGCAACAGCAAAGCCCCCGTTTTGTCGTAATGACAAGTCGTTTTTGTATTAAAGAAGATTTTACTTCCAAAAATTAGGCACATCAGAAATAATTCGCTATTTTTGTAGCAGAATATACGATACTCGTGCTTTTTACGAAGATGAAATTGAATAGAATAAAAGACGTTCTTGGAGAAAAGGGAATATCTCAAAAATGGCTGGCAGAGAAACTCAATAAAAGTTTCAGCACAGTGAACGCATATGTCTGCAATCGACAGCAACCTTCTCTTGAGACCTTATATAGAATCTCAAAACTCTTACAAGTTAGGATTATAGATCTTATAGAAGATAATCATATCAAAATTTCAAATTAAGATTTCAAAGAATATGACTAATAGGATTATAACAGATATAGAAGGCGTGATTCGTGAATTAAGTATATCAGAAGTAGATGTGCTTTTCCCTTTGTATGAAGCTGTTGTCAATGCTATTCAAGCGATAGATGAAAGAAAAGATAATAAAGGAGGGAAAATTGGAGTTTATATTGAACGGGATAACTCGGAACAATCTCTTTTTGAGCAATTTAACTCGTACCCAATATCATCTATACGCATAATCGATAATGGAATTGGTTTTACGTCGTCTAATATTGAAAGCTTTGGGAAAGCTCACTCGACAAAGAAAATAAATATTGGAGGAAAAGGACTTGGGCGTTTTGCCATGTTGTCTGTTTTTAGTAAAATCATAGTAAATAGTGTCATAAGAAAGTCTGCCGATGAAAATGAATTTATTTCATTCACTCTTTCTCGGACAGAGGGACTTTCGGAACCTGAGAGAAGAACGACAAAAAAAGAAATTCAGACAGAAATTATTTTGTCAGAATTGGATCCAAAGTTTCAAAAGGCAACGTCTCAATACAGCCAAGAAGAAATTGCAGATAGTATCTTATCACATTGCTTATTATATTATCTCCGCCAAAATGTTCCTATTATTGAAGTTGTGGAAGATAATACTGTTATAAATTTATCTCGCCAATTCTCTCCTGCTGATTTTGTAAAAAAATACTACCAAGGAACTATAGGTGAATACAAATTCGATTTATATTTCGTACACAATGATAGATCAAAAGTTCATGAATACTGTTTGTGTGGTCATAATCGAAAGGTAAAAGGAAAGAGAATAGACACTATATTCCCTATATTTAGTTCTGAAATAGAAGATAATAATGAATCATACTTTGTCCAATTATATGTTGTTTCTACATATTTGGACGGAATTGTAAATATGTCTCGTAATGAGTTCAAATTTCCCAAGAAGCTTAATAGTGACGATTACACAAATCAATTAGATTTTTCAGACATTCCTCAGACTATTTTTGAAAAAGACATCGAGCAGCTTATCATCAAAGCTATCAATGAGACATACACGGAAATAGTTAATTCTCGCAAGGACAACATTAGGCAACAAATAGAAAAATATCTACACAGTGATGATGGTTTAGAATATCGTCACTTGATGCCAGATGAGGATTTTTTTAGTACAATTCCTGATAATGCGGACGAAAAAAAACTTGATGATATCTTACATGCATATCAGTATAAACGTAGTAGAGAAGTACGCAAAAAGCGAGATAAATTGTTTTCCCGAGATTATAGCAATAGGAAAGACTATCAAGCCTTGTTAAAAGAAGTTGTCGAGGCTACAACAAATGAAGGGAACAGCAGATTAGCGCAATATGTAGCTCACAGAAAGACGATTATCTCATTATTGGATAAATATCTTCAATGGAGCGATGAAAAAAATAATTATGAGGAAGAAGCGACCTTACACAATCTCATATATACCATGGGAGGAAGTCATGACTCCATAGCATATGATAAGCATAATCTTTGGCTTTTGGATGATCGACTAACATTTCATCGCTACATTTATTCCGACATACAAATTAAATCACATGAGCCTGTAAAAAATACATCTTCATCTAAAAAGGAAACAGATATAGCAATTTACGACAAATCTTTTTATTATGGAGAGAAAAATGATTACGAAGAAATAAATTCTATTGTAATTTTTGAGTTTAAGCGACCAAATAGAACTGTCACCTTTGAAGAATTTAGTAAGCAGATGAGAGAACAGATTATGGGAATTCAAGAAAGCAGGTTAATAGACAGCTCACAACAACATATTCAAACCTCTGAGAGTACACCTGTTTTTTTCTATTATGTTTGTGATGTAAATTCTTATGCGAGTCTACGAAAATCTGCGCTTTTTGAAAATTTCAGAGAAACTCCATATAAAAGCCTTATTCGTTTGAGCGGAAATGTACATGTGGAGATTTTTACATATCAAACACTGATAATTAATGCAAAAAGAAGGAATAAAATTTTCTTTAAGAAATTGGGGCTTGAGTAATAGGTTAGAAATCGGATAGTGAAGTTTCATTCACTATCCGATTTCTATTTTTCTATTGGCCATTCTTGCCTTTTGATTTTTATTATTGATAAATTTTCCGTATTTTGTTTCACAACGAACACCTTTTCTGCCAAAGACGACGGCAGTCCGTCCATAGAGGGTTGTGTAGCGGAGATACTCTGCCCGCTGCTTTCCAACGGTCTGTCGGTTTGAGCCGCAGAGGTGCTGACGGAGGGGGCGGCGACAGTCGGCTCAATCGGACGTGACCGTTCCAATTCTTCCGCCTTTCTTTCGCCATCCTGCATCATTTCCACTTCCTCTTGCGTACTCTCCGACTGCTCAATCGGTTTTAGGGAGAGCTGTATCTTGCGGTCAAGGGCGGCAAGTTCCGTTTTGAGGTCTTTGAGCTGCTCTTCCTTTTTCCATGAGCCGTTTACTACCTCCTGCAAAACGGGAATATCCTTGGCTATCTTTTCCGTATCTGCCTTAAACTTCTCAATCAAGCCTGGTATCTTCTCCAAGGCGTTCAAGAAGTTCATACAAGCGAGTTGCGGGTCTGTCGCAATCTTTCCGTTGTTGTAGCTGTACTTCATTCCACTTTCTCCCATCACGAAGAATCTGTTCTGTGAAAGGTCGAAAAGGTCTTTGGAGGAGGATTCCGTCTTGACCACAAGATTAAATCCGTAGAGTGTTCCAATATTGAAATACTCTCCCCGTGTGCAGGCTTTCTCGTTGATTTCCGCGAGCTTGGCAGCAATGCGTTTCGGGTCGCTTCCTTCCACCCCTTTGAGCGTTATCGGATTGAGAATATTGCCATCCTTATCCTTCTGCACACGGCTTTGGTACAAGTCCCAGTCACTTTGGAAACGGGCAATTAATTCCTTGTTTCCGTCCACCGTTCTCATAACTTCGTCCAATCGGCCTCGGGAGGATGACTTACTGCGAATGAACGCCTGCCGTTCACTGTCCAAACCGGCAATCTTCTTTTCCAACTTTGCCTTTTCCAGCAGGTCGGTATTTCCGGAGAGGATGGCGACATACTCGGAAAAATTCATTCCCGATTTCTCGTCCATACTTCCCTCATCAATGGTACGGCTGCCCATACGGTTGTTTTTCAGTTGTTCGATGAAGAGTTGCTTATTATGCAACAGGTTGAATTTATAACTGTCAAGAGACTTCTCCACAGCATAGATAATGACATCCACTTTATTGTCCGCATGGAATTTGGCAACTTCATTGCCCTTGCGCACGGCTCGTCCGTCCCTCTGCTCCAAGTCGGAAGGACGCCACGGCGTGTCCAAATGATGAATGGCAACGGCACGTTTTTGGGCGTTCACACCCGTGCCGAGCATACTCGTAGAACCGAAAAGCACTCGAATTGAACCTTCATTCATTCCCGCGATGAGCGTCTTTCGAGCCTTGTCGGTCTTGGCTTCCTGAATAAAGCGTATCTCCTGAGCGGGTATGCCGTGGTCTTCCACCAACTTGCGCTTGATTTCTGAATAGGGATTCCATTCGCCTGGCTTGTATGTGCCGAGGTCACTGAACACGAACTGCGTTCCTTTCTGCTCATTGAACTTCCGGTAGTACTCCGCTATCTTGGCGGCACAGTGGGAAGCCTTGTTATCCACATGATCTCCGTACCTGTCGGGGTCAATGAGCCTCAAATCCAAGCTCATCTTCCTCGCCATATCGGTGGCAATGAGCATCTTGGCTTTCTCCTCCCGTTCGGAGAGTTTCTCTCTTCCCAATAATTCGGGATTACCTGTCTTGGCAAACTCCACCAACTTGGCGATGAACTCTTCCTGTTCGGGCGTAGGCGGTATGTTGTGCATAATCTCCCGTTTCTCCGGTCGGTCGATGCCGATGTCCTGCGCTGTCCGGTAATCAGTGATTTGAGCGTAGAACGCTGCCAACTCCGGCACTTTGATAAAATAGCGGAAACGCTCTTTCTGCACGATTTCATTGGTGACGGAGAACTCATAGTCCACCGACTTCTTGGCGAAGATGGCAGCCCACGCATCAAAGGTCTTGATGTTCTGTGCTTCGAGGGCTTGGGGACGCAGATACTTGAACAGCAGGTACAACTCCGTGAGTGAGTTCGATATGGTCGTCCCCGAGAGGAAGGTGGCTCCCAAGTCTTTCCCCGTCCTTTCCTGAATGGTTCGTATGGCAAAGAGCATATTCAAGGCTCTTTGGCTGCCCTCGCTGTTACCCAACCCTGCCACACGGTCGTGGCGGGTGTTGAACATCAGATTTTTGAACGTATGCGACTCGTCCACGAAAAGATGGTCGATGCCCATGGTCTTGAAATCCACTATATCGTCCTTGCGGTTCTCTATCTTGAACTTGATTTCATCCAGCTTCGCCTGTAAATTCATCTGCCGCTTGACAAGCCCTTTCTCCATTGCACGGGAGATGCTGCGTCCCTGCTGACGCAAAACCTCCAAGTTCTCTTCCACGCTGTCCAGCTCGTCCTGAAGGATTTTCTGCTGTATCTCGTCCGACTGCGGTATCATGCCGAACTGGTTGTGCGTGAGGACAATGCAGTCCCAGTTGTTGTTCTTGATGTCGTGGAAAATCCGCTGCCGCTTATCGGGCGTGAAATCGTTCTTGCCCGGATAGAGCAGCTTGGCATTCGGGTAAGCCGTTTGGAAGGTCTGTGCTATCTCCTGCACGTTGGCTTTGAGAGCGAGTATCATCGGCTTGTTCGCCAAGCCGAGCCGCTTCATCTCATAAGCTGCGGTACACATGATAAGCGTCTTTCCTGCCCCCACCTGATGGTCGCAGATCCCTCCTCCATTGAGTTTGAGCATCCACACGGCATCTTTCTGACTATCGTACAGGCTTTCGATGCCCAAGCCTTTCAGATTAAGGTCAGGGAATGTCTGATGGGAACCATCATACTGGGGACGCACAAAACAATTGAAAGTGTCATTGTAGAGTTTCTCCAACCGCTGCTTGAACTCATCGCTTTGCTCGTTCAGCCAATCGGTGAAGCCGTTTCGTATCTCATCGATTTTAGCGTTTGCCATCTGTATGGCTTCCGTGTCCCGTACCTTGACCTCCTTGTCGCCGACCATGATTTTCTTGGTGATGTCGGGCGTTGTATTCAGCAGGGCGTGCTTCATCAGGGCAATGCCGTCGTATCGACGATGCTGTCCCCGCACACAGAACCTGTCCCAGATATTGGCATTGTGCATCCGTGCCTCCACGGAATACTCGTCCGCACTTGAATTGTAGCGTATCGTCACCTCCGTGTCGAAAAGGTGCGAGGCATAATCGGAGTAGAGATTTACGGGAATCCATCGCTCCCCGAAGTTGAAATCCAAGTCCACGAAAGGAATTGGTTCGGGGCTGGCATCCTTCAGTGCCTGCAAGGAGGCTTGCGCCCTTGTATCTTCCGGATGCTCCAAAAGATATTGTCCGATACGCTCCGAAGCGGCAACCACATTGCCCGATATGAACTTCTCGGCGATTTCATACTCTCCCTCCAAAGGATTGTAGTAAATCCTGTCGTGCAGCTCGAAGAGCATCTCTTCCTCGGAGGTGTCGGGGAGCAAAGAGAGCATATACTCGGTGTCCACCGCTCCGAATTTATTGAGTGAAGCCGAGAGCGCCTCTTGGGCATTGCTCACCTCTGTCACTTCGTGCAGGCTGAAAGAAACGGGCTGACGGAAAATATCGGCTTTGAGCGTTTCTTTATCCACCTTCCGTTCCAAGAAAAGGATCTCCCTACCACCGGCATCCATCAGGATCTGCTCGTGGTTCTTGCGGTCATTCAAATGCCCGTACAGCCGCACGAAACGGTCGTACAGTTCATTGAGGTTCTCTCGCAAGGATTCATTCGCCACCTTGCGTTCCGCCTCATAATCATAGAGGGCGTGGTAGGCATCCCGCAGGTCTATGTAGAGCAACATTTTCTGTCGTTCTTGGGACGGGAGGTCTATGGGCTGAAACATGCGGTTGTCCTCCATATCACGGACAAGCATTCCGACCTGAAAGTCCGAAGCCAGCAAAGCCCCCTCTTTGAGGTGTTCGTGCCATAAGCCCTCGTAGGGACGCTGCTGCATCCCTTTCTCCTTGTCCTGCTGCCACCACAACTCTCCCGTGTCCCGTAACCCCATAGCACTCTCTTTGGAGTTGGTGTCTGTGGTGGGAGAAGTAACGGGAGTGGCAGGTTGTCTTACAGAAGTAGCTTTTCGTTTGGGCTTTTCCTCTTGAATGACGTTGCCGAAGAGGTCGAGCAGTTGTACCTGTGGTGTGACACTGCTTCGGGTTTGCTCCGTCGGCTGTTCCTCTTTCGGTTGCACCACCTCTTGGTGTGGTTGCTCTTCTTCCGAAGCGGCAGGCGTAAGCGTTGGCTCTTCTTGCTTGACTTCGGGAGAAACAGAAACGGCAACTTGGGGTTGCTCCTGAATGAAGATGTGTTTCTGGTACAACGCCACGTCCAAGCGTTTGACTAAATCCGCCCGCAGGATTTTGCCCATATCGGTGGCGATGCCTTCCGCTCCGCCCTCGTGATGAAACAGGATGGCGGGCTTGCCGTAAGGATCGGTATCCTGCTTCCATTCGGTATGCACGATTTGCGACATGCTTCGCAGATAGGTATTGAACAGCACTCCACTGGGGCGTTTCTCGCTCTTGATGAAACGCTGCTCCTCTTCGGTAAGACTTGTCTTGTCGCTCTGCTTTTGCAGGACGATAAGGTCACTGCCCACTTCTGTTCCCGCATTTTCTGTAAAGAGATTGTTCGGCAGGCGGACTGCCGAAATAAGGCGGGTATGGCTCATCAGCCACTCCCGTACCGGCTCGTTTTTCGGGGCATTCATGACGCCTTGCGAGGTGATGAACGCCAGCACGCCACCCTCACGGAGCATATCCACCCCCTTGACGAAAAAGTAATTGTGCAGGGACATGCGGGCAACCTTTCGTGCTGGTTCGTCCGTCTTGCTGAAAACAGGATCGAAGACGGCCACATCTCCGAAAGGAATGTTGCTGCTGACCACATCGAAGGACCCGTTGAGCTTGGATTCGATTTCCTCGAAGCCTCGGATGCGTATCTTGTTTTCGGGATGCAGGGCGGAGAGCATCTGTCCCGTAAGGATGTCTTTCTCGAAACCGAAAGTCGTATGTCCTTCGGCTGCAATGCCGTCAAAAGAGCGGATGAACTCGCCCATTCCTGCCGAAGGGTCGAGGATGCGTTGAGGGACGATGCCTGCCTCCCGTAAGGAAGCGGCAATCTCACGTACTACGGGTGCAGGAGTATAGAAAGCGGTCATCACGGAATTTTTCAGGCTCTGCATATAGCTCTTGTATTGCGATTCGGAGATGGTGTTATCCCGAATGGTGCGATGCAGTTCCATCACCAAGGGGAATAGCTCCAACTCCGACTTGTTCCATCGGGCGATGTCCTCCATCGTGTTTGCAGGAGAGAGGATACACTTCAAAGCCCCGAAGCCCGTATAGGCTTCCAATATCGTACGCTCTTCAGGTGTTGCCGTGCGCTGTTCCCGATGCAGGGCAAAGACCGTCTTGATGGCTTCTATGTTCGCCCTTAGATGCTCCTTCTTGTTATAACTTGCCATCTTCTTCGAGTTTTAGTTGAACAAAACCCGTAATCTCCGTATAGAGGGAGTTGTATTCGGGCATATAGGCAAACTCGTCCGAAATCGGATACTTGGCGAAGATGCTTTCTAAGAGTGGGCGCAGACGGATGGCGGTCTCCCTGACCGCTTCAAGCGGCACTTCGGCAGAGAACTCATTCCAAAGAACGGAAGAGATGGTATCGTGGCGGGAAAAGTGCAGACCCGCATAGAGCGTCTTATTGGCAATGCCGATACATTCGGCTATGGGAAGACCGGCATCGAAGGCTTCGGCATAGGCTTCGGAAGCAGATGCCGCACGCTCTTTGATAAAAGAAATATCATCGGCTTTTTCGGGATGGCTTTCCCGAAGAAAAGAAAGTAGGGATAGCTCGTAATAGGAAAATCGAATGGCTGTCATATCTGTGATTTTAATGGGTATATAATGCAAAGGCACTCGACGTCCCCGCCGAGTGCCACCACTAAAATCCGCAGTAAAAACAACAGGATTGTTTATGACCGCATCATTCAGTGGCAAAATTAGCAATTTACGGGGATTTACTTTCGGGATTTGCCCGTTTTCTTGCGTTCGGGAAAGACAAAGACCGTCTTGAACTCCCCATCCAAGGAGAGCGAAGCCTCGAAGCTCTTGCCCGCTTTGGAGGTGAAGCCCTTGATGATACCTGTCTCCCCGTTCACTGCCAACTGCGTCAGTTGCTCGTCCGTGAGGTTCTTGCCTGCCACGCTGCGGAAAAGCGTCAGACCGCAATCGGCATCAGAACATTTGGCACATCGGGGATAGAAGACCAATGAGCCTTTGCCGCATTTGGGGCAATGGATGTCGCTCTGTTTCTTGGGGAAGAGGATTTTGGAGGAGAGCAGTTCGTCGGTAATCTGTGTGGCGTAGTTTTCGATACCCTTGCGAAACTCTTGCTCTTTCAACTCTCCCCGTTCGATTCTCGCCAAGTCCGCTTCCCACTGTCCGGTCATCTCGGCATTGCCGATTTTCATTTCCCTAACGATGGAATAGACGGCAAGTCCTTTCTCAGTAGGGACGAGCGACTTCTTTTGGCGCACCATGTATTCACGGGCAAAGAGGGTTTCGATGATGGCGGCACGGGTTGCGGGTGTGCCGATACCGCAATCTTTGAGCTGCGCACGCAATTCCTCGTCCTCCAATTCCTTACCTGCCGTCTCCATAGCTGCCAACAGCGAACTTTCCGTGTGCAGGGGCTTGGGCTTGGTCGTTCCTTGTGCCAGCGAACAGGCACAGAGCGGAAGCTGTCCGCCTTCCTCCCATTGGGGGATGATGATACCTTCTCCATTCTCCCGACTTTCCCGTTCTTCGGCTTCTGCTTACTCCTTGTCTTTTTTCCTGCTGTTTTTGAGGACGGCACGCCAACCCTCTTCCTTGATGATTTCACCTTTGAGGATGAACTTTATACCTTTACAAATGGCAGTAACCGTACTGACATCTTTCACACAATGGGCGGAAAAGGCTTCGAGCATACGTCCGGCTATCATATCGTAGATGACCGCCTCATCTCCAAACACGTCTATCGGCTTCTTGCCCGTAATGAGCAGAGCGTGGTGATCGGTCACTTTCTTGCCGTCCACCGAATGCGCATTAAATTCGGTTAGTCGGCGGGCATGGAGGCCCCAAACGGAATGGTCGTGCAAAAAGGCTATCAAGGCAGGTATTTCGGCAAACACATCTTCAGGGATATGACGGCTGCCCGTGCGTGGATAGGTGATGTACGCCTTCTCGTAGAGTTTCTGCGCCAAGGAAAGGGTTTGTTCCGCCGAATAGCCGAACCGACTGTTCGCTTCTTTCTGTAGGGTGGTCAAGTCGTACAGAAGCGGTGGCTCCTGTCTGGTCTCCTTGCGCACAATCGTTTCCACGGTGGCATAAGGAGCCTGTTTGAGTTTATCATACAGGGCGGTGGCTTCCGTCTTATCAAACCAGCGGTCGGCAGAAGAAAAACGGAAACTCTCATCACCTTCCTTTACAGTAAGGCTGAGTTGCCAGAATGGCTGCGGCTCGAACTTCTTGTTCTCCAAGAAACGGGAACAGACCATACAGAGAGTCGGAGTCTGTACCCTACCCAAGGAGTAAGTGCCTCTTCCTGCTGCAATGGATATGGCTTGGGTGGCATTGATACCCACCAACCAGTCGGCTTCGCTGCGGGCACGGGCGGCATAATAGAGATTGTCATACGCCGCTCCGCTTTGCAGATGGGCAAGTCCCTCTTTGATGGCTTTATCCGTCAAGGAACTGATCCATAGGCGGTCGAAGGGTTTTGCGATGCCGAGATACTCATAGATGAACCTGAAGATCAACTCACCTTCCCTTCCGGCATCGGTGGCTACAATAATGCCTTCGCACGCTCGGAAGAGTTTTTCGATGACTTTCAATTGGACGACTGTCGCAGCATCGGCTTTATAACCTTTGCCCTCCTTAATCTGACGGGGAATAAGGGTAAAGACGGGAGGAAGAATCGGCAGGTTCTCTTTGTGGAACCCCTTGATACCATAGGCTTCGGGCATGGCTGCCGTTATCAGGTGTCCCAATGCCCACGTGACGGCATAGCTGCCTCCTTCGATATAACCATCTTTCTTGTTGGTTGCCCGAACGACACGGGCGATTTCACGAGCGACGCTCGGCTTTTCTGCTATGATGACTTTCATTTGTTCTTACTTTTTGGATGTTAGTGGTGGCGGATTAGATTTTCATTCCCTTGGAACGCTTCTTCTCTTCTTCCTTCTGCTCTTGCTGAGCGGTAGGTTCTGTCTGTCCCTGCTTGAGCGGCTCCTTCACATGCTTGGTAGCCTCGTTGGTCTTGCCTTCGGAATTGACGGCGACCTGTGTGCGGGAAGCATTGTCGGGAGTAACCTCCTTGGCTTGGGACTTGTCGGGATTCCATTTGAGGAAGTCGAACTTGTTCTTCTCGAAGTTCGGGCGTACATAGGCATTGAAAGGCTCTCCCTTCTTGTCGATAAGCCCGGTCATATAGACCGTCTGACCTGCTTTGAGCTTCGCTTGCTCTTCGGGAGAGATGTCGCGTCCCAGCATCTTCTTGGGGACACGCAATTCTTTCTGCTCTGCCTGTTCCTGTCCTTCGGAGGCTTGGCTTTGGCGTTGTTTCTGTTTGAGAGAGCCGAAACGAAATTCAATCGACCGCTTGTCGGCATTGAATTGAAGGTTGGCATTGAAGTGCTTTCCCGTTTTGGAAGTCATGCCCTCCACGTAGATGCTTCTGCCTTCCGAGAGTTCCTTTTTTTGCTCATCGCTCAGCTTCACGCCCTTGATTTCATCGGGGATGCGTACCCGGTCGGCACTCAGGGCGATGATGTCGTTCGTCAGGCGGTCAATACTCACGAAACTGCGGGTCGGCTCATCTTTGCCGGGGAAGGTCAGCTCCACGGTGCGACCGAGATTACCCGTTTCCCTGAGGGCTTTCTTGTCCTCGTCGGTGAAGGTATGCCCGAAGAACTCGCGCTCCAATTGCGGCTCCTTGCGGATGGCGTGGACGACGGGGATAAATATACCGTCTCCGGAGGCTTTCAGGGAAAGACGGGCATCGGTGTAGAGGGAAACTTCCCCAATTTTGATACTGATGGGAACAAGTGGAGTCTTTCTGTATTGAAGCAGGTCATCAAGATGCTTGCCCTTTTCCAGACTCTCACGGCTTATGCCCATCTGCTCAAACTGTTCCCATTTCACCTTGTCGGGGTCAATGCCTTGGAAGGACTGTTTCTGCTCGCCTGCATAGTCCGAGGGATTGACACGGGCGGAGTCCAGCATCTCCTTATTGGAGGGGACTTCCGGAGCTTTAAGCATCTCCGAGAGCACACGTGCACTGGCAACGGCACTCTCAAAAGGCACTTTGAAGAAGTTCAGCGGTGTGGGGTGCTTGAACTGCCGCATGAAGTTGGAGAGGAAGTTTTCCAGCGCATTGCTGTGCTTGTCGAACTTCAGGAAGCTCTGTTCATGCTCGGCGGTGGGCGGAACGGTTTTCAGTCCGCCTTTCTCGTCCGTTCCTGTGACGGCTTTGAAATTTTCGCCCTTTTGATCCTTGACCAAAAGGACTTCTTGGTCTTTGATTTTTTCGTCCATATTACAATGTATTTAATGGCACCAATAGCGGTGCACGGACAAAAGTAAACCAAAGAAACCGTGTATGTTAGAGGTTTGAGATAACTGCGTACTTGTGGCGTCGATATGGATGGAAGTGGCAAAAAAAGAGGTATGGCTCAAACTCCATACCTCCATATTTTTCATTGATTAGGTTATTGCATTGACAATAGTTTGCAATACACTCCGCCTTTTGCTTCGAGTTCGGCGTGCGTTCCATTCTCTACAAGTTGTCCCTTGTCCATCACGATAATCTGATTAGCGTTACGGATGGTTTGCAAATGATGGGCAATGACCAAGACTGTGCGATTTCGGATAAGGGCAGACATTGCCTGTTGTATCTTATATTCATTGACAGGGTCATTCTTCCTGCGTAGCATTGCGGTTGCCCACTTTGATATTATTGGCAATGGTGTCTGAAAAGAGAATAACATTCTGCATCACCACACTGATTTCACCGAGTAGATAATCATAGTCCATTTCTCGAATGTCTATACCTCCGATACAGATTCTGCCGGCCTGCGGTTCCCAGAAACGGAGCAAAAGGTTGGTAATGGTTGTTTTACCAGAACCTGACGAACCAACAAGTGCCGTTACCGTTCCTTCGGGAACATGGAACGTGAGAGCTTTCATCTCAAAGCCTTCCTTCTCATAATGGAAACCGACTCCTTCGAATGACAGGTCGAAGCGTTCCGCTGTTTTCGGCTGTTCAGGATTGGTGATAACAGGGGCATTCAACAAATGGGAAATGCGTCCATAGCTGTCCTTTACCTTGATGTAATTCAGCCAATGACTCTCCATATTGACAAAAGGTTTGTAGAACTCTTTCGAGACAATAATGAACATAAGATAGGCGAAAACGGAAAATTCTCCGTGCCAAGTCCACCAAAGACCGATTGTAGCCATCAGAGCGAAAGCCAACTCTATCAGGAAAGTGTATCTGCCCACACTCACAGCTGCCAAACGAGAAGTATTCTTACTGCTTTCTCCAAATTCACTGACAGAGTGGTCAAGTCTGTCA
>QWCC01000479.1_pt1 | contig 19707 bp, 34 predicted proteins | sample 1972491 | NCBI WGS metagenome assembly QWCC01 (sample SAMN09866718, study PRJNA288562) | Human oral metagenome isolate term5_saliva, whole genome shotgun sequencing... | isolation source: mouth | host: Homo sapiens | place: USA: California
CATTCCACCTCATGTCCCTTACAGAGAGCTCAACTATCTTAGATACTGTAGTAGTGGTGAAGGATTATGACGCCCCATCTTGGGTTCATTCTCGAGAGGCTAGGGTATTTAGGTTATCAGAACTTAAAGAAAATAACTTAGGTAAAGACACTATGATTATAGTTCATGATGCCAATACATGGTCTTTAGAAGACTACTACAAACTAGTACAATATGACTTCAAGGCTTTGTACTTGTTTGGTAACCCTTATACTTCTACTAATTATTTTAGAACTTTGGCTTTAGCCTTGCCACGTGCCTATACATTTGCTCATACAAATCTAGACATGCCTTTAAATATCACAAACAATGGCTATCTTCTTAGTCTTAAAGGTAGTAAAAAAGTTACCTTTAAAAATTCACCTAAACTTTCCACTATTGATGTTTTAGTAAGAATGTTAAAAACTGCCTTTGAAAGTAGGTACTCTTTTGAAAATATGTACGTTATTTCTGACCTAGAAAAGCATTTTAGTGCCTATAAAGTATCTAAAAAGCTAGTAGAGTTACTAGGTTATGACGAAGAGTTTCAAGTTGGTAGTCCAGTTTATCTTGACGAGAAAAGCCTAGCTTGGGTAACTTCCTTGAGTAAGGATGGGGAAGACATTTCCGTTAGACTTGATGGTAGTTCTGAATCTATCATTGTTAAATCTTCTAGGCTACTTCCAGCTTTGTGTGTTACTTCAGACGTTGCAGTTCGTAGTCCAAAGGACATAGCTTACGCCATCGTCCAACGTGGGTATGGTGACTACTATAAAGAACAAGTATATAATTCTCTTGACTCTGTAACTAAGGGTATCGCCTTTATTGGGGATGAAGATTTCATTCAAACTAGACACTTTAGTTCTTATGAACTAAAAAGCACAATACTACAAAAGAGGTTAATGAAGTGAAACTTAATCCGTTAGATCGTATGAAGCACTCTTTTAGACGTAGAATATTAAGTCGCAAACTTTATGACGAAGATATGGTACAAACGCTCAGCGAGTCTGAGCGTATTGCCTTAAGGTCGAAATACTTACGTCAGTTAGAGTTCTTCAGTACGCTTTTATTGGTTAGTCTTTTGACTTTGCTTGGAGTCTATCTTCTTGGTAGTCCTAAGGAGGATTTTACTAGCAACTTAACTACCTATCGAAAAGAACAAGATTTCCTCGCCACGGAATTAAACAAAATCTACGGTGTAGGAAATTGGCAGTATGGTATTTACCAGACCGAAATAGACGCCTTTAGGGTGGAAGTTAAGTTGTCAGATGGCTCTCAAGTAGAACATTATTATCGAGTCAGCGGTGGAAATATCTACCGACTTGACTTTGAGTAGGGGGGTATTCTATGGCTGACGATTACTTAACCGAAGGAATACTGATAAAATTAGTTAATGGCGCAAAAATGCCGCTACAAGATTTATCTTATGTTGTTTTCAATCGTGGTAGTAAGGCTGATGTAGTTAGTGGTGAAGCCTTAAGACATTATGAGTGGGTAAAGTCCAGCGAAGGTTACTGGGAACACTTCAACTCCAAGTTGAATAGAGGCGACCAAGATACCTTAGAACAGTTTAACTACTGGGGTAATAATCAGAACTATCGGTACGGTAATCATTTAGGTTCTATCACTATAACTCCACGTGGTGGGGATAGGGAAATAGTGTTCGACGCCAGAGAAGTTGTAGGTTTCGAGTTCAACTATGTACCCAGAACTCCTAAAGGTATAGTGGCAACTCTTAGGGATGGTAGAAAGATAGTTCTAGCTAGTAATCAGACTATGGTTTTCTACAACTGTCAGCCTGAAAGGGTATCGGATAGAAGAAAAGAATACGAACAAACAAAAGCGTCTTGGTCAAATCCTTATGTTGGTGCTATACCTTATAAGGCTGATAATTATACTATAGATGTAATGAATACTCTATTATACTCTGGTACTGTTAAATCCATTCAGCTTGGTATAGATGGTAATGGTGGTCAGTTACTTTATCCATCTGAGTATTTTGTCAGTTTTGAGTTAGTATAGGGGTAGAATATAAAACAATTTGAAAGGTAGTAAACAAAATATGTCAGTAGTAGTAATCACACGCAACCCAAAAGATGGTTCATGTCAATCGTGTAAACAAGTTAAAAAGTTCCTGGAACGTGGGGGTATTCCCTTTGAGGAACTTATGTTTGACGGAGACAATCCTCAACACGAAGAACTAATTGGTAAAATCGGTGTCCGTACTGTACCGATTATTCTCCCTCAAGGGGTATCTCAACCAGAGAACTTCTTCGTAGGGTTCGACATTAACAAACTTAGGGAGTTAAAACCTAATAAATTAAAAGGAGCTTAGAATGGGACGTTCTCAATATGTAGAGTTACATTATTCAAAGAAATTACTTGCTCTAACTGAAGAGCCTACAGAACAGAAAGCAGTTCAAACAATTCAAAATCTTGTACCTAACCTCAAGGAGTTGGGGTACTACCTTAGCGATAAGAAGTATGATGGTGTCACTTTTATGCCTAAAGAAGACCACGTCTTCTACTTAAGGGTCGAAGATAACATACCTCAAGCAGCAGGCAACCTTAGATTTAGTATTATTTCTGATAGCAGTGGGTTGCTATCTGCCCCAGGTCTTGGATTTATGTACTATCTTGAGCCAACAACCTTCAAGGTAAAGGCAAACTTCAACAGAGGTTCTTTCAACAGAGATTATCTTGACGGTGACTCTCTATCAGACGAGTTCTTCAAGGGAATGGCAGTACTTGCAGGTAACCTTTATAGGTCTCATGGCTTGTGCTTAACCTTTACTCTTATAGATTCTAAGTATTCTGAAGTAGGTTTAGGGGTAAAACCTTACGAATGGGTAGAAAACAACGTAGCTCAACCAAAAATTGCACGTACAATCGCTCCTGCTCATGTATTTTCTCCATCCCCAGCGTTAGCGTCTGTATCTAAGGCATTGAGGGATATACCTCTCTACTACGGCAACAGGGGTATCAGCTTAATTTATTTCTGTGGAGATAAATTAAGCTGCGAACTCATTCTTTCAAGGGGTTCATCAGACTACTTAGATGAGTACATGCGCTTACCTTTCATTTCTGATGGTAAGTTTGTAGCATCGAATGGTATTTCTCGAGGTTTAACTTCTATATTCGATATACCTGAGGCTCAGGAATACTTAGCTAAAGGTGATTATCTATTTGCTCATCTAGTTGGCTTAAACATGAGTATAGAAACTATGTCCGCAGCAGATATGCAACGTATGGACAAGAAAACTTCTCGATTGAGTGCATCTTACAGATAATCTAAGTTAAAGTACAACAGGTAGTAGTAAATGATTGATTTAAAAGAATTTGAGTTATACGCTCAAGACCTCGCTAGGGTATGGAAATACTTCCAGTCTTTAGGTAATGAATCCACATACGAAGAGCTCTGCTCTCTCAGGTTCTATCAAGACTCTAGCATGGTAGCAGTTTTAAAGGAAGTTGGCTTTATAAAACTTCCCGATGAGGTAGACCTAGCACCTCTTAGGCAACTATCTAGTTATTCTGAGCTTGGCTTAGAAACCAAGACTGGTAGATGCTTACTAGAAGGTCGATTCGTCTTTCCAGTAAAAGATATGCTCGGTAATATCCTAGCTTTAATTGGTTGGTATCCTGACGAGAAGAAGTACATCACAACTCCAAGTAAATACTTCTCTCGCAAACATCTCTTCTTTGGCTTAGAGCAGTTACGTTCTTCCTTACACTCTGATGTAGCTTTTGTATGTGAGGGTATCTTCGATTCTCTCTCCTTACGTTCCCTTGGTTATCCAGCCTATGCAACCATGGGTGTTGAGTTAACGAAATCCAAACAGTTGTTATATCCTCTCCTTGGTCGAAAGGTAGTAGGGGTATCTGATAGGGATAGGGCTGGCTCAGCAGTTCGTGACCGTGACAGATGGAATTGCACAAAATACCTTACATGGATAGGTGAGTTCGAAGTCGAAGACGAAGAAATCGAAAACATTCGTATCAAAGACGTAGACGATTTAGTAAAGCTTTATGACGCTGAGTCCTTGAAGGAAGTCATTGACGAAGAGTTAGCGACTTCGCAAGGTAAGATTATAAAATTAAAAATTTAACAAAAGAAATTCGAGAAAGGAGTTAGATCATGAACTCAACTCAAATGGTAATCAACTTACTTAAATCGAATCAAAACTTAGTAGCTAATTACTTTCACTACTGCAGAACGAGTGGGGTACTTCCCTCATGTTCAGGTTTTGAACGCTACACTCGTATGAGATTAGAAGAAACCTACAAAAACTTTTCACGAAAGGAAGTAACAGACTTTTTAAGAAGCTGGTACTCAAATATGAGGTAGTTACTTATGGCAATTAAAAATCAATCCGACAGGGTTAGAAAATACAAAGACGAAACAGTAAAACACTTCTCAAACTTTAAAGATTATCTTGAATCGCAGATTTACGAAATGGACTACTCTAACAAGTTCGGTAACATCCGAACTTTTTGGGTATCTGTTGAAGAAACAGCCGACGGTAGCCGAACAGTTATCGACCTTATCTTCAGTAAAGAACCTACTCTTTCCCTAACACGTGTTGTAAAGGGTACTGATGTTGAGTGGTCTGTAAGAGAAGGTTCATTCTTAGGTCTAGCTAATACCGTTCCCCACGACGAGTTCCTAGAAGGCTTAACAACTAAGCTACTTATCTCAATGATTAAAGACCAACCAAATCAAAGTAAGTTGGAATTACACCACTCTAGTAGCAAGATTACTCGTTAGTAATCTAAACAAACTAAGCAAACAAGGAGTCTTAACATGACACAACAAAAACAAAGAGTTTTACAGATTAGTAAAAAACAACTCGCACCTCTAGTAAAAGCCTTGCAGAAGTTATCGCTCTTCTTCGAACAATGCTCAGACGACTTCGCCATTGAGTATTGCGTTATCGAAGACCATCCTAAAGTGGGTACGCTTTTCCGTTTAACGGCAGGAGATGCGGACGGTAACGAAGTAGAGTTACAAATTTGGAACCTATCTGCTACAAACATCAAGTATGGGGTAGGCAAACCATCTAAACATACTGACGACTGGGTAGACTTCGGTATTCGAGGCGACCAAAACATTATCTTCCCTATCTACATGGAAGTAGTCAAACAAATGATTGCTTTACCGTTCCCTATCAATAAGTTAGAATGGGACGTCCTAGCGTCTTGTAGGGGTGGCTTAAATGACTTCGGTATTAGCAAAGCTAGAGGAAAAGAAGAGTACAACGTTAAATTTACTGTTAAAGCTCCAGAGGAAGGGTGATTTAATTGTTTAACGCAAATAACTTAGTCCTCCACGATGCAGACGTCTTACAAGAGGTTCGTGAATTTCCAGTTGAATTTTGGTTAGGGGTACTAGCAGTAGTGCTTGTCACTTATTTCTTCCACTCGTTTGCAGTATGGAGGCTTATGAATAGGGTAGGAGTTAATGGTTTCTTCCTAGCGTTCTTACCGTTTATGAGGTTCTTCGCTTACAACCGTCTAGGCAAGGAGGTTGGTGGTTGGGGACCAAAGGTTAAACTCCTTTACAGGTTTCTATCCTTGGTCTATTTAGTGGGTATCTTCTTGATGCTCATGGCTCCAAACTTCACTCCCATGGTAGTCGGTATTGGTTTAGTAGTGGTTTGTCACCTTGCCAGTCTGTACTCCTTGGTTGGGGTATCGGCAGGCATCTGTGGTAAGCCTAGAGTTCTATGGTTCATTCCTTTTATCGGTTCTCTTGCAATGCTAGTTACTATCTTTAAGTCACGTCATGGTATGGTTTACATTAAATCTAAAAACTATGACGGCTTATTCAAGAAAGTAGACGACATGGAGATTGCGCTATGATGAACGAAGAAAAGGGTGTTGAACTCGCAACCTCTCCTAAAGGCTACAAGCTAATCTTAGTCGACGGTAGGCTAATGATGTTGCTCTCTAACGGCAGAGAGTTAGAACTCCACTTAGAGAACTTCATGAACTTCAACTGGAAGGCTAACGCTTACGGTCAGTATGCAACTGAATTGAATGTTCTCTACTATAGCTTGAAAGGTAAGTCGCTTAGAGAGGCGATGACGCCTCTCATAGGGTATCTCAACGAGCGTCCTCTAGAATACTTAATGGGTATTCGCTTTGCAGTAGTTAAGAATGGTGAACTACATCCATTCTTAACTGACTGGAAGTAGCAATTATTAGACCAACGTCATGTTGGTCTTTTGAATTGTCTTGCTAAATTTATCTAAATTTAGTAAAATATTACCAAGTTATTTTTATTAATTCGAAAAGGAAAATATAGAAAAATGAGAAAAGATTTAATTTACTTTAGCGTACCCGATGAGTACGCATTAGAAAAGCTAAAAGAGTATTTTAGCAGTCGATTTTTGCCTAGTGTTTTACGCACTAAGCTCTCTTCTATTGAAACTTCGGTCTTTCCAGCTTTCATTAAGCTAGACGGTTCGGAGTTGGAGTTAGTTACTAAACGTGAGGTTGATAGATATCCAAGTAATCTTATTGTAGTCCGTCACTTAACACGTAAGGTTGTATCTGAGACTGTTGAAAAGGTAGTCAAAGAGTATATCGACCTTTATCCTAAGTTTAAACGTTCTGACTGGAACTCTAGTAAGCTAGGCTTCAGGGTATCTTCTGAAGAAGACCTTTTACACCTTTACGGTACTATGTTAGGGTTGACTAACCTTGAGTCAGCTAAATCTGTACTTGCAGTAAACGGTTCGGTAGTCATCTTTGTAAAAGAGGGTAGCATCACTATCTACCTAGAAGATGAAGAAGGCTTACACTTAGTTAAAGGTTGTGCGCAGACTTTGTTAAGTAACTTAGAGTCTGCAAAAATCCTAGACTACACAAAAGATTACAAATTTACATCACCTATTGAACTCTACTGAGGAGGTAGCTATGCTAAAACCAGTTGAATGGAAATTCCGTCCAACTACGTTCCTTAGCGACATTAAGGACAGTAAAAAGTATAAAATTGAACAAGAGCTTGACTACAATGGTAAACCTATGATGGTTATCAGTGCAGTCAAAGAGGGTATCACACCCGAAGGAAAGGTAGCAGTATATGCCAAGGTTCGTTACTTTAACAAACAGTCAGGCACAGTTAAAGTTGGATATGCGATGGAGGTAGAAGAATGATTTCGCAACTAAAAGGTAAAAAGCAGGTAGTTTTCTGTGATATCGATAACTCTTTCTATGATATAGAGAGTGCTATGTATTCACGGTTTCCAGACTATCCTATCAACTCTGAATCTTATGACTTAGAAGACAAGTTTCTCTTAGAGTTCTACAATCCAGACCTCTATCAACCTGAGTTCGTAAACAAGGAAGTTCTTACGTTCCTACGAACAAAGAAAGACGAGGGGTATCAGTTGGTGTTCTATTCTAACTCTGTTAGCGCTAAGATTTACCTCAGAAAGCTGGAGTTGGTGCAAGGTTTCTTTGGTTCTGTTCCTTTAATTCCTGTAGTTCAGGACGCAGACATCTTAGACTTACCTTTCATTTTTGAAAATGACGGTAAAGATTTGGAAGACATTATCTACATTGACGACAAACCTCTACGCATTGGTTATGCCTTAGCTGAAGGTCATAAGGTAGTAGGTGTTGCACACCCTTACAACAAAGAAGAGTTAGAGGGTAGACGTACTCTAACCCCTAACTACTTGTTACCGAAGGTCTATTCAAACGGTTTGATTGGGGAGGTGTAAGATGACTAACAGTATGCAAGTATTTATGGAGTTGGATACCTTGGTAGCCGAGGGGTATGCAGACGAACTAACTCCAGTAGAAGAACACGGTGGTCACCTAGTCAAACGTGATGATAAGTATTCAGCATTCGGAGCCATGGGTGGTAAAGCCCGTTCTTGTCAGTATTTGTGTGAAACTGCCCTAAAAGACGGTTTGACTGGTCTTGTCACTGCAGGTTCTAAAAAGAGTCCTCAAATCCAAATCGTATCATTTATCGCTAAGCACTACGGAGTTCCGTTTCACGCTCACTGCCCACAAGGTGAACTTGGTCAAGAGTTGGAAGTAGCTAAAGCTAACGGAGCTGAAATCTTCCAACACCGTGCAGGTTACAATAACGTAATCATTAAACGTGCTAAAGACGATGCCGAAGCTATGGGGTTTGCTGAAATTCCTTTTGGTATGGAGTGTTGGGAAGCAGTATATCAGACAGCCTTGCAAGTTAAATCCTTGGTTCAACCTTACAAAGAAGGTAAGTTCTCACGTATCATCATGCCAGTAGGTTCAGGTATGAGTCTGTGTGGTGTGATGTGGGGTATGTTGTACTGGGGTATCGATGTTCCTTTGGTTGGAGTTCAGGTAGGTGGTCAATACGAAAAACGCTTGAAAACCTACGCTCCCGAAGAGGGTATCGACGTCACGGTAGTTAAATCTTCTTACGATTACCACAAATACTACGAAAACAACCAAATCGGTGACCTAATGCTTGACCCTATTTACGAAGCCAAATGTATGGACTTCATTCAAGATGGCGATTTGCTTTGGGTAGTTGGTATTCGTGATGGTATCATTACGGAGTAGGGGGTATCGCAATGAAAAAGAATAATGAAAGAGAACCAGATAAGCTAGGTAACATTCTTACAGTATTTAGTGCAATGTTCCTACTGTATATTGCATTAAAGCCGATTATAAGCTTCATTTTCGGTGGAGGATTTTTATCATTATCTGTGTTTGCAGTAACTGGTATCGGTATTATTTACCTTTCAGGGTTTTTATTGGCAGAAGGGTATATAAATAACCGTAAGTTGCAGGGTGTTTGTATCTTAGTAGCCTTAGCTAGTATTGGATTTATACTCTTTTACTCTAAAGGTATTAAGAAAGAAGTCGAAACTAGCACCGTATCTAAGGTTTTAGGTGCAAAAGTAATTACAGAGGCTAATTTCTCTTCTAATTATAGATTAGTTCTTCTATCCGATGGCGACGTCACAACTGTAGAGGACGCCAAAAATATTAGAGACTTTAAAATAGGTGACAAGGTAACAGGTATCGACAACGTTAAAGAAACAATTCACTTCACTGATATCTTCGGTAAAGAGATGACTGGTGTTAATGAGTACACTTTATTGAAGGGTAAAGAATAGGTTTTAGGTTAAATGAAGAACATAGACAAAGATACACTAAAAGAGTTGGCATTGGGGATTTTCGAGATGATACTGCTAGTATTTATGGTCTACTTTGTAGCTAGTGGGTATCAGAACTCCATTTCTTTGGTTGATTTATCACCAATTTTTATATCTGCTATACTTGGTGGAATTTGCATGCAGATGTATGACCGAACAGATATAGCGTCTGAGGAAGGCTTAAAGAAATCTAAGTATAGGTTCAGATTGGCAGTAAGTTTAGTAACCTTAGGGTATCTCTTCCTTGCATTGGCTTTATTTGTTTCTAAGAAGGAAGTGGAAGTTATTCCACTAGAAACTAGACAAGTAGATGCGACTGTAGTAAACGTCGTCAAAGACACTGTACTCCTAAGCAATAACGGTTCTTTTGAAGGAGTTAAAGATGTAACAAGTGTAAGTGGCTTGAATATCGGAGATAAAGTAACAACTATCTCTCATGAAGACAAGGTTACTCACTTCAAGTCTTGGACTGGTCTTACCAGTGAAGTACAAGAAAAATTAACAACTCTTAAAGGCGACTAGCTTGTAAGGGTATTGAAAGGTAAAGAATGAGACTATCAAAATCAGACAGGCGATTTCTTGCGTGGGAGGGGTTCTTATCGTTAGTTCTCCTCTTTCTTTCTATTGCAGGTATCATCTTATGTAAGTTCGCCTTGGGTAGCGAGCTATTAACTTACGTTTCTGTTGCCTTAACAGGGTACTTCCTTGGCAGTAGTGTAGTTTACCTCAGAATTGCACACCTTAAGTAGCGTTAAAGTCGGTTTTTGCAAATTTTCCTTATTTTTGTACATATCGAAAATGTGGGTTAAATGCCTTAGCCTAATTGAGCGAAATTTTGGCTTAAAGGTGCTTGAAAATTTTTGAAGACTTTGCTACAATTATATATGGTTAGTAGTTGGTAGACTACTGAAATAAACTGTAATTTTAATAGCCTATCTAAAAGGCAGGGAGGTACTATGGGAGTTAAAACTCGTAACAAAATCAAGGGGCATATCGTAAGGTTTCTAAAAGCGACAGAAGTAAGTAATTTGCTAGTATTTTTAGCTATTGTGCTTATTTCTAGTGTTGCATTTATGGTAAAGAGCAACAATTCAGCACTAATCGGTGCGCTAAATATTGTATTTTCTTACCAACTTATCTTTACTTTAGGTACAGCCCTCTTGCGTATTATCTTAGAGTATATTTGGGAACGACGTTTCTTTGGTTTCCCTTTAAACAACTAGGGGGTATCCTATGGTAAGGTTAAGAAGACGGCTTTCAGGAGAACACAAATTCATCTTCTCATTTATCAGAAACTTACAGATTTTACTGGTTTTTGGTGTCATTCTCGCTACCTTGGTCTTACTTGAGGGTAAGGCTTTAGGTCATGCAGGAGACGATGTATTCCAGTTACTTAAATATGCTTACTTGATTGTATTCTCCTTGGAGTTACTGCTCACAGTTGTGTATCAGGTATGCTCGTACTTTTGGAAAGAAGAGGTCTTTGGTGTTTACATTGGCAAACACTACAAATTAGAAGAGGAAGAAGATGAAACCAACAGGTAAAAACATTTATAAAAAACACTTACAAGAAGACTTACACCGAAAAGCATTAGTTATGGAGCGGACACTTCTCTTGCTTTCTCCTGTATCAGTGTTATTCTTCTTGAACGGAGTCTTTTTCTTTAGAGCTTTCATTGACTGGGCATTCCTAAAGAAAGACTTCTTTACTAACCCTAACTTACAGTTTATAGGGTATTCTTGGTACGTTATCTTGGGTATAATTGCCTTAGTTTTTATTTATAATGTATCAGCTACTGTTAAGGAGCGACATCATGCGAAAGCCTAAGGGTATGTCAGACGATGGTACTAAACGTGAATCTAGTAAGTCAGATAGTGGTTCTTCTGAGGACTTTGACTTCTATGGGTTCACTAATATGTTTGCTTACTGCTATGCAGTATCGGTTCTCATTTCCATAAGTCTAGTAATGTCGTCATATGGTATCGAATTATATAACTACTCCTTGCAGGCTCAGAACTGGATTACGGTTTCTAGGGTGGTAGGGGTAGTATGTTTGTTTATTCAGGCTCTGTTTCTCTCCGTGTTGGTGGGAGTAGGGTATCTTAGAAAGAAGGATTTAAGTGTCGAGAAAGAATAAAAATCCTAAACGCACGGTCGAATACTTTATAAAAAGAAAGAAATTCTTCTCTTCATGTACCGACGCTTTCGGTGTCATGTCTATCATTGCTTTTATTGAAATACTGACAGGCACATTTGATTGGTTGTTTCCTTTTGGTGTAACTGGTTTGTATAGTATTTTCATTATTGATACTTTGTGTATCATAGCTAAGTGGTCTTATTACAAGAAGGCTGTTAATGCAAGGAGAGAGTCAAAACGTGAATTAAATGATTCTAGTGAGGGGTAGTAGAAATGAAAGTTTACAACGTCAACTTGGGTATCGGCTTTGCATCAAGCGGAGTTGAGTATGCTCAGTCTTATCGTTACCAGCTCTTAAAGGAGCTTGGTATTGAACAAAAGTACATTTTCTTGGACATGGTATCTAGTTCTAGTACCTACAGTCTAGCAAGAAATATCGGAATTGACTCAAAAGACGTCTTGTGGTTCTATGACGTCCTTACAGGTGCTTACTTGAGAGATAGTATGGTTAGCTTGAGGTGGTTAAAAAACCACTTTGAAGGGTATGAGGTTGATGCGTCTGTTCTACCAAGGTAAGTATTACAGCTCTAAAGAAGCCTTGTTTGGGGTATTCCTAGACAAGTTGGGTATCAAGAAGAAAGACTGGGTTCTCTTAGATAGGTCAACTGGTACGGCTAAGGCAGTGTTTACTCGTAAGCAGGAGCTAGGTTTTAGGCTAGGAGTAGTAGTCCACGCTGAACACTATGTGGCTGAGGGTATCACCGATAACGGCATCCTTTTCAACAACTACTATGAATATCAATTCAAGAACCGTAACCTTGTAGACGCATTTATCTGCTCTACTCAAAAACAAGCTGACTTACTTTCTGAACAGCTGAAAGTGGCTGGGAAGGTCTTTGTCGCACCAGCAGGTTACCTTGAAGAACTTCGTGGTTGGGGTATTGAAGATAAGCGACCGAAAGGTAAGTTCGTAACTGTATCTCGCTTATCTGACGAAAAGAATCTAGATATCCTAGTTAAAGCTTTTGCAGTAGCTAACCAAGGGAAAGAGTTATCTGATGGTAGTACGATGACGCTTGACATTTACGGTGAAGGTGTCGAACGTTCTAACTTAGAGAAGTTAATAAAAGACTACGATGCTGAGTCTTTCATCACACTAAAAGGTCACCACAAAATGGACGACCTTTACCGAGAGTATTCAACTTATGTATCTGCATCATTCGCAGAAGGTTTTGGTCTTTCACTGATGGAGGCAGTTGGCTCAGGTCTGTTCTTGGTAGGGTATGATGTTGACTATGGTAACACTAACTTCGTAGTAAAGGGTAGAACTGGTGTTCTCTGTCCTGTTGATGTAGATAATCGCGACTCAGAAGAAAATATCTCGTACTTGGTAGAGGGTATTCGCAAAGCAGTAAATGAGCTAGACAACTATGAGTTTGTCTATGACGTAGCTAAACAGTACCTAAAACCCCAGGTAGCTAAGGCTTGGAAGGAGTTACTTAAATGATTTTACTTGTAACAGAATACGATAATGTCGCTTGGGATTTGCACTATTCATTGCTCCGTAAAGGCTTTAAGGGTAGTGTCCTATCGTTAGAAGATAACTTAACTCAGCCAGACGATGTTGAATCTATTTGGTCTGCTTTGTATAAGGGGTATGACCTCTCTGATAGAAAACCACTCCACATCAATGATTTTCCTCTTCCTTTGGACTGGGAAGTCGAACGTGAGGACGGCAGGTTCTTCATAAAGACAATCGATGGTATAGTCGGTGAGGTCTTTATGGAAGAACCTACTATTCATCGTATTGTATCTGAAGTCCATTGGTTTGACTCTAAGGGTTTCACTTACCGTAAAGATTACTACAATCGCTATGGTTTTCTTTATAAAAGTTCTACTTTTGTGACTGGTGTTGGACTAGTTGGTAGTCAGTTTTATTCTCCTAGTGGAGAAATGCTTGCCACTTGGAACCATCAAACAGACTCTGTAGTAGTTGGTCGTTCTATCTTTCCTACAATGGCGAAGTTTTACCTCTACTGTCTAGAAGAGTTGGGGTACTCCGAAGAGGGTATCACATTCAACAATTTGGGTACTCCTTTGCAGATGCTTATTGAAAAAGCTAAATCTGTAGTAGAATCTATGCCACATAACCAGTTGGTCTTTACTGAGAAAGTAGATGAACTCCCAGGAAACATCGACTACATTCTTAAGCACAAAGAATTGAATGTTGAATGTTATGTTGGTGGCTTTGAGTGTGCACGTGAATTAGCTAATGAGTCGGATGATGTAGACTTCTTCGAGTTTCATGCTCCTTTGTATATCTCTGATAAAAAGGACTACTGCAGAGATGTACTAATCACAACCGAAACTGACGACTTGTGGTCTATTGAACGGTTAGTAGACGCTTGTCCTAACAACGTATTCCACATTGCAGCACCTACGCTTATGTCTAGCAGGTTAACTAACTTAGGTGATAAAAGCAATGTAAGGATTTACCCACAAGCAACTCAAGGTAAGGTTGAGCAATTATTGGAAACATCAGGTATTTTCCTAGACATTGCAAACTCGCCTACAGTATATGACGCTAACAGGTTAGCACTTAGATACAAGTGCCTACGTCTTGGAGTTAGGGGTATCTCCAGCGGTGATTACATCTCTGAAGTCAACATGGCTTACCCAAATGACTTTGAGTGGTTAAAAGATTTCATTGATTACTGCTCTAAGAATCCTAAGTCTTTAGAACATTATGTTACTAAAGAGAACTTCGCTCTTGGCTACAGTTATGACTAGTCAGGAGGCTTGCTTTCTTGGTCTAAATAGTGTAAACTATACTTATAGTATTTTAAAAGAATATGAGGTATAAATACATGTGTAATCATTGTCAATCGCATAGCGCTAAAATGGTAGGTGCAACTGATGCTCGTAAGGGTTTCCTAACTATGATTGCTGACGCATCTTCTCAAATCTCTGAGATGGAGACAGGCATCATTGCTAAGAGTAACGGTGATAAAGTAGAGATTGGTGCTTTCGGTTCTATTGAGGACGTTATCTCTATCTCAGGTAACATGTACCTAGCCAATCTAAAAGTTGCCTTGGACAAGGCAAAAGCTGATAAGGATATTGAACTTGTTTCTAAACTGTATGACCAGTTAGCAAATACAGCTATTCAAATTAGTGGTTTTATCGATGAACTCGGTACAACTGCTGATGAAATCAAAGCATCTTTAAAGGAGGGGTAATAGGGTATGTCAGAAGAAACAAAACTAAAACAAGATTTGCTTAACTTGGCTAACAACCTAGACTCTGCTGAAGGAGTAATCTTACTTAAGGGCATCAACTCTGAAGAGATGATGGTTTCAGATGTCCTCTATCACCAAGTTAATCCTTTGCTTGCTATCTCTCCATTGTTGGCAGCGGTAACAGACTTGTATGAAAAGGCTTTATCTGATTTGGAATTAGGTCTTTCTAAGGGAGAATTTTCCGAAAAGGATATTAAAGAGGTTCTTGCAGAAATCCGAATTATGATTGATAAGTTCGGTCTTATTACCTTAGATTTGGATGAAGAGTCTAAAGAGCGTCGCAACCTTATCGTTTCTAAGGGTATCGGAAGCAAAGAAGTAGAAAAGGAAGAAAACTAAAATGACACAAAATGAACTTAAAGATGGCTTGCTCGTAGACGGACGTGTAGTCCTACGCAAAGAGGTGGGTGAGTTCATGAAAGGTAAAGCTTTCAACACACCTAAAGAAAAGATTGCATTCTTTGCAGCCGTACATGCAGCAGAACGTGCTGAGGTCAACCCTCTGCAACTCAACGAAACAGACTACCGTGATATCTTGTATGCAGTTAACATCGGTAAGTATGTAGTTGACACAGGTAACTACTACATCAACATTGGTAACCCTGTCAAACGTGAAGAGTTCCTATCTCTCTCGGGGTATCACGACCAAGAAGACGGCACTCGTGTATTTGATTGGGACTTCGAAGGTTTCTCAAATGCAAAACTCTTCACCCAAGAAGAAATCGAAACCATCGTTCCAGAACCATATCGTAACTCCATGTACCTTATTATGGAGAACATTGCAAAAGAGCGCTATGGTGGAATTGAATTGTAGGTGAAGTAATGGTTTTAGTTTTGGGGTTAATCGTATCGATTGTACCTTTAATGAGGTTAAAGGACTACATCTCCCAAGAGGGTATCAAACTTGACGAGCTATATTCAAGAGTTAAGTCTTTTGATTTCTCTCGTCTAAGTAACCTCTCTTGGAGTCAGGTATGGTCTTACCTAAAAGGTTTTGTGAACGTATCTAACTCATGTGTCGGTTTTGAAAAGTTCGAGGTAGAAGACAATCAAGACCAACCAGCCCTTTATACTCTAATTGAAGAGTTCTTAGGGATTGTATGGTAATTTATTAGTACAAACTAGTGTCTAGGGCGAGCCATGGTGCTTGCTCTTTTTGTATTATCTTGGTACAATAGTATTAGAAATTGGTAGTGGTATTTTTATACTACATATAGCAACTAGGGGTAGGAAAATGACAGTAAAAGAATTGAAAAGTTTTATTAAGATAAGCAGAGATGACTCGATTGTGTATAAACGCAATGACGAAAGAGTTGAACCTAAGGATACAGACACAGTTGTTAGTATTTCAGCAACTGGTGACTGGAATGGTTGTGTGCAATATAACGTAGAATTGGGGTAGTAACTTATGACAGAATTAAAGACTTTGACTATGGATTCTGTAATCCAGCCAAATACACGGTTGTATATTCGAATGGGTGATTATGTTCAATACTTTATAAAGGACATTCTAACTGGTGAACTTGTTATGGTTATCTACCCAAATGAAGGAAGTCCTGTAGTAAGAGAGATAGAAGAAGGTATAACTTACGCACAGCTAAATCCTAAACATGATGGAACTGTACATTTTATGAATGAAGGTCTTAGTCCTTTCTACAACTCTGAATTTGTTACTACATTTACTGGTATTTTTAGAGTCTTGCTGAAAGAAGGGGTATCTTACCTATCCAAAAATATGGACAAGTTGAAAGAGGACTTTTTCTTCCATTTAGAGAGCTTGGTTACTGGTGATTCAGAGGTATTTAATTACAACAGCATTCACCAAAAACGTACAAAAGAGTTCTATACTGATTTGTATAACTTACACACTACTGGTTCTTCAGAAGTTAAGGCTTTTATTAAAGGTCTTATTTATAACGAAGAGTTTGCTAAAGCTTTATCTCACGGAGAGACTATTAAGGCTACAAAGGACTTGAGTGTTCTTAGGGGTATCTTCAACTCAACAAAATATGGTTACATTGCAACACCAGGTGGTTACAACTACGATGGTTCTGACTATTACTTCTTCACTCAACTTAGTGAAGATGGTTCTCTTGTAACTATCAAGAAGTTTTTCTACCCATCGAATAGCGAAGAACCTCATAGGTTGGTCGCTAAACAAGACTTAACTATAGAAGACTTCCAAGAAGAGTTTGCAGAAATCACTGCACGTAATTTAGGTAAGTCCTTCCAAGAAATACTAACTTTGTTTGCTGAAGGCTCAGGTTTCTTCTTTGCAACTGAACGTGTAGAAGAGAAGATGCCAACAAATTATATTGAAGACTTATAAAAAGGAGTACAATAGTATGAAAAAACTATTAAAACAGTTCGCCACGTCTAAGTGGTTTGATTGGTTCGGAGTCGCATTAGTAGTGGGTATCGCTATCTCAGCAGGGTATTTAGGTACACGCCTTGACAAGTACGTTAATTGGGGTTCTTGGACTTCACTTGTGCCTTTTGGCTTAATATCGGTAATCAATGTGGGTATCTCCATGCTATCAACTAGATTTACTGGCAAACTAAGTAAACTAGGCAACTACTTGGGTATCATCAACGCAGTTCTCTCAGGTCTGATTGACTATATCCTTGGTAATAAGGCAGCCATCATCACCTATCCTGTTACGTTCTTGATTTACCTTGGCGCTATCTACTGGTGGAATCGTTCTGAGGACGGCAAAGCAAACAGCTCTACTAAATACAATATGTACTTCGTCATTCCATCGTTGGTAGTTGTGTCCTTGGCATTCTCTTGGGCAACTAACTATGTGGGGTATGGCGGAAACATGAACACATTGGCTTATGTAACTACTCTAGCCTTTGCCCTCTCATTGGTAGCTAACGCCTTGAACTTGCTTAAGTTCACAACTCAGTGGTCATTTTGGCTATTCTACAACTTTGTACAGTTGGTTAAAGCCTTTGTGCAAGGTAACTTTGCTAACGTTGGTAAGTATATCTTTTACATCTTCAATAGCCTAGGGGCACTGTTCCTATGGGAAGATTCTGAAGAGTAAAGGTATTTAAGGCAAGTTAATAGGCTTGCCTTTTTCTTATAATTATAGTAAAATAGTTCTAAAGTTTATTGGTGTACTATTTATAGCACCATAAAAAGGTAAATTATGAAAAGAAAGTATTTCAACCTTAAGGATGAAGCACCAACTTCTGGTGTAATTGATTTATCTGCTAGACGCAGTGGTATGGACTTTTTAATGGATTATAACGACATGATTCGAACTGTCCGAAACAAGGGTATCGAATACGCTAAAAAGCACGACCCTCTACTAAATAAATTCGCTCGATTCGGAGGGAGGCATAATAAAGATGACTGAAAACAAAGAGACTAAAGAAATAATCAAGGGTATGACTGGCAGAGATTTCTATACAGACGCTCGCAAATTAGAGCTCTTGCACCGTTTGGTAGTTTCAGGTGATACTGAACCTCCTAAGTTAGTATATTCTCACCTAGGTAAAAACCATATCGAGTACGCATTCACTTCTGTAAATAATATTCCATTTGTATCTTCTATAGTAGATGTAGCTGAATCTTTAGGGTTGACTCACGGTATGAACTTTGTAGATACTGTGTCTGTAAAAATGAATCATTATTTCTACGTTGCTAATGACCTTGAAGGTAACTTCAGTATGGTAACCAAGTATAGTGAAGGTACATTCATCTCTTCTGAGACTATTAGAAGTATAATTGCAGAAGGCTACAACATCAAGTTTGATGGTATTCTTGTAGTAATCACCCTAGCGGAAAGTAAGGGTATCAAAGAAGACTTAGAGTCTTTCAAGGCTCTAGCCGACAAGTTCCCTAACGGTTTCTACAAGTAAGAAAGGTATTTGAAAGGTTCAATTATGAAAAATCGTTTAAGGTTAATGTCTATTTTGACATTAAGTTTACTGGCTCTATCTACCACAGTTCCAACTATCGTAGAAGCACGTGGTGGTCACGGGGGAGGACATGGTGGTGGACATGGTGGTGGACACGGAGGTGGTCATGGAGGTAGCCGAGGAGGTGGCTCTCGTTCAGGTGGAGGCTCTAAATCAGGAGGCTCTAAGTCAGGTGGTTCTAAATCAGGTGGCTCTAAGAGCGGTGGTAGTTCGAAGACTGGTGGCTCTAAATCTGATGGGGGAACTTCCAAAACTGGAGGCTCTAACAGTGGTAAATCGACTGGTAGTGGCTCAGGTTCGTCAGGTTCTACTTCAACGCCTAAACCAAATACTCCCTCAAAAGCAGACCCTAAACCTCACCATGGAAAGAGCGTAGAAACTAAAACAGGTACTACTGCAGACTCTAAACTTAACAGTGACAAAGCTAAGTCTAGCAATTCTTCTACTTATAGGGGTACTTACTTCTATCCACGTAGTGGTTTCCGTAGTGGGGGTACTAGCCAAGAGGAAGAAGAAAAACGCAAACAATACTACAATACCGACAATTATTACTATGGTGGCTCACGCTTTGGTGGTAATTCCTTTATGGAAAATCTCTTGTGGTATAACTTGCTATTTAATGGTTCTAACCACAACACTTACAACAGCTATAACTCTTACCCAACACCTTTGTCAACACCGTCTTGGTCTGCGCCTAGTACGGTAAGCCAACCTCAACAAAAAGCTGAAGACCAAGTTACTCAAAGTAAAGGGTACTTAGACTGGCAAAAGATTGGCAAAGTTATTATGGGTATCGCAGTATTTGGAGCTCTAATTACTGGAGCGATGTGGGTATTAACTAAGGTTATGGGTAAGTAAGAAAGGAAATATCTTATGAAGAAAACGTTAATTGCTATCGGAAGTGTGGCACTTGTTGCCTTAATCATCGCTTTCTCTTTTATGAGTTCGTATAACGGTCTTGTAAGTAAAGAGGAACTTGTTAAAAATGCAAACTCAAAGATTGAGGTTGCTCTCCAGCGTAGAGCAGACTTAATACCTAATGTCGTAGAATCTTCAAAAGGGTATATGAAGCACGAAAAAGAAATTTTCTCTAACATTGCAGACGCTCGTTCAAAAATTGGTTCTAGCGACAAGGCTACAAAAGAAGAAGGTCAA
>QWCC01000364.1_pt1 | contig 19691 bp, 8 predicted proteins | sample 1972491 | NCBI WGS metagenome assembly QWCC01 (sample SAMN09866718, study PRJNA288562) | Human oral metagenome isolate term5_saliva, whole genome shotgun sequencing... | isolation source: mouth | host: Homo sapiens | place: USA: California
ATGCCGCTGCTCGCCGACATCCGCCGCCGCCTGCCGCGCTACAGCCGCTACGCGCCCGCCGCAGAGACGGACGGGCAGAACGGGCAGAAGCCCCCCGCGACCTTCGGGCGCATCAACACCACCCCCGCCGACGAAGCCCTCACCTGGGGCGTCGCCGACGAACCGCTACTGCACCTGGGCGCCGACGGCAAAATCCTCGACCCCGCACACTACCGCACCGCACCCGCCGGAGTGTATAAGTATGCGCTCACCAGCGCCCAGGACGAGGCAAACCTACTCGCCCAGCTGCTGCTCGAAGACCGCATCTACGGCAACCGTCCCTACCGCGAGAGCGCCATCATCGTGCGTAGCGGCGCGGACGTGGCGCGCATCCGCCGGGTGCTCTCGGCCAGCGGTATTCCCTCGCGTACCTCCGCCGCCCTCGTGCCGGTGCGCGACGAACCCGCCGTGCGCCCCTTCCTCGACGCGCTCAGTCTGCTCGTCTACGCCCGCAAACGCGGCGAGAAAGCCCTCAACCCCGCCGTCACCGGCGCGGGCTACGAGGCCCTGAGCCCCGACGAGGCCGAAGAGATTATGCGCAAGAGCCTCGACGACGTTATCGCCGAAGAAAACCGTTCCAACCCCCTCAACGGGGCGAACAGCGCCATCACCCTGCTCACCTCGCGGCTGGGCGGTGCATCCAGCATGGACGTGCGGCGACTCCGCCAGCAGCTACGATCCGTCGAACTGCAAACCGGTGGCCACCGCCCCAGCGACGACCTGTTGCTGGGCGCCCTGCTGCACCCCGAAACCCTGCCCGCCGAGGGCGTGGGACGCGCCGTGCACCGTATCGCCGCCGTGCTCTCCGCGGGCCGCAAGGCCCTCGCACGACCCGACTCCACCAGCACCGAGGTGCTCTGGGCCCTCTGGGAAGCCAGCGGCCTCGAAAAAACCTGGGTCGCCCAGACGCGCAGCGCGGGCCCCGAAGCCGACGCCGCCCACCGCAACCTCGACGCCATGATCGGCCTCTTCGAAGCCGCCAGCCGATTCGACGAGCAGATGCGCGGCGCCGGGGCCGAACAATTCCTGGACTTTATCGACGCGCAGGACCTACCCATGGACACCCTGGCCGCCCGCGGCGTACGCCAGGACGCGGTGGAAATCCTCACCCCCGCCCTGGCCGCAGGCCAATCCTGGCGCACCGTATATGTATGCGGCCTGCAGGAGGGCACCTGGCCCAACACCACCGTGCGCGGCTCCCTGCTGGGCACCGGCGACCTGGTGGACATCTGCGACGCCAGGATGCGCCGCCCTGCCCCGGCCACCCCGGCCACCCCGGCAGAGGGGCATCCGGTGCCGCCCGCACGTATTCGCAGCTACCCCGAGCGCGTGCGCGACACCCGCCACGACGAGCTACGCATGTTCGCCGTCGCCGCGACCCGCGCCAGCGCCCGCCTGGTGCTGACCGCCGTGCGCAACGAGGACGAAGTCCCCGGCGAGTTCTTCGACTTCGTGGTGCCCACCGACGCCGAGAACGAGTCGCCCGAGGTACCCATCACCCGCGTGCGCCGCCCCGCCACCCTGCGCTCGCTCGTGGCGGAGCTACGCCGCACCCTCGTGGAGGATGCGCTCACCGCCATGAGCGCCGAGGACGCCGAGCTGAAGAACGCGGCCGGCTCGCCGCGACCCGAAGCTCACGTGCCCGATGCTTCAGCTCCCGAGGCCCCCGACACCGCAGGGGACGCCCAGAACCCGGAAGCCGCCCTGAACCCCGAGGCCGCCCAGAACCCGGAGGCCGCGGCCTTCCGCTTCGACGCGGCATCGCGCACCCTGGCCCGCCTGGCCCGCATGCAGGCGCCCGGTGCATCCCCCGAGCAGTGGTGGGGCCTACTGCCGCTGTCGAGCACCGAACCGTTCTTCGCCCGCCCCGCCCACGACACGCCGGAAAACGACACCGACGGAAACGCCCCCGACGAGGGGCGACGCACCATTGCGCTCTCTCCCTCGCGCCTGGAAACCATCCACAACTCCCCGCTGGACTGGCTGGTATCCGCCGCCCGTGCCGAGGCCCAGACCGACCTCTCCCGCTCCCTGGGTACCCTCGTGCACGCCATCGCCGAGGAGTACCCGACCGGCACCCTCGAACAGCTCCAAACCGCACTGGAGGAGCGCATCGGCTCCCTGGGCGTGCCCGCCCGTAGGGAGGACGAGAGCGAAGAAGAATACCGCGAGCGCGTGCCCTGGGAAGCCTACGCCCTCTACGAGCGCGCCAAGCGCATGATTCTGCGCCTGAGCTACTACTACCGCCTGCACATGGGCGATGCCGGCTGGCAGAACCTCGGTGTTGAAGGCTCCTTCGCGGTGCGCGTGCCCGTGCCCTTCGACCCGCAGGGAGAAGTGGGCGAGCTGGATGCCCTGCTCACCGGCCGCGTGGACCGCCTGGAGGAGGCCCCGGAGAGGGACGGCACCCGCCGCTTCGTCATCGTCGACCTGAAGACCGGCAAAAGCAAGCCGGACGGGACGGCCGTGGCCAATCACCCGCAGCTGGCCGCCTACCAGATCGCGGTGGAGGCCGGCGCGGGCGAGCAGCTGGCCGAGCGGTACCGCGCCGAGGCCGCCGCGGCGGAGTCCGGGGAGCCCGCCCCGGATGCGCGTCCGCAGGAGCTGGAGTACACCGGCTACACGGGTCGTTCCGGAGGCGCGGCGCTCGTGCAGCTGGGCGTCTCGGACGTGAACGATGACAGCAAGGCCCGCCTGCAGGTTCAGCCCGCGCTGGAGGATAACGACGAATGGGCCGTGGACCTGGTGCAACGTGCCGCCGAGCTTATCGCCGGTGCGCAGGTGCAGACCCGCCACCGCGAGGGCAACCACGGGCACGGGTGCCGCCTGCCCGAGCTCTGCCCGATATGCACTCGCGGCCGCCAGGTGACTCAGCCCTAACGCGGCGCGGCACCCGACCGCCCGCTGACCGCGCACGCCGGTACCCCGGCACCGGTACGACACGAACCATTCACTCACCCTCAACGACGAAAGATGAGGACCCATGATCAACCCCGCCACCGCCTCCGGGCAGCCGCTCACCCCCGCCCAATGGTGCGAGCGCAACACCTGGCAATTCGCCGACGGCACGCTCCTGGCCGACCTGCCCGCAGGAGCAACCCCCGCGGGCGGCTACCGTAGCGCCCTCGACATCGCCGCGATGCTCAACGGCCCCGAGGGCAAGAAACCCACACCCGAGCAGATCCGCATGATTGAGGCCGGCCCCGCCCCGACCCTCGTCATCGCCGGTGCCGGTTCGGGCAAGACCGCGACCATGGTCGACCGCGTGATTTGGCTGGTCGACAACGGTTTTGTGCGCCCCGAAGAGGTGCTCGGCGTGACCTTCACCCGCAAGGCCGCCACCGAGCTGCGCAACCGCATGCGCGCGGGCCTAAACACCCTGCGCCGCAGCCGCCGACTCGAACCGACCGAGGAGGAACTGCGCAACGGCATCGCGGACCCGACCGTGCTGACCTACCACTCCTACGCGAACAACCTCGTCAAGGAGTACGGCCTGCGCCTGGGCGTGGAGCAGGACGCGCAGATGCTCGGCGATGCGCAGAAGTGGCAGCTGGCCGCGCAGATCGTGCAGTACTGGGAGGGTGAGCTGCCGCAGGATCAGGGTGATGTGCCCCTCTCGGCGGCCACCATGATTAACCAGCTGCTGCAGCTTTCCGACGAGTGCGCCGAGCACCTGCGCGAGCCGCAGGAGGTCATCGACTTCTGCACCGAGCAGCTGGCCGCCTACGCCGCGGTGCCCGATTCTCGCCGTCCCGTCAAGAAAGAACGGGACGTTCAGAAGGTTCAGCGACTCCTGCGTAACCGCCGGGTGTACGCGCAGATGGCGCAGAGCTACGCCCGCGTGAAGGCGCGCATGCAGGTGCTGGACTTCGGTGACCTTATGCGCCTGGCCGCGCGCATCGCCGAGGGCGACCCCGCGATTCGCGAGGGGGAGCGCGCCCGCTTCAAGGTGGTTCTGCTGGATGAGTTCCAGGACACCTCCCACGCGCAGATGCGCCTGTTCTCCTCGATTTACGGGGCCGATGAGGCGGCCGGTATTCCCGCGCACCCCGTGATGGCGGTGGGTGACCCGAAGCAGTCGATTTACGGCTTCCGCGGCGCCTCCGACGGCCAGATGTTCAGCTTCTACCGTCACTTCCCGACCCCGCACGCGCAGCCGCTTTTCCTGTCCGTGGCGTGGCGTAACGACATCTCGATTCTGAACGCGGCGAACCACGTGGCCGAAAAGCTCAAGGACGTTCCCGAGTGGGTGCGTGCGGTGCGTGGCGATATCGGCGCAGATGCCCGAGGTCGCCGTGCTGGCCCGCTCCCACGGCCAGCTGGACACAATTCGTGAGGAGTGCGAGCGCCTGAACATTCCGGTGCAGCAGGTGGGCCTGGGTGGCCTGCTCTCTCAGCCGGAGGTCGTGGACCTGGTCTCGGCGCTGCGCGTGCTGGCCGACCCGAACCGTTCGGATGCGCTGGCCCGCCTGCTCACGGGTGCCCGCTGGCGCCTGGGCGGTGCCGACCTGCTGGCGCTGGGGGATTGGGCGCAGTCGCTGGTTCGCGAGCGTGAGCGGGCCCTGCGGGAGCAGATGGCCCTGCGCCTGCTCGAGCAGGCCGAAGAGATCGAGGACGCAGAGGACGGCCCCTCCGAGGGGACCGGCCAGGGTGCTCGCAGCCGCCTGACCGCCGAGCATCTGCGCGCCGCCCAAGAGCAGCTGGACGAGGTGCTCAAGGGCGCGGTGGACGACTCCTCGGGGTACGTTTCGCTCATCGAGGCGGTCGAGAACCTGCCGCAGGACGGCCCGGACGGCGAACCCCTCTACGGCGAGCACTACCGTGGCCGCCGCTTCTCCACGGCGGGCCTGGAGCGTCTGCGCGCCTTCGCCGAGCAGATGCGCGTGCTCCGCGCGGGCCTGAGCGACGACCTGGGCAATCTGCTCTACGAGATTGAACGCACCATGCTCCTGGACATTGAGCTGGCGGTCCGCCCGGGTACTGACCCGCTGGTGGCGCGCGTAAACCTGGACGCCTTCCACGAGGTGGCCGCCGCCTACGGAATGTCGGCCCCGCGCATCAACGCCATGATTTACGCGGGCGCCGACGGCGTGAGCGCGGAGGAGGGAGAGCCGGGCGCTCGCCGCTTTATGCTCTCCTCGGGCGGCGTGAGCTACGTGATGGGCTTCCTCGCCTGGCTGGAACGCGCGGACGACGAGGAGAAGGGTCTGGAGCTGGGCTCCATCGACCCCGATCCGAACGCCGTTCAGCTGATGACGATGCACGCCTCCAAAGGCCTGGAATGGGACCGCGTTTTCCTGCCGGGCCTGTGCGGCACCGTCGGCGGCGCGCAGACCCCGAACCTCTGGCAGATCACGGCCAACGTGGCCCTGCCCTGGCCCCTGCGCGGCGACAGCGAGTACCTGCCCTCAATCCTGGAACGCCCCGAGGAAATCGCGGAGTTCGAGGAGGCTAAGAAGCTCGAGGAATACCTGAAGGCCCACAAGGGGGACGCCGGCGAGCACGCGGGCATGGAGGACCGCCGCCTCATGTACGTGGCGATGACCCGCGCCCGCAACCTGCTGGCCGTGAGCGCCTTCCGCTGGAAGAGCACCGCGAAGACCCCGCAGCCGGTCCAGCCCTTCTGGATGGAACTGCTGTGGACCCTGGCCGAGGCCTACCGGCGGCACGCCGAGGACACGGTGGAGTTCCCCTGGACCGCCCCGCAGCTGGTCGGCATGGGCCTGGTCTTCGTCGTGGCCGACCCCTCGGACGACGGCAAGAAGAAGCCGATCGATAACGTGACCCCCTGGGTTGAGTTCATCGCCGACACGGGGTACCGCCTCAAGGAGCCGGTGACCCTGGCGCAGGGCACGGTGCTGACTCCCGAGGGCCTGCCCGACCCCGAGGAGGCGGGTGAGGTCCCTTACGCCTGGGCCCTGGCGGGGGCGATAATTCCCTCCCTGATGCGCGAGGTACAGCTCTCGCCGCTACCGATGCGCGTGCGCACGGTGCGGGAGAACTGCGAGCGCCTGGATCTGCCCGCGCCCGAGTGGCTGGACGAGCTGGCCGCCGAGGAAGCGGAGCGCGCATCCCAGCCTCCGCGCCCCGGCTATTCTCCCGTGATGGCCGCGGCCCTGCCCGTCGTGGCGGGCGGCTGTTTCAGCGCCCAAACCTACGAGACGATAAACCCGCACCTGGGTGCGGTGCTAACCGCCATGTGGCCCTTCGACCCGCTGGAACGCCCCGTGATTTGGCGCTGGCGCTCCGAGGAGGACCTGAACGAGGGCACCGAGGCGATTCTGCGCCACGGACGCCACGAGGAGTTGAACCGCGAGATTGCCATTAACTCCACGAGCCGCCGCGAGGCGGTGGAACGGGCCGCCCTGGCCGTCGAAAACGCGGTCGCCGAGCTGGAGGCGCAGCTTGCTGCCGGTGCGGATCTCACCGCCCCCGAGCCCGCCGGGGCCGTTCCCGAGGCCCTGCGCCGCCGCGCCCAGGATTGGGAGCGCGAGGCCGATTTGCTCATGCGCCTGGCCGAGCACACCGAGCCGGTGCTGGCCGAGCAGCTGCCCGGTCACCTCTCGGCCTCCACGTTCATTCGCCTGAGCGAGGACCCGCAGGGCACGGTGCACGAGCTGTTGCGCCCGGTGCCGCAGCGTCCCTCGCGTGCGGCAACCATCGGTACGGAGGTGCACGCCCTCATCGAGGAGCACTTCGGTGTGGTGCCGAGCGCCGATCCGCTTGAGGTCCCGGAGGCCGAGGACACGCTGGGCGTGACCCTGCCCGGCGCGGTCGAGCCGGCGGGAGAGACAGCGTCGGAGGAAGTAGCGGGGGAGGAACACCCCGAGTTCGCCGAGGATATTCCGCAAGACGCCCTCTTTGACGAGCTGTCCCTCGCCGAGGAGAGCGAGCAGGATTCCTCCGTGCGCTCGCTCTGGGAGCGCTTCGCGGCGAGCGAGTGGGGCTCCCCCGAATGGAAGGAACGCATCTGGGCCGTGGAGTACCCGGTTGAGACCCACGTGGAGGGCGTGAGCCTGCGCGGCCGCATCGACGCCGTGTTCCGCACCGAGGACGGGGACGGCGAACGCTGGATTCTGGTGGATTGGAAGACCGGCCGCCGCCCGAAGGCCGCGGACATGCAGGCGCGCCGCTTCCAGCTGGGCCTGTACCGCATCGCGTTCTCCCGCATCATGGGGATTGACCCGGAGCGCATCAGCACGGTGTTCGTCTACCTGGGCGGCAAGCGCGTGGAGGAGGTGTGGGACGAGCAGATTCGCGGTGGCCTGCCTTCGGAGGCGCAGCTGGCCGCAGTGATCCGCAAGGCCCGCGCGGGCGAGGGGTAGGCGCTCGCGCTTCCCGGCCCGGCCGCCAATAGCCCTGCCCGGCCCCTGCCGTCAATAGCCTAAGCGGATGCGCAAAAGCCCGGGCCGACCCCATTGCGGGGTCGGCCCGGGCTTTTCTCACTCTCGAAGTGAATAGCAGAAAACGCCTCTCGGCCCTACTGCATTAGGGCGGGGAGGCGTTCTCAGCCGCTGAAGAACTATAAAGGTACCTCGTGCCCTCGCACGCTCGGATCATCCGCAGACAACTGCCGCCGTGGCGGCCTCACTCACGCCGTCTGCGTGCCGTGGGGTTCGCGTGCGTCTTTACTCTCAAACACAACCTCGAAAGTACCTCTATAGAATTCTGCCATCGGTGATTGGTTGCGCGGTGCATGAATCCGGCTCGGGGTGTGACATGACCGGTCACGGTCCCCGTCCAATCGTTCCCCCTCGATACCGCTGCCACGGTATCGGCGCTGGTCAGTACGCTTTTGGGGGTTGTGCTCGTTCTCTGCGGAACGGCACAGGAAAAGTATTCCAGGACTTGACAAAAAAGTCTAAGCGTAAAATAATTGCCCTAAAATGCATGTTTTTGAGCATGTTTCAAGGTGAAATTGAAGCCTTGTGGAGTCCTATTCTGGGTGTTTGGGTTGTGTGGGATTTTGTGAATAAACTCTGCATGAAGAGGTGTGTTCTTTTATAAATCACACCTTCAACTCTCACCCTTAATTGCAATTTTTCGTGCACAAAAATGCAGAACAGGTGCTCAAAATGTGTTGGAAAATACATTGAAAAAATTCGGTGGGAACGCCCTAAATCCTCCAGAAAAGCGCTCCATTAGTATGTTCATGGCCCCCGAGGCCTGCGCGAAGCAGGCTCCCGGGGGCCATGAATCTTAAAGAAATAGGGGGGGCGGCGGCTCGGCGGAGCTCACTGAGGGGCTCATGCGGCCGCCGTCCAATAACGGGCTGCCCAGTAACGAGCCCAGCTCTGCTAGTCTTGCGGTCCGCTCATGAGCGGGGGAGTGTCCTCCTGGCCGAGTAGCTCGCCCGAGGAACGCAGATCGTCCTGAATATCCAGGAGCATCGACACCGCGTGGGTCGCGCCGTCCTTATCGTCGGTCTCGACCGTGTGGGTGAGCCACTGGGCCACCGCGAACTCGGCGTAGAAGTTCGCACGCTGGGCCAGGTAGGCGTCGGGTAGCTGCGGCATCTGCTGACGGTACACCTCCACGGCCTCGTCGGTGAAGTCGATATCCTCGCACGAGTACAGCCACGCGAAGTCCTGCGCGGGGTCGCCCACGTGCACGTCGGACCAGCCGGTCACCTCGACGATGCGCGCCTCGGAGGGGGTCACCTCCAGCACCAGGTTCTCGGCCCCCATATCGCCGTGCACCACGCGTGGGCGGAACTGCCACATGGGGCCGGGGGAGAGGACCGCCTGCCAATGCGCGAGCAGGTCGGCGGGCACCTTGCCGGTAGCGGCGGCGCGCTCGAGCTCGGCAATCTTGCGGCGGCGAATCTGCTCCGAAGAGTAGGAGGGCAGGTCGGCTTCGTAGATGATGTCCTCGGGCATCACGTGCAGGGTCGCAATATCCTTGGCGATAATCGCGGCCAGGGAGGGACGCCCCTGAGCGACCTCGCGGCGGCTCAGCTCGGCAAGCTGGTCCACGTCGTAGACGGAGCCGGGGATGTGCGTGTACACGAAAACATTGCCGCCGGCGTACGGCACGATGCCGGCGACCGTGGGCACGGCAAAGGGCAGGCGGGCGCGCAGGCCGGGGCTGAAGGACTGCAGGATGAGGTGCTCGGCCTCCAGGCGCATGCTGGCATCGGGACGGCGCGGGGCGCGCACACGCCAGCGGCGACCGGCCGAGTCGGCGATGATTGCCGAGTCGAAGTCGCCGCTATCTTCGCGGACCGCCTCGGCGCCGACGGGGTAGATTCCGGGCACTCCGGCAGAGACGATAGCTGCAAGCTGAAGGGGAGATAAAGTCACGGGTTAAGGTTACCAAACCATGTGAGCACCCCGAGCCTTTCACCGTATGTTTATGCTGACTAGTGAAGAAAGTTTTGGGCGATGCCTAACCTGCCGGCGGGCGGAATCCCGGGGGAACGCATCACCACGCATTTCGCCGTCCGCGCACGGCCACCCGCAAGTAGCCGCCGCGGCCGGTTCCCTGCGGTTCCCCGCGGGCTGGGGCGCAACGAACGGACTGGTTCTTGGGGCACGGGCGCGCTTGCGGTGAACGGGTGCGCGCCCGGGCCTGCTGCGATGTTCGGCAGGGAATACAATGGAAGACCGGGCAATAGCGGCGCAGACCTTCCCGGTCCCGCCCCGTACATCCCGTACGCCCAGCCCGCAGAACCAGCACAGATTCAGCGCGAATCCAGCAACCGCGCCGAGCCCCGATGGAGAACGATGACCGCACTACCCCCGCAGCCGCAGCACGCACTCTCCGCTGACGATATCCTCGCGGGCCTCGACCCCGACCAGCGCGCGGTCGCCACCGAGCTCGACGGGCCCATGCGCGTGCTCGCCGGTGCCGGCACCGGCAAGACCCGCGCGATTACGCACCGCATCGCCTACGGCATCGCGATTGGCCGCTACCAGGGCCCGCGCGTGCTCGCCCTGACCTTCACCCTGCGCGCGGCCGAAGAGATGCGCACCCGCCTTCAGCAGCTCGGCGCGTTCGGTGTGCAGGCGCGCACCTTCCACTCGGCGGCCCTGCGCCAGCTCACCTACTTCTGGCCGCAGGTCGTGGGCGGCACCTTCCCCTCCATCGTGCAGAACAAGGCGGCGCTCATCACCGAGGCCGCGAACCGTCTGCGCATCAGCACGGACCGTTCCCTGCTGCGCGATTTGGCGTCGCTGATTGAGTGGGCGAAGGTCCAGCTACTCACCCCCGACACCCTCATGCAGCGCCTGAGCGAGAAGCAGCTGCCTTCGGCGATTACCCCGCAGAACATGCAGCGCATCTTCCAGGCCTACGAAGATCTCAAGGACGAGCGTAACCTCATCGACTTTGAGGACGTGCTGCTGCTGACCATCGCCATGCTCGAGGAGGACGAGAAGCTCGCTGCGACCGTGCGCCAGCAGTACCGCCACTTCGTGGTGGATGAGTACCAGGACGTCTCCCCGCTGCAGCAGCGCCTGCTGGATGTATGGCTGGGCGGCCGCGACGACATCTGCGTGGTGGGCGACGCCTCCCAGACGATTTACTCCTTCACCGGCGCGACCAGCCGCTACCTGCTGGAGTTCCCGCGACGCTACCGCGGGGCGCACACGGTCAAGCTGACCCGCGACTACCGCTCCCACTCGCAGGTGGTGGAGCTCGCGAACCGCCTGCTGGCCGCCCGCCGCCCGCACCCCGATTCGAGCCCGCACTCCTGGGCACCGCCGCTGGAACTGATGTCTCAGCGCGGCCCCGGCGTGGACGTGGAGTGGTTCGGCTACGCGGACGACGAGCAGGAAGCCGCCGGCATCGCCGAGGATATCCGCGACCTCATCGACAAGGAGGGGGTGGCCCCTGCCGAGATCGCGGTGCTCTTCCGCACGAACGCCCAATCGGCGGCGATTGAGTCGGCACTGTCCGCCGCCCACATCCCGTACCAGCTACGCGGCGCGGAGCGCTTCTTCGAACGCCCCGAGGTCAAGCAGGCCATGCTCGCCCTGCGCGGCTCAGCCAAGTCCACCGACGGCACCGAAGACGTCACCCGCTACACCCGCGACGTGCTCGGCGGCCTCGGCTACAAGGAGGAGGGCCCCCTCTCGGGAGGCGCCACCCGCCAGAAGTGGGAATCCCTCGCCGCACTCGTGCACATGGTCGACATGATGGCGCAGAACCGTCAGGAGCAGCTGAAGGAGCACCGCGCCAACCAGCGCCCTGGTGTGCCCGAGCCGCTGCCGCTGACCATGCACGAGGTCGTGGCGACCCTGAACCACCGTAGCGAGTTCAACGAGGCCCCGCAGATGAACGGCGTAACCCTCGCCTCCCTGCACGCGGCCAAGGGCCTGGAGTGGGATGCCGTATTCCTGTGCGGCCTCAACGAGGGCCTCATGCCCATCACCTTCGCGACCACCCCGGATGAGGTGGACGAGGAGCGCCGCCTGCTGTACGTGGGCATCACACGCGCCCGCAAGTACCTGTGGCTGACCTGGACCATGACCCGCACCGTGGGCGGCAGAGGTCAGCGTAAGCGCTCGCGTTTCCTGGACGACATCGACCCGGCCAAGCGCCGCCGCCCCGCCACAAACGGCTACTCGAGCGGCTACGGAGGAGCGGCCCGCGGCGCGCGCGGGAACCACTCGTACGGGAACCGCTCGCAGGGCCGTCACCAGAAGGGAGAGGACTATGGCTCAGCGTTTTAAACGAGAGATTCTGCCGGCCACGGCGGATCGCCCGCAGATTGAGCTGGTCCGCTCGGCCCGCCGCACCCGCACCATCAGCATGCAGCGCGACGGCGTGGACGAGCACGGCAACCCCGCGTACCGCCTGCTCATTCCCGCCGCGAGCACGAGCGAGGAGATAGACGAGCATATTGCCCGTCTGCTGCCGCGTATTCAGCGTCGCGCCGCCCGCCGTGAGCGCGCCGCGCAGCTGAATGTCACCGACGAGTACCTGCACGAGCGGGCCAGCCTGCTGGTGCGCGCCTACCTGCCGGAGCTGGAGGGCGCCGAGCAGTTCAAACGGCTCTCGATTCGCTGGGTGACGAACCAGCATCAGCGCTGGGGTTCGGCGACCTACGCGACCGCGCAGATTCGCATCTCCTCGGAGCTGCAGGGGGTTCCGGAGTACGCGCTGGATTCGGTGGTGCACCACGAGCTGTGCCACCTGGTGCAGCCGAACCATTCGCGCTCCTTCCGCACCCTGGAGGCCCGCTACCCGCAGCTGGAGCGTGCCCGCGCCTTCCTAGACGGGTACGCGATGGGGCGCTCGCGGGCCGAAGGCTCGCGCGGCGAGCGCGGCGAAAACAGCGCCGGCTAGGGCTTTTTCCGAAAACTAATAAGCAAAAAACAAACCGGCAGAACCATCCGGAAATACTCGAGCGGGGGTGGCTTGTGCGTTCACAAGCCACCCCCGCTCGAGGTTTCAGTATTATTTTGCCGGTACCGGGGTAGTCCCCGCGGTTACTTCTCTTCGGGAGCCTCGCCGAAGCCGCCGTCCAGCAGCTTCTGCAACTCAGACTCGAAGTCCACGTCGTCCAGGCTGATTTCGTTCATGCGCGCATCGTATGCGGTGAAGTCTTCCAGCTCGGCGGGGGTGGGCAGGGTCTCCGGGGTGTCCCAGAGGCCGTCGCGCGCCTCAATGCCGTGGGAGCTTTCGTACCAGCGCCAGAACTGCTGGGCCTCGCGCACCAGGCGCGGGCGCAGCTGCAGGCCGACCAGGTTCTCGAAAACCTGCTCGCTGGGGCCGCCGTCGATGCGGCGGCGGGCCATGATTTCGGTCAGCTGCGGGGCCTTGGGCAGGTTGCGGGTGGCGTCCTCGGTCACGACGGATACCCAACCCTCGATGAGGGCCAGCAGACCCTCGAGACGCTGAACGGCAAGCTCCTGGTCCTCGGTGCGCTGGGGGCTGAACATGCCGCCCTCGAAAGCCTCCTGAACGGCCTCGGGGTCGTTCATGTCCACCTGGGAGGCGGCGTCCTGCATACGGTTCATGTCCACGCGAATACCGCGGGCGAAGCGGGCAACGAGCTGGACCAGGTCCTCACGCAGCCAGGGGTTGGCCTTGTGTAGGCGAATCAGCGCGGCCTCGCGAACGGCCAGGTAGAGCAGAACCTCCTGCGGCGGCACCTCGATGTCGTCCGCGAGCTGCTGGTAGCCGTTGGGCAGCAGTGCGGAGTGGCCGGGGGCGAGGGGGAAGCCCACATCGGTGGAGGAGTACACCTCACCGGCGAGCTTTGCGAGGGCCTGGGCCATCTGGGCGCCAAAGATCATGGCGCCAACGTTGTTCAGGAATCCGCTGTTGAAGATGGCGGCGATTTCTTCGGGCAGCTCGTCCGCGGGGCCGGGCATGACCATGGCCTGGGTGACCTCGGCGGCCACGGGCTCGACCATTTCGCGCCAGGAGTCGAAGGACTCCTCAACCCATTCGGCCTTGGACCAGGCCTGCACGGGCAGGTTGTGACGCTCGATGGAGGTGACCGCATCCAGCCACAGGTCGGCCAGGTTTGCGGCGTCCTCGACGGCGCGCTTGAGGTTTTCGGGAACCGCCGGGTCCTCGCCCATGGAGGCGAGCATCTGGCGGGTCTGGTTCTTGACGTTGGCCCAGTTCACGCCGCTAGGGCTGGAGTCGTCGGAGGCGCCGGCAAACATGGCCTGCACCTGCGAGAACATACCCTGTAGCATGGCGGGGTCGAAGCTGATGCCCATGTTCTTGAGGTCCTCGGGATCGATGTTAATGCCGAAGGGGTTCTGCCCGCCCTCACCGAAGAGCGCGCCGAAGGGGTTCTGCGCGTTGGAGGAGGCGCCCTTACCGCCCTGGCCGGTTGCCCCTGCGGAGGGGTCGAAGCCCTGCTCCTGCATCTTCTTCAGGAATTCTTCGAGGGGGTCACGCTCGTTGGAGGCGTCGCCGTGGTGGTGATCAGACATCTGAAACCTTTCCTAATCCGAAGGTGGGCACAGCCGGCCCGCTCGCTGTCCAGCCTACCGATTTTTGCTGTGAATTTCCCGTGTCGGCGCCTCGGATGCGCCTTAATCAGCTGAGGGCTCACAAGCGGGTCTTCGCCCGGTTTGACCCCGACCTTAGCTCTAGCCGAGGGACCGGCCAGAAAAGGTGTGTTGATGAGGGCGTTCATCCGGTAGTCTAGAAAACATGACTAAGCCCACCTCACCGTCTGAATCCGAGAAGTCCTCATCGAAGGCTTCCGCCGAGTCCTCAGCTCATCGCCGTAAGCACGGATCGCGTAGCCGCGAGCGCCGCTTGAACCTGCGTTCCGTGAGCGCCGTGGCGACCTGCGCGTTGCTGGCCGGTGCGTTTGTCCTGCCCAGCTCGTACGTGAAGGAGGGCCCCGGCCCGCTCTTTGACGTGCTCGGCACCTACCAGGATAAGGACGTCATCGAGGTTTCGGGCGCCCCCAGCTATAAGACCTACGGCAAGCTCAATATGACCACGGTGTCGGTGGCGGGCGGCCCGTACACTGAGCTGTCTGGCGCGGAGGCTTTCTACGGGTGGCTGGCTTTTGACGGCAACCGTAGCCTCGTGGTGCCTACCGACGCCCTGTACCCGCACGTGAGCCACGAGACGGCCACGGCCGAAACCGGCGCTCAGATGGCCGATTCGCAGACGCAGGCGAAGGTCGCGGCCATGCGTCACCTGAAGATGCAGGTGACCGAGAAGGTACTGGTGAACACGACCGTTGAGGGTTCTCCCGCGGCGGGCGTGCTGGAGAGCGGCGACCGCCTCCTGAAGGTGGGGGATAAGCAGATCACCACCCTCAAAGATGTGTCGCAGGCGGTAAACGCCTCGAACGGCTCGCCGATTCAGGTGACGGTTGAGCGCGACGGCCAGCAGCGCACGGTGACGCTGAACCCGGTGCGTTCGGCCGAGGGCGACCGCTGGGTCGTGGGCATCAGCCTGAAGCAGAGCTACGATTTGCCGGCGCAGGTGCAGTACAACCTGGACGGCGTGGGCGGCCCGAGCGCGGGCCTGATGCTGGCCCTCGGCACGGTGGATAAGCTGAGCGAGGGCACCCTGCTGGCAGACGAGGATGCCGGCGGCGACCCCTACCGCAGCTACGTGTCGGGTACCGGCACGATTGATGCGAACGGTAACGTTGGCGCGATTGGCGGCATCAAGTACAAGATTTTGGCAACGGGCCGCTACGGTGCGCGCTACTTCCTGGCCCCCAAGGAGAATTGCGATTCGGTCCTGAAGATGCAGGAGCAGGACCCCTCGATGCTCAACTACTATCATGCCGGCCAGGTGCGCGGCACGATGGTGGTGGTCCCGGTTTCGACGCTGGACGAGGCGGTGCAGGTAGTGGGCGCCATTAAGTCTGGCGCCCCCGATGATTCGCTGCCGCGCTGCGGATCCTAACGTGCAGCTCTAACGGGCAACCCCTGACGAACGCGGGCGCTTCCCTCCGGGAAGCTTCGGGCCCCGGCTCACTCGAGCCGGGGCCTTCGTTATGCGCGGTGACCGCCTCGCGACCGGTGAGCGTGTGTGCGAATAGTGGGATAGCGGGCGAACGACCCCTCCTCTGACGTCATGTCAACGTTCGTTCCTCCAACCTCTGCGATACTTAAGGTAAAGAACATTTTGAAATGATGAGCGAGGAATTGTGTCTGAGTCGACCGATAAGACCCCACGCCCACAGAAGAAGGAACGAGCAAAGAAGCGTCGCAGCCCTCTACTGATGACGATTGTGGTTGTCGCGGTTCTGATTGCCGCATTTGTGGGACTATCCCAGGTGTACACGGACTGGCTGTGGTTTGACCAGCTGGGCTATAGCACCGTCTTCACCACCCAGATTCTTTTGAAGGCCGCGGTGTTCGTTGTGGCCGCCCTCGTGGTGGCCCTGCCGCTGTGGGCTTCCATGACCTACGCGGTCCGCCACGCGGATGTTCTGCCCGCCACCCGCGAGCAGAACGCGAAGGATGAGGCCGGCCCGAACCAGAGCGTCCCGACGAGCGCCTCGGATGCGACCGAGCAGATGCTCCGCGATGTGTTCGGCCAGCAGCGTGCCGAGGATAGCATGCGCCGCTACCACGAGAGCGTGGATAAGGCGCGTAAGCTTTTGCTGATTGCGGTTCCGCTACTACTGGGCCTGTTTATTGCCTCGGCAACGATGTCGCAGTGGAGCACGGTCGCCCTTTTCTTCAACCAGCAGTCTTTCGGCAAGACCGACCCGGAATTCGGCCTGGACTACGGCTTCTTCGTGTTTGTGCTGCCCTTCCTGCGCGTGGTGGTGTCGCTGGTGACCTCCTCCGTGGCGCTCGCCGCGGTGGCCGGCCTGTTCATGCACTACTTCTACGGCGGCATTAAGGTGCAGCCGGGCGGCGTGACCACGACTCACGCTTTCCGCCGCCACGCGGCCGTGCTTGCCGTCGTGTTTGTTCTGACCCGCGCGGTGAGCTTCTGGCTGGACCGTTACTCGTCCACCCAGCAGCAGGCCGGACGCTGGGCCGGCGCCATGTACACGGACGTGAACGCATCCATTCCCGTGAGCGCCATCTTGGCGGTTTCGGCGTTGCTGGTGTCGTTCATGTTCATTGCTGCCGCGGGGAAGAATCACTGGCGTCTGCCGCTGATTAGCACCGCAATGCTGGCGGTCGTATCGCTGGTGGCCGGGGGCCTGTACCCGTGGGTTGTGCAGCGTTTCCAGGTGGTTCCGAACGAGCAGGGCGCGCAGTCGCAGTTTATCCAGCGCAATATTGATGCGACCCGCTACGCCTACGGCCTGGACAAGATTGAGACCACCCCGTACGACGCGACCATCGACACTCGCGCCGGTGCCCTGAGCTCTTCGAGCGCGACCATCGCGAACATTCGTCTGCTGGATCCGAACGTGGTTTCCTCCGCGTTCGCGCAGATGCAGCAGTTCCGCCCGTACTACCGCTTCGAGTCGCAGCTGGCGGTGGACCGTTACACCGTGGGTAACACCACGCAGGACACCGTGCTGGCGGCCCGCGAGCTGAACCCCACGCAGACCAACGGCGATTCCTGGTACAACCGCCACGTGGTGTACACCCACGGCTACGGCGTGATTGCCGCGTACGGTAACCAGGTGGATTCGGCGGGTAACCCCAAGTTCTTGCAGTCCGGCATTAAGGCGACCGGTACCCTGAGTGAGGATTACGAGCCGCGCATCTACTTCGGCATGAGTTCGCCGGAGTACTCGATTGTGGGCGGTAGGGGCGACACCCTGGAGCTGGACCGTCCGCTCTCTGCTGACGAGACGAACGCCTCCGACGCGAAGTACACTTTCTCGGGTAACGGCGGCCCCCGCGTCGATTCGCTGCTGGCCCGTCTGTCCTACGCGATTAAGTTCCAGTCTTCCGACATTCTGCTCTCGGATGCGGTGCGCGACGGCTCACAGATTCTGTACGAACGCAACCCGCTGGACCGCGTGCGCAAGGTGGCCCCGTACCTGACGGTGGATTCCAAGCCGTACCCGGCGATCGTGAATAACCGCGTGCAGTGGATCGTGGACGCCTACACGACGAGCGACCAGTTCCCCTACGCGCAGGGCAGCTCGCAGGATTCTGCCACCGCGGCGGGGGCTCAGCGCTCGAAGTCGGTGAACTACATCCGTAACTCGGTGAAGGCCACCGTGGACGCCTACGACGGCTCGGTGACCCTGTACGCCTGGGATGAGGAAGATCCGGTGCTCAAGGCTTGGCAGAGCGTCTTCCCCGGCACGGTGAAGAGCTATCACGAGATGAACGCTTCGCTCATGAGCCACGTACGTTACCCGACCGACATGTTCAATATTCAGCGCACCATGCTGAATAAGTACCACGTGACGAACGCTCACAGCTTCTACGCGGGCGATGACGTGTGGTCGATTCCGAACGACCCGACCAATGATCGTAACCAGCCGATTTCGCCGTACTACCTGTCCCTGCAGATGCCCGGGGATTCGCGCGCGCACTTCTCGCTGACGACGACGTTCATTCCTCAGCAGAGCGATTCGAACTCTCGTAACGTGATGTACGGCTTCCTGGCCGCTAACGGCGACGCCGGTACCGGTAAGGATGGCGAGCGTAGCGCCGACTACGGCAAGCTGCGTCTGCTGGAGTTGCCGCGTTCTTCGGTGGTTCCCGGCCCGGGCCAGGCTCAGAATATCTTCAACTCTGATGCCGAGGTCTCGAACCAGCTGAACCTGCTACGCCGCGGTTCCTCCGAGGTTATTAACGGCAATATGCTGACCCTGCCGGTGGGCGGCGGCATGCTGTACGTTCAGCCGGTGTACGTGCAGTCCAGCGGTGACGCGAAGTACCCGCGTCTGCAGCGAGTGCTGGTGAGCTTCGGCGATAAGGTCGGCTTCGCCCCGACCCTGGAGGAGGCCCTGAACCAGGTGTTTGGCGGCTCTTCGGGCGCTAAGCTGGACGGTTCGGCGGCTAGCCCCTCGGCTTCTGCCTCCGGCTCCTCTGGTTCTTCGGGTGCTTCGACCGGAGGTTCTTCGGCTTCGCAGTCTTCGGCTCCGAGCGCAGCGGCTAGCGCTAAGCCCAGCGCGAGCCTTTCGACTTCTCACTAGGATGCCTGAGGCGGCGGGGGAGTAGCGCATACCGGATGCTCACGGATCGGATGTCCACGGGTCTAGCGTCCTCGCTCTAGAACCGGGGCCTGCACTGGATACGGCTCCTACTGACTACCTCTAGCGGTCTCTGACGGAACGGGGTGGAAGTGTATCGCTTCCACCCCGTTCCTGTATGTTCTACCCCTGGCACTGCCCCGTAGCCCCTATTCCTACCCAACTGCTTTCTACCCAACTGCTTTCTACCCAACAGCCCCTATTTTTGTGTGCTTGGTTACAAATCGCGTTTTTGGCTTGCATGCCCGGTTTGGGGTCTGTATAGTTGTATGAGTCGCCGCGGGGTGGAGCAGTTCGGTAGCTCGCCGGGCTCATAACCCGGAGGTCGCAGGTTCAAATCCTGTCCCCGCAAAACCAGAAAAACCCGGTATCTCAACGAAAAGTCGCTGAGATACCGGGTTTTGTTTTGCCCTGACGAGACCGAATCCCTATGTTATTCCCTACCTTTCAGCCAAACTCAGGCCCGTCGTCGAGGTGGGGGGAGGGGGGACTATCACCCAACATCGAGGACTATCATCCAACGCCCCTTCGGGGCGTATGACTATCTTCGCTCGTGCATGATCTCGTGGGAGGGAGGTTGCAGAGGAGGATTTTCACCGCCTAATCGGCGTTGATACCGGCTGTTTACCGCCTGAAAATGCAAAAGCGGTATAGCATTTTCCCTCGTATCTCAACCGAATCCCAACCCTTTACCGCCTTCACCGCCTAAAACCGAAAACTTTTATATATACACACGCATATGTAGGAAGATGAACACTCGCGTGTACACTTTTTAGAAATTAGGCGGTAGAGGCGGCAACACACTATGTTTTGACTGATATACCAACGTTTTCGATATACCGCTTAGCCTCAAACAGGCGGTAACTAAGCGGTGAAAGAGTAGCGTCCCGCATAGTGGTGTAACCGTGTGGTGATCGGCCCGTTGCTTGTGATGGGTGCGGTCACCGTGTGATCCTTCGAGAAAGCTCTTCTACTTCTGACTCGAAATGATTTGGAGGCACAACGATGACCGCTCCTCATATTATCGACCCTGCTGGCATGCTTGGCGAGGCGTTGTCCCAGGCATCCCCAGATTTGATGCGTTCCT
>QWCC01000226.1_pt1 | contig 19578 bp, 15 predicted proteins | sample 1972491 | NCBI WGS metagenome assembly QWCC01 (sample SAMN09866718, study PRJNA288562) | Human oral metagenome isolate term5_saliva, whole genome shotgun sequencing... | isolation source: mouth | host: Homo sapiens | place: USA: California
TAATGAAGGTTTTTCTGGTGGAGAAAAGAAGCGAAATGAAATCTTTCAGATGGCAATGTTAGAGCCAACGCTGAGCATACTCGATGAAACCGACTCTGGTCTTGACGTAGATGCCATGCGCATTGTAGCCGATGGAGTGAACAAAATGCATACCGATAAGACCTCAGCTATTGTGATTACACACTATGAACGCCTGTTGGATATGATCAAACCGAATTTCGTTCACGTGCTTTATAATGGTCGTATCGTCAAAACTGCAGGCCATGAACTGGCTAAAGAGATTGAACAGCACGGCTATGATTGGATTAAAGAGGAAGCCGATGCACAGTATGGAGAATAACAAAGGAGGAGAATCATGAACAGTGAACAGCAATATATCGACCTCTATCAAGAGCAATCAGATGCCATCAAGCGTCATTCTGCCGAACCACTCAACGCTGTGCGCGACCGTGCTTTCAATGATTTCAAAGCACAAGGATTCCCCACACGCAAGGTAGAACGTTACAAATATACCGACATGGCGGCTCTGTTTGCACCCAACTATGGGCTCAACCTCAACCGCCTTGCTATCCCCGTAGACCCTTACGAGGCTTTCAAATGCGACGTACCCAACTTGAGTACCTCGCTCTATTTCATCATTAATGACACCTTTTACACAAAAATGCTTCCCTCAGCTCACCTGCCCGAGGGCATTATCATTGATTCATTGTGTCATGTAGCGACTGAAAAGCCTGATTTCATTGCCAAATATTACGCCAAACTTGCAAACACTCAAGAAGATGGTATCACGGCGTTGAACACGATGTTAGCCCAAGATGGTCTGCTCGTATATGTTCCGAAGAATGTCAAAATAGACCGACCGATTCAGGTCATCAACATGCTTCGTGCTGATGTTGACCTCATGGTAAACCGCCGTGTGCTGATTATCATGGAGCAAAATGCCGAAGCGAAGTTCCTGTTTTGTGACCATGCTGCCGACGATCGTCGGTTTCTTTCAACTCAAGTTATTGAGGTTTATGTGGGCGAAAATGCTCACTTAGAACTCAACTGCCTTGAAGAGACTCACTTTAAGAACACCCGTGTCAGCAATGTTTACATCGAACAACAGGCCAACAGCCGTGTAAACCACAATGTAATCACCCTACACAATGGAGTAACGCGCAATCGCCTTGACCTTGTTTTCAAAGGAGAAGGCGCCGAATGTCATTGCAATGGTTGTGTGGTTGCCGACAAACAGCAACACGTTGACAATAATACGCTCATCGATCATCAGGTTCCTCACTGCACAAGTAACGAACTTTATAAGTATGTTCTCGATGACCACGCTGTTGGAGCCTTTGCTGGTCGTGTGCTTGTTCGCCAGGAAGCACAGAAAACAAGCAGTCAAGAGACCAATCAAAACCTTTGTGCTGCCAAGACGGCTCGCATGTACACACAGCCTATGCTCGAGATATATGCCGACGATGTCAAGTGTGCTCATGGTTCAACGGTAGGCCAATTGAACGATGCTGCCTTATTCTATATGCAGCAACGCGGTATCAGTCTCAAAGAGGCTAAGCTGCTTTTGGAGTTCGCTTTCGTCAATGAAGTCATCGATAAAATGGAACTTGAACCACTGCGCGACAGACTTCATCACCTCGTTGAAAAGCGTTTCCGCGGAGAATTGAATAAATGTGAGGGATGCCAGCTGTGTAAGTAGGCCGTCAAAAGCCTATTCTTACGCGCTGAAAGAAAGGGCTTCATCATTTCAATTTGAATCGTTCACTCCCTCAAACAACCTTTGGTGTTTCTCATTGGGTAAAGAGTAAGCCCGCAATCACTATTAAATTTGCATTATGGATTATGATTTAAATAAGATAAGAAAGGACTTTCCAATCCTTTCCCGCATGGTTTACGACCGACCACTTGTCTATCTTGACAATGCCGCAACTACGCAAAAGCCACTTTGTGTGCTTGACAAGATGCGCGAAGAATACTTGAATGTCAACGCCAATGTACATCGCGGTGTGCATTGGCTCAGCCAACAAGCAACCGAACTCCATGAAGGTGCGCGCAAAACCGTACGGAAATTCATCAATGCAAAGAGTGTAAACGAGATTGTTTTCACACGTGGAACCACCGAAGGATTAAACCTAATAGCCTCAAGTTTCAGTGAAGCTTTCATGCAAGAAGGCGATGAAGTCATCGTTTCTACTGTCGAACACCATTCCAATATCGTGCCCTGGCAACTCCAACAACCCCGAAAAGGCATTGTATTGAAAGTCATTCCTATGGATGATAACGGTGCAATGGACTTGCAAGCCTTCGAGAAAATGATTAGTCAGAAGACTAAGATTGTCAGCATTTCTCACGTTAGCAACGTGCTCGGTACAATCAATCCTGTCGAAGAAGTTATCCGTATTGCCCACGAACACAACATTCCCGTCGTTGTAGATGGGGCCCAAAGTACTCCTCATTTCAAGGTCGACATGCAACAGTTGGACTGCGATTTCTTTGTGTTTAGCGGGCATAAGGTTTATGGTCCAACAGGAATTGGTGTACTCTATGGCAAAGAAGCGTGGCTCGATAAACTCCCGCCATACCAAGGAGGAGGCGAAATGATTGAACATGTGAGCTTTGAAAAGTCGACTTTTGAACGCCCACCATTGAAGTTTGAGGCTGGAACACCCGACTACATTGCCACTACTGGCCTTGCCACAGCCCTCGATTATGTTTCAGCTTTGGGCATGGACGCTATACAAAGGCATGAAGAAGAGCTCACACGTTATGCCATTTCACAACTCCAAATGATTGAAGGCATGAAGCTCTTTGGTGTGCCTTCACACGCTGATGTGACGCGACTTCACCACGACGCGGTTATCAGTTTCCAACTCCGTGACATTCATCACATGGACATGGGAACCTTACTTGACCGCTTAGGTATAGCCATTCGAACGGGTCATCACTGTGCACAACCACTCATGAATCGCTTGGGTGTGCTCGGAACCTCACGTGCAAGTTTCGCCCTCTACAATACAAAAGAAGAGGTCGATGCACTCGTTGCAGGCATTAAACGCATCTCAACCATGTTCTAAAGTGACTTGCGACACGCCATGACAGCCTTCAACAGCCAACCACAACAAACGGCTCTGGCCACAAAACTGATGTCTGCTGGCAACACAACAAACACGAAAGCCAACTGCGCATTGAGCAGATGCAGGGTCTGACGCATGCTGATTTCTCGCCCGAGCACAGCCGAATAATACGCTGAAAACCACCTAACGGGGCGACAAACTGTGTCTTTCAGGCGCACAATAAATTGGCGTAGACTTTGTGATGACTGATGTTGTTCACACTCAAGATAGATATTCTTTTCCATATTTTCAGTTGTTTTTTGTTTATCTTCAGTTACGATTGCAAAGTTAAACGGAAGCATGGAAGTATCTTTTCACACCAAATCTACGCCTGTTAAAAGTGTTAACACATAACAATTATTAACAATATAATGCTCCTTCCCTATCTCAATAGTGGGTTGATTGAAGCGGGTTGCGACGAAGCAGGCCGTGGATGCTTAGCCGGAAACGTGGTCGCTGCCGCCGTTATCCTGCCCACTGACTATGTGAATCCATTGTTAAACGACAGTAAAAAGCTTACCGCCAAACAACGTTATGCCTTGCGCGAGCAGATAGAACATGAGGCGTTAGCTTGGGCAGTGGGTGTAGCCACACCCCAAGAGATTGATAACATCAACATTCTTCACGCCAGTTTCTTAGCCATGCACCGTGCCTTGGACCAACTAAAGCTGCGTCCTGAGACGGTCATTGTCGACGGAAACCACTTCGATCCCTATATCATTGGCAAGGGATTACCCAATGAAGGCAAGCTTCTTCCTCACACTTGTATTGTCAAAGGCGATGGAAAATATCTGAGTATTGCGGCGGCCAGCATCCTCGCAAAAACTTATCGAGACGACTATATGACTGAACAGGCCGAGCGTTTCCCCTTCTATGGCTGGGAGAAAAATAAGGGATATCCCACAAAAACGCATTATCAGGGCATAGAGAAGCATGGACTTTGCACGTTACATCGCAAGAGTTTTAACACCCACCCTAACCTTTCCAAAGGGAAAAAGCACGAACTTGACGAAGGAGAATTGGTGTTTAAATAGCATTCTTTCTCTTCTTTCATATCATGGAAAGTATTGAAACAACATAGCAATATCAAACGAACACCCCACCCTTTCCGTGAGGTTGGGTAAGGAATCAACTCTATGAAGAAACTTGGCAACGAGCTTACGCTCATTCTTTTGATGACCGATGGCACAGATTATACAGCAAATGATTTGTGTGAACATTTGCAATGCACGCGTCGTAACCTTTATTACTATCTGCAATTTCTACGCGATTATGGGTTTAATGTCGTTAGAAATGGCAATTATTATCGTCTTGATCCCCACTCACCCTTCTTCCGTCGCATCACCACTGCAGTCAATTTCACGAAGGCAGAGGCTGCTTTACTGCATCAGTTAGCCTCGGGTGCCGACACCAAGAGCCCCACCATTGCGTCTATAAAGAATAAGTTGGAGCGCACGTATGACTTGCGTCTTGTCACGGATTCACGCTATAAGAAGAAACAAATGCAAAACCTTAGCGACCTGACAACGGCTATCAACAGCAAACATATTGTCTGTTTGCATCATTATTCCTCACCCCACAGCCACTCATTCAGTGACCGTGTCGTTGAGCCTTTCCTCTTTTTAAATGATCATCAGGATGTACGTTGCTATGAATTAGCCTCTGGAACGAACAAGACTTTTAAGTTGGCACGCATCGGAAAGGTTGAAATCTACGACGCACCATGGATACATTCCGACAAACATAAAAGCGTTTTTACCGATATGTTTGGCTTTTCGGGAGAGCAACGCTACACCATTCGGCTCCGAATGGGACAGCTTTCCTATAACCTTATGCTTGAAGAATATCCCATTTCATCGGCATTTTTCACCCCAGAAGACGATTATCATTGGATTCTTGAGACAGATGTGATGAGCTATCTTGGCATTGGTCGCTTCATTCTTGGCCTCTATGATGACATTGATGTGCTGGGGGATGAAGGCTTGAAAGCCTATATCGCACAGAAAAGGGCATTGTAAAGTGAAGACCATCAACTTGAAAACAAAGGAACAGGCCCCTGCACATATAGGCATCGGCCCATCATTCCATCACGCAATCTACGGCAAATGACCTCATGTTTTCCCCCATTTCATCGCCTAAAATGAGGGAAATCATGCCGTGAAGTGACGCAAATCATTTTCAAAAGAAAAGGCTTTATTTATGCTGTGGCTTTGGGTCTAACTGATAACCAAATGAGATTGAGATATAGCGATGATTCGTATCATGCCACTTTTCCGTGCGACTATAGGCCTCAGACACATTGGAGAAAGACGTGTCACGATTGAAAATATCTGCCACTTTCAATATGATAGCTGCCTTGTTTTTCAGCATTTTATACATCACATCAATATCCCATAGCCAGCGATGACCATTAAATTCGCGCATCAGATAACCCGAACGGAACAGGTCATGCACGTTAGATACAAACTCAAAATGGTCCTTTGTATAAACTGTTTTCAAGCCAAAGTCACACCTAATGAGGTCAGAATTGTTGATGGTTGAAGCCTGATAACGATAGCGATTGTAAGTAAACTCTACATAAGGTTTCACCGAAAGACTCTGCTTTTCATAGCTAAGTTCCATGTTATCTTTATAGGTAAAGCGGCTAAGAGGATTGAGGTGAAGGGGCTGATTGAAGTTCGTGGCGAGCAGATAACCATAAGAACGTGCCCATTCAGCCGTCATCTTATTATGCAAACGCCATGAGATGCCAAGCCCTTGGTCGTAGTCAAGCTCTGCATTATAGCGGTTATGGCTGGGCGTATTCATGGGTTTTGTGCGATAAACTCCCGTAGAAGGATTGTAGCAAAAGGCTGAAACCACAGGATTAATCGTGTGCCCATAGCTCAACTTTAGCATCAAATTGAGCTGCAATCTTGGGAAAAGTCGATGATGACGGAGTTCAAACAAATAGTCGTGTTCGCGTTTAAGGCGAGCATTTCCCATGGTGATATACAAGGGATCTGTGCTGTCTTCATAGTCTAAAGTGGATAATAACTCCGGCAGCTTTGTTTCATAAAGCCAAGACAAATCAAACGAAGCACGACGTCCATTCTTCCATTGCAGCTTCACTTCTGGGTTGAAAATATTGCTCACTCGACGTGCCACCGTGTCCAAACGCCCACGGAGATAGTTGGTGGTTTCACGCTGACTAATCCATGAGAGATTAGACCTGAGCATGAGTTTCTTATTGAATTTCAACAGCGTTCCCAACGTAACATTATTCTTCCACAGGCGAGTGTGCTCAAGAAGTGAGTTTGCTGGGTCGAGGGTTGTAGGCCGATCGCCAACCACATAGAAGGCATCGGTGTCTGCATAAAAGTGATTTCGATGGCGCAGATATTTGTATTCGGTTTCATTTGTGACCTCAACCATGAAGTTTTTATCAAACCAATACGAAAGGTTTTCACTCAAAGAAGACGTCCAGTCGACGCCAGAATTGTGGCCATATTGCCACATTTGATAGTTTAATCCGTGTGGACTTAAAACATCTCTACGGCTGTTCATGCGACTGAAATCATCTTTATAGGTCGTTGAAGTGCCAAGACCATAACGTCCTTTCTCCCCTAAGAAGTGCGCCCAATGCATGTCGAGATGCAGGTTTGTCTGCTTAGTTCTCGTGTCAACGTGGCTATCATCGCGCATCGTTAGGTGCTGATAGAGCGGCGAACCAAATGGTGCTGTCGCACTTTCTGCCAGCGGATTGTCGGCAAACTGATAGGGGTCATCGTCAAACTGAGCACGATGGGTCTCATTATGCTTGTTACCTTTTGTGAATTCTAACATCAAATTATAGGAGAACTGATTCTTTTCATCCGTATAAAATGAGCCTTCAGAGTTGAATGACGGTACGAGTTCATGGTTTTTATGCGCATTGTTCATGAGCGAAAACGAGCGTTGTTGTCCCGGAAGGAAATAGTCGGTGCTCTCTACATCCGTGCCCCAGCCATCACGATGAGCCATACTCGGGCCAAAGTTTATATAGTTTTCTGTGTCTTCTTTCCCTCCCTTCAGCTGCCAGTTATGCTGATAATTCACTGTTCCATATTGGTTTCGACCATAATAATCAATAGGCCACATCGTAGCCCATGACTGCCCATAGGCGGTGGCATAGTTCTCATTGTTGAGGTTTCCATAGGCCATTACGGGATTTTTATCACTCAATCGCGATGCGCTTAGCTGCACTTGATACTCCCGTTTCGTGCGAAGATCGGTACTGGCAAAGCCAAACCATTTATCAAGGAAATTGGGTTTCACTTGTATATCAAGTACTTGCTGGCCATCACCATCGTCATTTCCCGTGTGTTTTGCAAGCTCAGATTGCTTCTCATAGAGTTTAATCTTGTCGGCAGCTACTACAGGAAGCTGCCCAATAATGCTTCCTCCGCCAAAGACATCCTTACCATTCATCTTGAGCCGAATGGGCTTTCCGTTCCAAAAGAGCTGCCCATTGCGCTGTTCAACGCCAGGAAGTTTGCGGATAAGCACGTCAAGTCGGTCGCCCTCTTCTAACTTAAAAGCCTCTGGATGGAACACAACGGTGTCGCCACTCATGGTGATACGCGGCATCTTTGCACTCACTTGAACCTTTTGAAGCATGATGGCTGTGGGATGAAGTGCTATTGTACCCATATCAACGGAATCCGAACTTTCCATACCATAGCTATAATCCACGATACGAGTAGAGTGATAACCAATGCTTGAAAACGTGAAAGCGATTCGCCCTTCCATCCATACATCTGCTACAAAATGACCGAGACTGTCGCTTGTATAATCGTTAGTTATGGTCCAATTATCACTGCCTTGACCACTCTGAACGGCTTTAATGGTAACACCACTCAAGGGTTGTCGTGTTTCAGCATCTATGACAATACCTTTAAAAACGTCAGCATGTAGGGATAAACTCCATACACATAAAAGGACAAGGAACAAGGGTTTTAACAACTGTTTCATTGGTTTTCTTATTGATATTCAACGATTTCAAGATCTATAGTCAATGCCAATTTTTAGGTATTAGAAACATAAAAGCATGGCACTTGCTTGCAAATATAAAACTTTTTCGTCATAATAACAAGTGATTTCTTGGCTAATTATAGAATTAATTGCATCATTTGGTTTCAAGTTTCCCTTTCTTATCGTATCTTTGTCGTAACAGATTAAAGAAAGAAAACAAAGAAAAATGAAAAATATTATCAAAGAATTACGTCGCAAGGACCACCCACATGTGCTGGGAGCCTTAGATATTTTCAAATATATTGGACCGGGATTACTCGTTACTGTGGGCTTTATCGACCCGGGAAACTGGGCAAGTAACTTTGCCGCGGGGTCGGAATATGGCTACACTTTGCTTTGGGTGGTGACACTATCAACGATTATGCTCATCGCCCTTCAACACAATGTGGCCCATCTTGGCATTGTAACCGGCCTGTGTTTAAGTGAAGCTGCCGTTAAATATTCACCCAAATGGGCTGGTCGTCCCATTGTAGTGAGCGCGATTTTAGCCAGCATTTCGACCTCACTTGCAGAGATATTAGGCGGTGCAATCGCGTTACAAATGCTCTTCGGTATAAGCATTCCAACGGGTGCAGTGCTTACAACGGTGGCCACACTCATTATGCTTTTCACGAATAGTTATAAGAAAATGGAACGCGCTATCATAGGATTTGTATCGATGATTGGCCTGTCGTTTATCTATGAACTCTTTTTAGTTGACGTGCATTGGCCGTCAGCTTTGGAGGGCGCTTTTGTGCCTTCAGTTCCTGAAGGGTCGCTAATAATCATCATGAGTGTATTGGGTGCCGTCGTGATGCCACATAATCTCTTCTTGCATTCTGAGATAGTTCAGAGCCGAGAAATACACTTAGAAGGAGACGAACGCATTCAACACATGTTGAAATATGAATTCTTTGACACGCTGTTTTCCATGATTGTGGGGTGGGCAATCAATTCCGCCATGATCTTACTTGCGGCAACTACGTTCTTCGCTCATGGCCAACATGTCGAAGAACTGGCTCAAGCGCAGGCCATGCTCCACCCACTTCTCGGGCACAATGCAGCCAATATCTTTGCTATTGCCTTACTCCTTGCCGGCATATCCAGTACAATCACGAGTGGAATGGCAGCCGGAAGTATCTTCTCTGGGCTATTCGGCGAGTCGTATAATGCCAAAGATACGCACTCCATTGTAGGCATAGTGTTGTCTCTTGGCATAGCTTTGCTGTTGATATTCTTTATTGGTGACCCATTTAAAGGACTGATTGTATCGCAAATGTTCCTATCAATTCAGTTGCCTTTCACGATGTTTCTGCAGATAAGTTTAACCTCTTCACCCCGCGTTATGGGCAAATATGCCAACAGTTTGCCTAATAAGCTATTCCTTTATGGCTTAGCTGGCATCGTAACGCTGCTGAATATATGGCTCCTTATCGAGAGTTTTACATAAAGAAAAGCTACAAAAGACCATGCGTTTTCATTGCAAACAGCCTATGATTAGAAGTTAACAATGTAATGATGTTTATGCTTTGACGTGTCGAAAACAATGATTCCACACAGAAAAAGATCGTAAGTTCGCGTGGCCTTTTGACTCTCTTGCACACGTTTCCAGAATGCTTTTGTGTCCTTGTCATCGTTGATTCCCTCTAAAATGAGAATGGAATCATCTGTTGCCACCTTGCAAAGTGCCTCATAAACAGCCTGATAATCCTCGGTCATCGATAGCCTTGCGATACGAAACGCGTTAGGAATCGTCTTACCATCTATCGCTTGAAAGACTGTCTTTCGACATCCTTCATGCACATAAGCAGCATAAGGTTGTTCTGCCGAATGATAGTCAAACCAATGCGAAGCCTGTGCATAGTTGGCCAAACGGAAATAGAGTCGCCCCTTCTTCTTCGTGGCATGATCGGATGATTTGAATCTCATTTTCAGCTCATCATAAGCATAATAGGGATAATGTTCCGTCAAAACATAGCGTATAAAGCTATAGGCTGAGGGGGATTGGACGCCAAATCCACGCGAATATCCCATGCGATGAATCCAGTTCCAAACCCATTTGACGCGGTATTTCAAAGCTTTTACGAACATCTATTGATAGTGCTTATGATACTGAAAATCTGATTTTATAGTGCAATATTCGTCATTTTTTGCGATATATGCAAGAAAATTATGCACGAATATCTATCAGAAAGGCCTACGACAAAGCCGCTTTTTCTTAGAATACTCACTCCCTTCATCCCATTTTTTCATTCAAAAAATTTCCTTTTTGCTTTGAAATTGTTTATCTTTGTCTGCAAAATAAACAGTCAACACGTATGAAAAAACAACTCAACTTTATTCTTTTATGCCTGTGTTTTGCCTTGACTTCGCATGCACAACAACAGTTTTCAATTCCTAATGCAGATGCTATTGGGTTTAGTAGGAACCGTTATGAGGTGATGGTTTATACGAAAATAGGTGAGCAACGCTATATACAAAAGCGATTAAATATAGACATAAAGAAGACCAAAGACAATGATTATCCTAAGAAGTTGCTGGTGAATTGGAAACTCTTTTCTGACGAAGATACGCTTACACTCAATAATATTGAAGCCCAAAATGAAGTGTTTTACGAGGTAAACGACTTGCAGTCAACGCCTCTGAACACCTTTATGGGGAAGTCGTTTGTGGTGCACGACAATAAGAAATGGCATCGTGATGCCGACGGGGTCACCTATATGCTGAAATTCTTAAGACCGGATCTCAGCATCGTTCAACAGCTTTTCTATGGTGAAAAAGAGCGATATAACCATCAATTTACGCTATCTAAGGCCGTTCCTGATACGCTTAAAACCTGGCGTTCGGTGCGTTCTGATTTCCTCTTACCATTAGTTTTAACGCTCAAAAATGGCAAAAATGTCTTCATTTTCTATGATAGAGGTGTCTCCTATATCATGTTTCCAGACGCCAAAGGAGGCTTTTTGTATAAGGTTCACTCTGAAACAACCGCTGCAAAACTATCTCCTGCCCCTGCGAAATATGCCGAAGCAAGTCCTTATGACTTCCTATATTTCTCCTTAAATAGCAAATATGTCCAAACGGAAACAGCCCAAGGAAAATATAATCTGCTGAACTTATTGGGGCAAAATGTTTTGAAAGAGACATACGATTCTATCCGTTGTGACAGCCGTTTCATTGTCGCCACACGCGGAAATGATATCGATGTGTTCAATCTCTACTTAGAAAAACTTCAACTTGGAAAGCCAAGAATGGTGCATGAGATTGCAGAATGCAAAGTGGGATGTATTGAAGTGCTAAACCAACAGGGTGCAGCCTACTACAATGAGATGGGAGAACAGATTAAAGAACCCACGAAATATCCAATCTTTGTGTGTGGAACAGTAGAGAAATGGACGTATTCTCTTATCAAGAAGAAGGGCGAACACCTCATGAAACACTATACTTTTGGTCCTGGAACTCGGGAAGAAGAGGACAAACGCTACCTGCTTTCAGGCTGCCTTTCAACAGACTCTGTGACCTTCCTTAACTGGAGTAAGGAGTTCACACGCAGTGAAAACAGCGACATTCTTCATCAACTCAATATCCATCCACGGTGGATTCGTGTAGGCAGGAAAGGTAAATTTGGTATTATTGCCTATGATTATGTCCAACCAAAATACGTAGAACCCAAGTGCATTATGCCGAAAAAGGATGATTGGAAGGATCCCGTTTATATCTACCCTGTCGTGAAATGCACGGGGAAAGTATTGCTTCCGATAGACAATGATCAAGTAATTCTTAAAGAAGATGGACTGATTTATTTCTATAAAGACCATAAAATAGGACTCTTTCCACGCGACACAACACCCGTTTATGATAGCATTGAGCGTGTAACGAAGTCTTTCTATACCATCAAAAAGAATGGCATTGCAGGATGGTATGACGTAAAAACCAACCGAGAATTTTTTGAATAACACCGCTCTTGAAGTCTAAAAAGATTTGCATTCACCTTATCTTTAAGACAAACCATAAAGAAAAAGGCTCACATTTCCCAATAAAATAAGGAAGCGTGAGCCTTTGAAATAATATTAAACTCGCTGTCGACGGTTTCTCTTTGCTATGGCACCATCAAACCATTGCTGAATAGTCAGCCTATAAAATCAATATCTAAAGCCTACGGTAAGAGTGATGTTACGGCCATCGGCATGTGCATATTCGGCGTTACGTGCCATCAACATCGAAGCAGGTGTATAGTAAGTGTAGTTCAATAAGTTGGAAACAGCCAGACTGAAGTCCCATGATTTCACCTTCACACCAGCCATAAGGTTCAACAGATTGATGCGCTTCACAATACCTTCTCCCTCATTATATACGCCCGAAGCATTCGGAGCAAAGCGGTTTCGCTTACCCGTGTGCACATATTGCAACTGCAAATAGGTGTTTTCTATAGGCGAATAGTTGACATACATGCCCAACTTTGCGGCAGGGATTGAGATATTCGACATATACGTATCCCACTTTCCGGTAGACGATTTGAGCTTTCCTTCAAACCAAGAGAAGTTTGCTCCTGCCTTAAGATTAGGCAAGATGCGCGCGTCGGCACTGAGTTCAACACCATAAACCTTTTGAGGTGTGCGGTTAACTACCCAGAAACCATTCTCAATCTTAAGGTCGCTGCCAAGTTTTGAATAGGTATAGAAGAATGAACCGCTTAGTTGCAGCCAATGGTTGATATCAGAATAAGCACCAATCTCATAGTTATTTGTCTTCACTGGGGCTGTAGAAATCTTCGATAACACGTCAGCTTTGGCTGCACGAAGCGTGCGTCCTAAGTCAAAAATAGAGAATCCTTGTGAGTAAGCAACAAAGGGTTGGAAGGCAGCCACCTTGTTATAAGAGACTCCTACGTTAAAAGATACATTGTTATATCTTAGTGATCCGCCTGCCACATGCACCTCAGGATCGGTCACTTTGTTGCGAAGCACGTCATAATTTGGCACGCGAACATTAATGAAATCATAGCGCGCACCAAACTTAACATTAAGCCATTGCCACAGCGTTGTCTTCGTTTGGAGGAATGGAGCATGGTTGTTGCTCGTCAGCCAAGGCATCCAATAGCGACCATCTACAAGCGGTTGAGCTGTCTTGTTGAATAGATAGTCGTAGCCATAAACAAGATGTGTGAAGGCGTTATCAGAGAAAATAAGACGCGAACTGAATTGAGTTCTGAAACCAAACTTACGATCTTTCACTGCCGATTGACCGCTTGTACCTTCCCAACGCGGCTGAGCGGGGTTCGCTTTGCGGAAGTCGAAGATGGTATATAAGCTTGATCCAAAGATGGATGCTTCGAAATCAGTGTGTGAAAAGAGTTCACGTGAGGTGAATTTCAAGTAAGAATTGTGATTATAACGAGTGCCTTCGTCTACGGCTTGAGGGTCTTTATTGCCCAAAATGCCTATAGCAGGCTTCTGAAGATACTTACCTGCTGAAGGAATTAGCTTTGTATCTTGCAGACTACGATAGAAATTATACATGAACTCCAATCGATTCTTGGGCGAAAGTGCATAGCCTAACTTCACAAGTGCATTCGTTGTATAGGTATCTCCAAGGCCATAGCGCGGAGAAATAAACTGTCCTGAGCCGTCAATGCTACTTCCTGTGCGACCGAAAGTACCATTAACAAGGTAGTCAAATTTGCCTACTGTGCCATACAACTGCTGGTTCAGACGATATCCCTGACCGCGTTTCTGACGGAAAAAGTTATAGGTTGACCCCGAGAGCGATGTTTGTCCGGCAATAGATTTGCCTGTAACATCTTTCTTGGTAATAATGTTTATGAGTCCGCCGATAGCCCCATTGCCATATAAAGCCGTTGAACCCTTCACCACTTCTATATGGTCTATGGCCGAAACATCAATCGTTCGGATGTCTCTATCCGTAGATCTTAGTGGGGTCGACTGTGGGATTCCATCAATCAAAATCAAGGCACTACGACCACGAAGTGACTGTGAGCGTGAACTCGTTGTATTGCTTGAGAGGGCCATTCCAGGTGTAAGCAAACCAAGAAGTTTAGACATATCCGGAGCAATCTTAGCCATTGCAGCAATCTGATTGTGATCGATTATCGTCACAGAAGCGGCTGCATTCGACTTCATCTCAGGTATACGAGTCGTACTAATGACAACTTCCTTAATCTGTTGTACGGAGTCAAACGGACTCTCTGTTTGCGCTTTGCTCGGTGTTACCACAGCAAACAGCATCGTAACAGGCAATAAAAATAACTTCATTTTCATCTTAATACAATCTTATTAAATAAATCTAACGTTTGCAAAGTTATAAAAAAACGACGTAAAAGCCAATACCTAAAATCAAGTAAAAGTTAATTTCACATGACCTTTTGCCCTAAAAACCTACCTAAGCATAAGGATTTCCCTTGTCAACCTTGGGCAAAATAATGAATAATACAACACATCATTTGCAAGCAACACACGATTGTGACGATTCTTTATGGTATGCTCCATCATTTCGATGAGATTCAATGGAAAAATGATTCGATACAAATAAGCCTGTCATTAGCCTCATTTTACACGATGAAATGGCACAAATTGCAGCATAAAATGAGGCAGATTACAGCGTGTATTTCTGCTTGAAACAATGAAAAAACTTTTTAGTTCATACACGCTATAAGCCTCAATAGGATGAGCACACAACGAAAAAGGCTGTAAGAGATAAAGATTTTATGATGAAAAGGAAGGCTACAACCTACCTCAACACCGGCATTAAAAGACGAAAAAAGGCTGACAACAGATGAAAATGAGTCTGTCGTCAGCCTTCAGCATGTGACTAAGTGTAGAATTATTTAATCGTTCCCATCACCCCAATTATCTCCCCAAGTGTGCGAAAAATCATCGATTTCATCGTCATATCCAAAGGGGTTGGGCTTACTATCTGCATGATCGTCCTGCGAACTGTCAAGTAGTGGGCACTCCACATGCAGCTTATACAAGATTGTTTCGGGCTTTATATAGTTGTCTTTTTGTTTCCTTTGGTGGCATCCCATGTGCCATTTTCAACAGCTCCTTCATTGTATAAGATTGCCGAAGCGTTAATATCGTCTAACTGATTGGCATCATAAGCATAGAACGTTTTACCTTCTTTGACACGTCTTGTGATTGGGCCGAGGTCAACTTTACCCACATTAAAGCCACTCTCTGTGAGGCTAACATGACCAAAACTAATACCCTTCGGGGTTAGAGGCACGTCAAAGGTGTCATCGGCAGCAAACTTAATTTCAATGTGTTTGATGCGATAGCCGCGTGGAAGCGCTATACATGCATACTCAGGAAAGTCGAGTGTGGCGATGAGAAGATTGCCTTGATACTCTTTTAGACCACCCGACAGCGCAGTCATCACGTCATTTGACGTGAAATAAGGCGTTCCCGATACCGTAAAAGTAAGTGGAAGTTGGTTGTGAACCCAATAAGAACCATAACCCGCAACATAGCCACGCTCGTTTGGATTGGTGGTCTTACCGGAAATAAGATGCCCAGATTGTGGGCTGATTGTTACGTTCTGTGCCTTTAACTGCATGCAAAAACTACAGAGGATACACAGAAACAATACCTGAATTCGACGAACAATAGGGTTCAGTCTCTTTGTGTTGGTAAGCATAATTATTTCAAATTATAATTTTTAGTCTTTGTTGGTTGTCGACAATCAAAGTGTAGACACATCATCATCGACATCTATCTATAAAATCATTTTATTCATACATGCAATTAATAAATATAAAAAGGCCTGCCTTTCGCTAAAGAAAGACAGGCCTTAAAGTTATGTTCAATTGCGCCTATTGAGGCACACTACGCTTATTCGGCTACGGGTCGAACTGCAAAACCATATGTACGGATGTTACGATAAAGCGGATAAACCTTGTCTACTTGCAGGCCCATGACGCAACCATTATTAACATCATTCGGGTCGGCCGACCAATAATCACCGATTGTTCCGCCATAGAACCAAGCGCCATTCTTTGAATCTCGATAGCCAGCTGCAGGGAAAGCGATAGTGGATGTCTTAGTGCTATTGGTCCAGAACACATGCCCATATTGCGTAGCATACGATGTTTGATTGTTTGTTCCGTCTACATTCATCGTACCTTCGTTTAGTCCATTGGCTGTGAAACCCGTGAAAGCGGCATTTGAGGGGACACTAAATCCTACAGGAGAAGGGTCGTAGATGGTCTTGACAACAGGAGTATTGTTTATCTGATTCAGTCCACTGGCGGTCCTGTTATTAATTGACCATAAGTTATAGAAATAGTAATACTTTGTCAATCCGGCATTCGTGTTAATGATTCCAGCAGCATTTGTTCCGGTTGTATAGAAGTAACCAGGGTTCTGAATGACGTTCTGCATATAGATTTGATCGCCTGCATTCGCTTTAATTGAGCCTTGTTTAACAGGCAAATTCGAACCTGGGAAGGGGTCTTTTCGTCCCCACTGATACATCGTTGCGGCGCCACTATTCTTCTCGATACCTGCATTTTGCGTGATTGTAACCACTGCTTGCTGCTTTACACCAGCGTTGGCAATCTCCTGTTCAACCTTTATCTTCACACTGCGTGGACTTGAATAAGGCGTACCTCTCCATACATTAGGTTTCCAACCAAGCGGCTCACTCGCAAAGTTATATACCTTTCCTTGCTTGTTTGTGACAGGAATCTTATTCAGAACATCCGCTGGTGCGAACCACAAATGCCATGACCAGAGTGTAGTATCGCCCTTTTTTACGGCAAGAACTGCGTTGCCACTCTTGATATCTTCTTTCTTAACTTCAAACTTAACGAAAGCATTGCCATTGCCATCACGATAGATTGAAGCTGTAGGAAGCGTCACAAGATTGGCTTCATCAGCCCAAACCACCTCTGCCTTATTTATGCCATTATTGGCCTTATTATTAGTTTTCTCTATCCAAGGGTCGGTGATAGGAGCGCCACTATGGTCTACAAAAATGTGGAGAATAACATCCTTGGCTGCAGCAGGACTACCAAACGTTACGTTTGTTACAGGTGCAGTACTCTTGAAAGCGCTGGTGTTGGTAGTTCCATTCTTAATGGCATTGCCATAGACAAGCGGAATACAATAAAATCCCGGGGCTGAGATGACATAACAATTTGCCGTATTTTGCACGGTAATCTCACCCTTATTGTTCGATAAATTATAGGGCGTTGCAGCATTACCCAATGGCGTTGACTCCTGCAATTGTTTGTTGCGCTTAGCTGTAAGGTCTACAATCTCCGGAACTAAGGTAGCCGTTCCCTGTTCGGCTGCAGTTCCACCACTACCCGATGTCTTACTGATAGCCGTCAACCATGCCGGTTTATTCTCTGTCCATGTGGCTCCATCGTCTACACTATAGCCCACAACCTTCCAAGCAACAGGCTTCTTTGTGCCATCGGGAGCAGTGCGATAACTCGTTATACTATATTTATCTGACTGAGCAGTTTTATAGCCTACAGCCGCAGGACTCGTTGCTTCAAGCGTATAATTCCACGTAGAAGTTTTCTGGCTTAGCTTGTAAGTGCGTGTTGTTCCAGCCTCCCACGAACCTTTGAGCGGTACAGAAATATTCGTATTATCCGTAAATGTAATTACAGCAGTGACCTTATTCGTCAGCTCTTGGGGAATCATATAGAACGTGTAATTGTCCTTTAGATTAGCTAAAGCTGCGCCCGAAGGATACATCGTTACATCCCTTACTATGCTGTTTGGGTTTTCGTTGGTCTTGTAATTCAAGCCATCAAGCGTAACATCTCCACGCGTGTTATACCCCGTAGAAACCCATTGCGCACCAGAACCATCATAGGATTTGGATAAAACGAATTTGCTTTTGAGCAACACATTCTTAAGCGTTATTTGCTTGATTGTCTTATCGAACGACAGATTCTGCCCCACAGCAAAGCGAATAGCCGTTAAAGCATGGCGGAAATTCAAGCTTGTTACTGGTGCTTGCAGACGTGTGGCATAGTGCACATCGCCTGAACATGCAGTCATAAGGTCGACTTGTTTCCGAACATCCGTATTCAAGGTAAATTCAACACTGGCGCTGTTTGTGGCATCGGGAGCATTGATATTCATCACAGGATATACGGCAAAGAATCGCCCGAAAGGTTTATTCCACGACCAAAATAAGGGGGAATAAAGCTCACCATTATTCTTTGTTTTTGCATTGTTAAACCAACTCTCCGTAATATTGGCTGCAGATGTGCCACGAACGCCCGTTGATGAGAAGTCACCGAGTGACATTCTGTTAATAACATTGGCGCGTGTGGCAGCGTCGTGCTTCACTGGATTAACGCCATCGACAGTGGTTTCAATCAAACATAGATTGAGATTTGCGTTGTTATTCGGCAACAACTTTTGACCGATAAAACGCTGTTCGTTGGCTTCCTGCACGCTCGCTGTGCGACTGAAAGGATTCTGTCGTGCACTGGCTGCTACATTATCTTCGTTAATATCGAAACGAACCATAGTGCTTTTATCGCCATTATCGGAATCGTCTTGTAGGTCATTGTCAGCACAAGAAACTGCAAATAAAGCCAAAGCGGCTGCAAAAAAAGTTTGTAAGTCTGCTAAGAAATATCTTTTTCTCATCTTTAATTCATCATTCATTAAGTTTCTACATTATCCTTCAAGAATGTCATCATCGCCTCTATCATCAGGACGGAGTGGCTCAACAGTCACACTTCCTGGTGGCGTACCACCGCCTCCGGGGCGCACATTAGGACTCGCTGCTAAAAGATATTCTTCATTGCTCATAGCAAACATAACAATACTCGGCTTGATATACTCTCTCTTAAATCCTTTTTTAATGATATTCATTTTTTTAATGATTGTATTTAGATATATGGCCTGAGGCTCACGCGAGCTTAGAATGTGCCATTATCTTGTGTTAATGAATTGGCATGACACGTTATCATGCACGTTTATCAAAGAATAGTTTCCTGAATTCACATTGATTCGGATGCAAAAGTATAAAGAAAAATCGATTGCGCCATATTTTATTCTATTTTATTTTGAATAAAATAACGACACACGAGAATGATTAATTTGAATGAGTTGACGTCCCATCATCCTGCATTTCACAACATTGTCGCCTCCTACTTGCCCCACACTTTTGCGGGAAGCCCGCAAGCACAAAATCCTTTAAAAAGCGATTTGCGGGAAGCCCGCAAGTACAAAATCCTTTAAAAAGTGATTTGCGGGAGCCCCGCAAGCACCAAATCCTTTAAAAAGTGAGTTGCGGGAGGCCCGCAAGCGCAAAATCCTTTAAAAAGTGATTTGCGGGAGCCCCGCAAGCCTCAAAACCTTTAAAAAGTGATTTGCGGGAAGCCCGCAAGCGCAAAATCCTTTAAAAAGTGATTTGCGGGAGCCCCGCAAGCGCAAAATCC
>QWCC01000554.1_pt1 | contig 19460 bp, 14 predicted proteins | sample 1972491 | NCBI WGS metagenome assembly QWCC01 (sample SAMN09866718, study PRJNA288562) | Human oral metagenome isolate term5_saliva, whole genome shotgun sequencing... | isolation source: mouth | host: Homo sapiens | place: USA: California
AATAGCGACGCATAATGCCTTCTGCCATAACGCCTATAAGAGAACCATTATTATTTTCTAGGCTCATCACGTCTGGTCGTACAGAATCGAAACCATATAAATTGCTCGAGCGAATACTGTCTGTTGCGATGTTGTATTCAATGTAACGACAGAGCAACATCACGTGCTCGTTGGGTTTGATGGGAGAACCAGTGCCACGGCGCACCACCTGCGCATAAACACCCGAACCAGCAAAGAGAACATACTGATTTTTACTGACATCAGTAGTACTATCTTGAGCGATGAATTGTGCTTCGCTGATGACTTGTATGTTGCCTGGTACGTCGAGAAGTGGACGACCGTATTCCTTGTCATCAAGATGCGCACCGCGCTTGAGAAACTGTTCGATTTGTTTGTTTTCCTTCTCACGGCGTTCAGCATAAGTTTCTTGTTTATCGCACGAAACAAGGGCAAAAGCTAAAAGAAGAACGCAAGATATGATGGAAAAGAAGCGTTGTTTTGTAAACATAGTGCTATCAAATGATGTATTTACGAAAATGATGCGAGCAAAGTTACGAAAAACTTATGGTAGAATTCGTTTCTTAGGAAAGAAATTTACCTTTTCGCTATGCTCCAAAGGAGAGAGGGGAAGAGTGTTACACTTCTATATTGAAAGTACACTCCAAAGGAAAACGGACAGAATGTTGCAATTCTAATGCAAAATACAAGCACTAAAAAGCCAAATCTACTCCGACAGAGAGGTATTCGTTGACTTGAAAGAAACTCTGGTTGGTGTTAGCTTTGCGGTTTACACCATCGTCAAATCGGGGAAAGAGGAAAATCTTTGTAGAAAGGTATTTATTGGCTCGGAGCGAGAGCGTGTTTTCCCATTCTGCCACGACCTTGGAATAACTGGTGAAAGCGTAGAAACGTGTAGTCCACTGCAACCAATCGGAAGGAGTCCACTTCACGTTAATCGTCACAGTAGAACCTAAATCAAGGCGCGAATGTTTGTTTTTTTCCACCCCATATCGTTCTGACAAATCCAAACGCGACACATATTTATAGTTGGCTGCGATAGGTGAGAGCGTGGCTGAAATCTCCAACTTGGAACTTTTATATTTGTAATCCATACCGATGGAGAAGACCGTTTCGATGGGAGAAGCGAAATCAGAGAACACGCGTTTATCGTTAGCGTGATAGCCCGGATAAAACTGCGACCAAGTCTGGAGCATCGCTGTATAATACCAATGTTTGAAAGCTTGCAAACCTAGTTGATTGGTCATACGCAACAGGTCGGCATTCGTCTTGTACTTGTGCAACGAATCGGATTGAGTAGTCTGAAAACCCAATTTCATTTCCAACTTGTTCGTAAAGGTGAGCTTCTGTTTGTCGTCGTAGTTGGCTTCAAAAATACCTGAAGTCAAGAAAGAATTATGATTTTCGCCTCCCTTGTACCAGTTGTCGGAAACCAAATACTGCATAAACTGCAACGACATTGCTCCCTTGAAATTCCAGAAGTTCGGACGATGAATGTCGAGATGGATGGGAGCAAAATCATTCCACTGCGCCAGTTGTTGTTTGGTCACTTTCGGCAACAACGCAGGTTTTTCCTTATCGATGGACAAAGCAGATGGCTTAGCATTAGACGAACTTTTGAGTGATTCCTGATAATAAGCCAAATTATATTGCACCAATTCAGGACGAAGTGTGTAGACTTGCATTAAAGCTTGCGCTATTCCTCTTTGCAAAGAAGACGCTGTCGGTTGCAAACTTCCGAGTTCTAGACGAACTGGAAAGCGATAAAAGGTGTTAGCCGCAAACAAAGGGAAAAAGTAAGGATCCTCAAGATTGTCCGTGTCGCTCTTTGCTTTCTCCTCCAGCGACCGATTCAGACTATCAAGCGAAAAGGCATAGCGACGTGCTATCGCTCCGAGGGAATCTTCAAACGCCGTATTACGTCCTCGCACAGTGCGTCGAGTGCTCTGGGCATAGCTGCCTAAAGCAAAGCAAATGAAACTCAGTGTGATAGCAAATAGCTTCAACTTCATAGTCTTGGTTTGTCTGATTATCTTTATTATTAGATGCCTCATTGATGAACCTTCCCCCTCGCCGTACAGCGTGGGATTGCTTCCTCCTAAATGTGAGAAGCATTATTGGAATGTTCGATTCGTCCCATTAAGAACGGATGCCACGAGCATTGAGTGCGGCTGCATACTTGGCCGCATTCTTTTGATGCTCTGCATAAGTTGTAGCAAAATTGTGACTTCCCGAGAAATCTTCTTTCGCACACATATAGAGATAGTTGTGATTAGCGCGATGCAACACTGCATTGATGCTTTCCACCGAAGGAATGCAAATAGGTCCAGGAGGGAGTCCCTTCACTTTGTAAGTGTTGTATGGACTATTCACACGAAGATGTTCGTGGAGAATGCGACGCAAAGCAAAATCACCGAGTGCAAATTTGACAGTAGGATCAGCTTGAAGCGGCATCTTTTGATTCAAACGGTTCAGATACATCCCAGCCACCATAGGTTTTTCGGGATTGTAAGCCGTTTCTTGTTCCACAATAGAAGCCACTGTCATCACTTCATCGGGAGTGAGCCCTAATTGCTTTGCTTCAAGCACACGTTTGTCGTTCCAAAACTTTTGTGCCTCCTTATTCATACGCTCCAAAAGCGCTTTAGGTTGTAGTGTCCAATACAATTCATAGGTATTGGGAACGAAAAGACAAACAGCAGTAGCAGGTGTTTTTTGGAAAGTAGCCAACAAAGCACTGTCCTGCAACACGGCTTCAAAATCTTCAGTACTAGCTTGGAAGTTTTTCCCTAAAAATGCCGCCAAATCGTGGTTCGTACGCAACACAGGAATCGTAAGTCGCACAGGCGCTTGTTTTCCATTTCGCAAATTTCGATACACTTGCAGCACAGACGTAGAGTTGCCCACTTCATAACGTCCAGGTTTGATGTGTTTAGGATAGCCCGTCAGCACGTTGAGCACAGCAAACACAGGACGCGACAAGATGTTGCGATTGGGACTTGTTTTGACGTAAATCGAGTCGATTGTATCGTCATTATCCACAAACAAGATGCGCGATTCGCTCACCGTGAAAGCGCCAAACAAAGCTCGGCCAAGAATAACTACCAATGTTAGTACATAGCAAACCAACAAAGAAAGTTGTTTCTTCTTTTTCTTTTCCATAAAGAGAGAATAATGTATATGAAAGACAAAAGTATGGTCAAAATCTTAGCACCATTCCAACACATTGACAGAAGAAATCTTGCGTCAAAAACTTGAGATGCCATTTGCACCGACAAAATTACACAAAAATATCGGGTTGTGTGCAGTTTCTCTGCGCTTTCTCCTTGCTAAGTCTCAAAAATATCGTACTTTTGCACATATAGAAATGGATTGCGCAAGTAGTTTGCCCTCTTGATTTCGCATATTAGAGCAGTAACGACAAAGCCCATCGCGCCCTTCGTCTACGTTTCTTCTCAGTTTGACATAACATCTACATTGTTTCAATGGAATACCAATATAAAGACTTTAATCGTCTAATTCAAGAAAGTATTTGCACCCATTGGGATCGCAACGCACTCACCGACTACAAAGGAAGTACGCTACAATATAAAGATGTGGCGCGCAAAATTGCGAAACTCCACATCCTTTTTGAAACAGCAGGCATCAATCCTGGTGACAAAATTGCTGTTTGCGGTCGCAACTCTTCGCAATGGGCAGTTGCCTTCTTAGCCATTCTCACTTATCGCGCTGTGGCAGTGCCCATTCTCCATGAGTTCAAGCCAGAGCAGGTGCACAACATCGTGAACCACTCCGAAGCGCGTTTGCTCTTTGTGGGAGATTTGGTCTACAACGCCCTCAAAGGCGACAAAGAAGAATACCTTGCAGAAGAGATGCCCAACTTAGAAGGTATTGTCTACATCCCCGACTTTATGCTCAAATTGAGCCGCAACGAGGCACTAACCGATGCTCGCGAACGCCTCAACGCGCTCTATGGCGAACGCTATCCCAAATACTTCAGAAAGGAACACGTGATTTATCGCGAAGCTCCCAACGGAGAAGACCTCGCCATGATCAACTACACCTCAGGCACTACGTCTAACTCAAAAGGTGTGTTGATTCCTTATCGCGCTTTGTGGTCGAACTATGACTTCGCCATTGGCGTTCTCGGTGACAAAGTGCAACACGGCGACCGCATCATCTCTATGCTCCCCATGGCGCATATGTATGGCATGGCTTTTGAGTTCATCTTCGAATTCCTCTTCGGACTTCACGTGCATTATCTCACCAGCAAACCCACTCCAAAGGTGATTGTGCAAGCTTTTGCCGATGTCAAACCAAAGGTTGTGGTGAGTGTTCCTCTCATCATCGAGAAAATCATCAAGAAGATGGTGATGCCCAAGTTGGAAACTCCATCAATGAAGCTACTTTTGCGCTTGCCCATCATCAGCGATCGCATCTTGACCAAAGTGCGTTCTGCCATCCAACAAGTGTTTGGTGGAGAATTCTACGAAATCATCGTTGGGGGTGCGGCGCTCAACAAAGAAGTGGAACAATTCCTCAACAAAATCGGCTTCAACTACACTGTGGGTTATGGTGCCACAGAATGCGCTCCCATCATCTCCTATGAGGATTGGAAAAACTTCGTGCCTGGTTCTTGCGGTAAGGCTGCCCCCCGCATGGAAATCCGCATCGACAGTCCCGACCCCACTCGCGTTGTAGGTGAAATTTTCACGCGTGGTGCCAACGTGATGCTCGGATATTACAAAAATCCTGAAGCCACAGCACAAACGCTCGACTCAGAAGGCTGGTATCACACAGGAGATTTGGGTATTCTCGATGCAGAAGGCAACCTCTTCATCCGTGGTCGCAGCAAGAATATGCTTCTCGGTGCAAGCGGACAAAACATTTATCCCGAAGAAATCGAAGACAAACTCAACACGCTTCCCTTTGTGATGGAAAGCATTGTCATTCAAAAAGGAGAAAAGCTCTATGCGCTGATTCATCCTGATTATGACGAAGTGCACAAAGCCGCCCTCAGCGACGAAGAACTCCAAAAACAAATGGAAACCAACCGCCGCGAACTCAATGCGATGGTCAACAGCTATGAGCAAATCTCTGGTTTCCGCCTTTATGAAGAAGAATTTGAGAAAACGCCTAAACGTTCCATCAAACGCTTCCTCTATGCCGATGCCGAAATCTAGGCAAACGCAATCCTCCGCACTACCCTTTTACTAATCTATTTAGCAAGAGCTTTGTTGGTTTATGCCAACAAGGCTCTTGCAGCAATAAATTATTGAGCCATAATTTCGCTCGAAACACATTAAGAGATATGATACTTACAACATCTTCTTCTCTTCTTTGGAATAAACGTCTGTCCATTTTGTGCGCAGTAGCCTGCATAGCCCTGCCCCAATTTGCAGAAATCGTGTCGCCAACTACAGCTTTGAGCATCGCACGCCAATACATCGACGTCAAAGCCAAAGACAAACAACTCGTCAGAACGCTCTCCACAAAGCAGCACTCCAAGAAGCACGCTGCAACCCCACTCCCCTACTACCTCTTCAACGATGCCCACGGCAAAGGCTTCGTATTGGTAGCAGGCGACGACGCTATGGGCAAAGTCTTAGCATACAGTCAGGAAAATGCGTTAGACACCACTATCGCACACCCAGGTTTGCACTATATGTTGGAAGAATATAGAACAAACTTTGCCACTTTGCAGCACTACAAAACGGCGCGTCTTCGTGCGAGAACGGCAGCAGTTTCTGGTGCTCAAGGCAAAGCCGTTGCTCCTTTGCTGCAAACCAAATGGAACCAGATGGAACCTTATAATGCGATGCTGGGTAAAGCTGGAAGCAAGCCCTATCCCTACACGGGATGCGTGGCCACTGCCGTTGCTCAAATCATGAAATACCACAATTGGCCAGTGCAAGGAAAAGGCACACACGAATACACCGTGCCTTACTATCAAGACCGCCTTCAAGTGGATTTCCAACAATCGCACTACGATTGGAACAACATGATCAACGACTACACCCAAGGAAGCACTGAAGCGCAACGCAATGCCGTAGCGAAGTTGATGAACGATGTGGGAGTAGCCATGAACATGGGTTATACACCGTGGTATAGTGGTGCCTTTGGATGGCAAGCCAAAGACGCCCTCGTCAAACACTTTCAATATGACGCTGTGATCATCTCCAAAGTGTCTGAAGGTAATGACGCTTTTCTCAAATTGGTACAACAAGAAATCCGCGATGGTTTTCCCGTCTATCTCGATGGTTCGCCTTCTCTCGGCAACAATGGCCATGCTTGGGTGGCAGATGGTCTTGACGAGAAAGGACTGGTGCACATGAACTTCGGTTGGGGAGGTTTGGCAAATGCTTACTTCTCGCTCGAATCTCTCTCTCTTTCACAAGCTGGAGCAGAGTTTGGTGGAAAACCCTTGAGTTTTTCCAAGAACATGAATGCCATCTTGGCACATCCCCACAGAGGAAATGTAAACACGCTTCCCGCGGCTTACAGAAATACAGACATCCAAATTGCAGGCAAGCGAGAAACCACTATGAGATTGCCCGAGGGTGCAGCGCGACAACAAGAGAAGACGACCAATTTGGACGTTGTTTTCCAACATTTCATCAACAAGGGCAATGCCTTCGAGGGACGAGTCGGACTGGCCATCTACAATGCGCAGCAACAAATGGTAGGCACTCCGAAGTGGTATGACAAAATATTAACTTTCCAACAGAGCGACCAAATCAACCAAGACCGCATCCAACTCTCTTTCAACACGAGCGAATTGACCGATGGCACCTATTTCGTGGCTCCTGTGGTGCAGCCCACCAAAGACGAGCACACCGACAACTACTACCCCATTCGCAATGTTCCTCAATTAGAATTTGAAATCACAGCCAACAAACGCTATGTGAAAAATGAATTCTACTATGGTGCGGGTTACGCTTGGAACGGTAAACTTTGGAGCGAAAAATCTCTGCGCGTAGGAACAACGCAAACGCTCTTCTGCCCCATCCGCACCTTGCAAGGCGACTATCGCGTGGGTTCTCTCATTTTCTCTCTTGTGGACAAAGCAGGAAAGACTGTTTTGACGCAAACGCTGCAAAACATTGTGGTTCACGATGAGTTCACCACTAAAAACGTGCCTGTTCAGGTCAATATCCCAGACAATTTCACGCCTGGCACCTATGATGTAAAAGCCCAAGTGAAAATTGATGGTGGGCAGTTGTATGACGTTCTCCCATCCCACGATGGCACTTTGCCCGAAGTCGTGGTCAAAGATGAAATGACACTGCCGAAGGTTACACTCACCTTGATATTCTCCAAGAATGCAGATGCTTCCCTGACGGCTTCAACCACCAAAAGAAACCTCACTTTCGCCACCGACGACCATCTTGTCTTTGTCATTCAAGCCGACAAGACAAGCGGCTTCAACGGAAGACTGAAATACTATCTCGAAGAAGAAAGTACAAAGGTGAGAATACCCCTCGGCAAAGAGGCTTCAGCAGAAAATGCGAACATCCAAGCCGATGCCACGTTCTCTCAAGAAATTCCCCTCCGCATCGAGCAACTCAAGGTGCGCAACGACCAACGCTATCGTGTGGTCATCGTGCAAGATTTAGGAAATGGCGAACAACGTGAACTCCCCTTCGGAGAAAATGCACAGCGTGAATTTGAATTTACCAATGCGCGCAGCAATGCTCCCGAAATGGTTTACGTTCCTGCGGAGAAAGACTTCTTTGTCTTGACGCTCCCACAACAATCGGCTTATGTCGTTGCGCCCCATCCGCAGCATGTAGAGAACAGCACATTATCTTCCACCACCACTGCGCAAGACAGTGAAGCCAAAAACAACATTCGCGCCATTTTCTATCGTCTAAACAACAAAATCATCTCTCTTTCCACAGGCAGAGTTTTGCAATTAGACACCGAAGAAATCAATTGGACAAAGGCTTTGACATTTGCTCCCTACTCCGATGAAGGCAGCGAACTGCAATGGGTGCAACAAGATAAGCAAATTCGCCTGCGCGGTGTAGCTGAAAACAACGTTGCTCTGTCCACACCTATGGTGGCTGAACGTGTGGAAGTGCTTCCCATCAACATTGCGCAACACGGATTTGCCACTTTCTTCACTCCCGTACAAGGACGTATAGACAATGCAAAGGCTTATCGCGCGGTGAAGGAGGGAGAAAACCAACTTACTCTCCAAGAAATACAAGGTGAAATTCCGGCCAACACGGCGTTCATCGTGGAAGGAACACCCAGTGGACAAGCGCAATTTAGAATTAGTGCTTCCTCGAATACCACCGCTACTCCTTTCAACGAATCGATTCCAACAACACTGCCAACAACACGCTTAGATCCATTTCTTTCGTGTTCCCACAAACCACCGGTGTTGCTCCCACTTTGTTCTCACCTGTCACGAGCGCTCCGTTCTTCGACCTCTCCGGTCGCCGTGTCCTCCACCCTCAACCAGGACAAATCGTTATTCAAAACGGACAAAAGGTGATGCAATAGTTTTGCTGTATCGTTCAACCCCAATCGGTCGTTAGACTCTGAACAGATTTCATTAGATGGTTGAGCAGATTGTTTACCGTGAGTTCAAAGGCGTAGCGGGCTACGGCGAGAACGAACGAAAAACAAGATGCCAACAAGAAAATGAAAGATGACAGGAAGTTATCTTTTCAATTACGAATCGTACTATAACGAAATACCGCTTGCAAAACGACACATCACTTTTCATAAAACGACACGTCACTTTCCATAAAACGACACGTCATTTCTCATAAAACGACACGTCACTTTTCATAAAACGACACGTCACTTTCCATAAAACGACACGTCACTTCCATAAAACGACACGTCATTTCTCATAAAACGACACGTCACTTTCCATAAAACGACACGTTACTTTCCATAAAACGACACGTTACTTTCCATAAAACGACGGGTCGTTTATCATCCTCACAACAGTAGAAGGGAAAAATGTAAAAAGTTCTGTAATCTCTCTTCTCGCGCGTGCGCGTACGCACGCATTACAGGAGTTTTATAGTTTTTGCTGTCACAAGTGTCACAGGGTTATTCATAATACACTATTTTCCAATGAATTACCCATTTATTTCAGATATATTTTAACATTGCAACAAAACCACCTCCTATTCTTACTCTTTTTGAGGGTGAAAAACTTGTAACGGGCTCTCTTTTTCTCAAGAATTTCAGATTGATTTTTCTCCTTTGTGACACTTGTGACAGCAAAAAATCAAAATCGCTGTGGATGCGTGTGCGCGCGACGCGTGCGTGAGAGAATCTCCCCCAATCGATTATTACGCCGTAACCGTACAACTCGTTATGAAAGAAATAATTTCCTGACATCTTTCATTTTTTTAGAGGCGAATCCCCTTACTTTTAAGATTTTTCTAGCCCATAATCAATAGGAGGCAATGAAACATCCTCACTTCTTCTTTGAGAAACACAATGGAAGAGCAACACGAAAGTATAGAAAACGACAAGTAGCCTCCTCAAAACACAGCAAATCTGTTAAATTCGACAATGTTTCGTTTTTTTCTCAGCAAAAGATTTGGTCAAGTAGATAAAAACTCAGAGATTTGCAGTGTAATACAACACTATCACACACAAACACAACAAATCACTCCTACTTCATCGTAGAATTTACAAACTTAGATGGTATGATTAGAATACAACATCTTCATTTCAACTACAACAGTTCAAGCAATGAAGTCTTCCACGACTTTTCGTTGAACATTGCCGACGGCAAAATTGTTGGTCTTCTCGGCAGAAACGGCACAGGTAAGTCCACTCTGCTCTATCTCCTTACAGGTTTGCTTCGCAGCACACAAGGTGCAATTCTCGTGGATGATTTTAATCCCCAAGATCGACAACCAGAAATGCTCCAAAACATTATGCTGGTGCCCGAAGAAATAGATCTTCCTGCGGTAAAATTCAAGGAGTTCATCAAAGTCAACCGCGTATTTTATCCCAACTTCTCTGATGAGGTGTTGCAACAAGTGCTCAACGATTTTCAACTCCCGGCAGACATTCACCTTGGTGCACTCTCAATGGGACAAAAGAAGAAAGTGTTTATGGCTTTTGCACTAGCCACCAACACCAAATACCTATTGATGGACGAACCCACCAATGGTCTGGACATTCCTTCAAAGGCACAATTTCGCCGCACCATCGCTGCTCAAATGAATGACAATCGCACGATTTTGATGTCCACTCACCAAGTGCACGATGTGGAACAGCTCATAGACCACGTGGTGATGATAGATGGTCAGTCGCTAATGCTCGACACGTCGATGAGCCAACTGAGTCAAAAAGTGCGCTTCGAACAACGACCTTATGGCACTCCCATTGACGATGCACTCTATGCAGAACCCTCACTCACGGGTACTGCGGTGATTGTGCCCGCTCAAGGCAAGGAAGAAACGCCTATCAGTTTAGAACTTCTGTTTAATGCCTTGGTGCAAAATCCAGCACTGCGTCATCACTTAGAAGACACCAAGGCAAACAACACTGGTTTTCACTAATTTCATTGCACTCCTAAAGCACACTAGATTATGAAATTTCTCAATATCGATTTCCAACGCGTAGGTTGGTTGCTGCGTCAAATAGTATCGGAAAATTGGAAGACTCAGGTGCGTTATTACCTAGGTATACAAATAGGTTTTCTCATCGCTCTTCTCGTATTCGTTTTCAATGCCTTCCACGGCATTCACAACAGTTACAATCACTACAGTCAAGATGATGTCGCAAATACATTGAGGGGAATGTCGGATAGTATGTCAGTCATTGGTACTATGGCTCTTTTTGCAGCATTTATTTTTAGTGCGTCGGCAGTCTTTTCGCTCAAGACAGAACGTAGCAAAAGAATTGTTCAACTGATGATTCCTGCCACAACAGCTGAAAAAGTGCTTTCTCGTTTCATTTACTATAATCTCGGCGCAATTGTCCTCTCCTTCATAGCACTCTTGATCACGGATGCAGCGGGATGCCTTATCGTGGAAGTTTTAGGCTTCGACTATACGTGGTTCATTCCACGAACGCTAAATGATATCAGTCATACTTTCATTCCAGAGCTTCTCCCATCAACAGACCTTCATCCATCCAAAGGAGAATGGACGCTGTACATCTACCCAATCTTTTCCATTATCGTGTTATGGAGCTTCTACCTTTGGGGTGGCGCCGTCTTCCGCAAAAAGTCATTTATTATGACGTCCTTGGTCTGCTTCATCATCTTTGTGGTCTTTATCACCTTTGGAACGATTATGGTGCTCAAAAACGCGAGTGATGGTCCCACTGGTACAGAACATTTGCTATCTGTACTGAGTCTCCTTAATAAGATTTATTTTCTCATTGCCGGACTCTGGTTCGTATTGAATCTCTATTTTGCCTACCGCATTCGTAAACGCGCATCACTGATGCCTCGTCATTGGTATGGTCAATAAGGCACTATCTTCAAAAAACAATAATTTCACCCTATGAATTTCCACGAAGGCTATCCCATCTATCTGCAAATAGCAGAACGCCTGATGGACGAAATCCTCGCTGGACTGTACAAATCCGACGAACGAGTGCCAGGTGTTCGCGACTATAGTGCCCTGCTACAAGTCAATGTGAACACCACGGTGAAGGCTTTTGACGTGTTAGTGCAGAAAGGTATTCTCTACAACAAACGCGGCTTGGGCTCATTTGTAAGTGAAGATGCACGGTACATCATAAGTAATTCACGCCAAGACGATTTGCTCAACAAATTGCTCCCCGATTTGGCGCACCAAATGCAGCATTTAAACATCCCACTAGAGAAGGTGATAGGTCGCTTGCAGCAATTGCTCAACACTCCACAAGAATCTCTCAACAACGTGGCAGAAAATACTGCGAAAGTCTAGGCGATGTGAGTCCAAAGATTTCTCCAAGACAAACTGTTCATCAACACAAATAATTTCGCTTATGAAACGAAAGGTATTATTGGTTGCTGTGGCTATGCTCAGCACCTTGCTCTGCACTTCTTGCGATTTCTTATTCCGCAAATCGCAAGCAGGCAACATCGTTACTTCAACTTCCTCAACCTCGCAAGGAGGAAACACCATCACCCTTGGCAATTTGGGACATTTTGATGGGGTGAAGGTGGCAGATGGTATCACACTGAAATATGTGGCAGAAGGCACACCCAGCATCACGGTAACAACAAGTAGCATCTCACCTTCAGACGTGATGGTGCGCGTAGACGATGACGAATTGAAAATCAACTATTCCAATGCAATTCAGGTGACAAACGAGAAAACCGTGGTCACTATCACGGGCTATGCTATCAAAGACTTTGAGCTCGACAATGGCGGTATGATAGACATCGCTCGACCGCTCAATGTGGGTGGCAAACTTAGTTTTGAACTCAACAATGGCGGCATAATGAAATTGGTGAGTGCTAAGGCATCGGAATTGGATGTAGAAGTGAACAACGGTGGTATATTCCAAATCGGATATGTGGAAGCGGCCAAGTTGGAAATGGACGTGAAGAATGGTGGTAACATCAACGTGAACGGTGCTACGGTGAGCGAATCTGATGCCGAGGTGTCGAATGGCGGTGATATTACACTAGCGGGCACAGCCAATGTGAGTAAATATCAAATCAACAATGGCGGAACGATTCAAGCAGAAAGCTTGAAGAGCAAACGCGCTGCTGTGGAAGTCTACAATGGCGGTACGCTCCACTTCAACGCACAAAGTGTGTTCAAACAAGCAGTGATGAACGGCGGTCAGGCTCAAAATCATTTCAAATAAACCCAAAGGCTGTTGTAATAGACAACACCTTATTCTATTTCTTTTGCTCTGGACACCTCATTGCCCACCGCACGGCACTGAGGTGTCCGAGTATTAGTAAACCATTCAGCTTCGTACGTTAGAAAGTCACGCTTCTCAACCCAATACACAAGTTTTGCTTTATGATTCACATCAAAAACCTACATAAGACTTATCAAGCTGCACAACCCTTGCACGTGCTCAAAGGCATAGACTTAGACATCGAAGAAGGGGATTTTGTGAGTATTATGGGAAGTTCGGGTTCTGGCAAATCTACCCTGCTCAACATATTGGGCATACTCGACACCTATGATGAGGGGGAATACTATATTGCTGACACGCTCATCAAAAATCTGTCGGAAAACAAAGCTGCCGAGTATAGAAATCGTATGATAGGTTTCATTTTTCAATCGTTCAATCTCATCAACTACAAAACAGCGTTGGAGAATGTGGCACTTCCGCTTTACTACCAAGGGGTGTCGCGCAAGAAGCGCAACCTGCTGGCGATGGAACAGTTGGAACGATTAGGATTGAAAGACTGGGCACACCATTTGCCCAACGAATTGTCGGGCGGACAAAAGCAACGTGTGGCAATAGCGCGCAGCATCATCACCAATCCTCAAATACTATTGGCGGACGAACCCACAGGAGCTTTGGACTCCACGACATCGGGCGAAGTGATGCAACTGCTCACCGATCTCAATGCGGAGGGTCGCACCATCATTGTGGTGACTCACGAAAGCGGTGTGGCTTATCGAACGAAACGCATCATTCACCTCTCGGATGGCGTGATTGGGCGCATCGAAGAAAATGATCCCAATGCGCTGCAACCATTTGGAGATTTGATGAAATAGTCTCATCCCCAAACTCTATGACTTTTTCCAAGAAAGTTTGCCTTTCTTCTCACTCCTATAACGTAGCGCACTATGTGGCACGACATTTTCATACGACTTCAACAAAACAAGCTCCGCACTGCGCTCACAGGGTTAAGTGTGTCGGTGGGTATCTTTCTGCTCATCGTATTGCTCGGCGCAGGCAATGGACTGATTCACGCCTTTAATCACAACAATCAGATGTTTAGCACCGACGCTATCTCCATCTACCCTGGACGTACATCTAAACCCTTCAAAGGTTGGAAAGAAGACCGCAACATTAAATTTGACAACATAGACGTTGGCAACACTGCGATGGTGGCAAAGAACAAAGTGAAGTCTACTGCTGGTAAACTAACTAGCTCAGAAAAAACAGCTTCTGCACACCAACATTATTTCAAAACAACCCTATACGGACAATCTCCGGAAGCTTACAACATAGAACGATTATCCCTCGCAAAAGGACGATATATCAATGAACTAGACCTCAAAGAGCAACGTAAAGTGGTGGTGATACCCGACTATAGTGCAGAAGAAACGTTCGGCAGCATTGAGGCAGCTATTGGCGATTATCTGAACATCGACTCTGTGTCCTACCAAGTGGTGGGAGTGCTGGAATCGAATGGTAATAAAGGACAGAGCCGATGCCATATCCCTTTTAGCACATTTCGCACCATCTTTCACTCGGGCTTTGATGTTCCAGAAATTGTGGTACAAACATATAAACCTGAAGAGGATGAATCTTTTGAGGCTTTGAGGGCGGTATGGTGTAAGAGTTTAGGGGCTCGCCACGATTTCGCAGAAGACGACGAAAGTGCAGTATGGATATCCAGTGTAGCTCAAGGAGCAAAAGAGCAAAATTTAGCTTTGACGATGCTCGAACGTGCATTGTGGGTGGTCGGATTGCTCACGCTGATGAGCGGTGTGGTGAGTATTTCGAACATTATGCTCATCACCGTAAAAGAAAGAACTAAAGAATTTGGTATCCGCAAAGCACTGGGCGCACGTCCTTGGGCGATACTTCGCGGTGTACTCGCAGAAAGTGTAATCATCACGCTATTCTTTGGCTACATCGGTCTTGTAGCTGGAATTGCTGCCACCGAATGGATGAATGCAGTGTCAGGGCAACAAGTCACTGAATTTCTCAATTTCAGATTCTACACCTTCCTTGACCCTACGATTGACATGAGTGTTGCCTTCTCTGCTTTGTTGACACTCATCATCGCTGGACTCTTGGCAGGATTCTTCCCTGCAAGACGAGCGGTAAAAATTAAGCCCATTACGGCGCTCAATGCCAAATAATAATGCTCCACTCTCCTAAATTCATGACTATGACTATATTTGATCTCGACAAATGGTCTGAAATCTGGCAAACCCTGAGTCGCAACAAATCGCGCTCCTTGCTCACTGCCTTCGGAGTATTTTGGGGTATCTTTATGCTCACAATCCTCATGGGTGGTAGCAATGGTTTTCGAGCTATACTAGAAGCCAACTTCAATGGTTTTGCACAAAATTCGTATTTCTTCATGCCGGGGAAAACGACAAAACCCTATAAGGGATTCCAAGTGAACCGCTCTTGGATGTTGCACTTGAGCGATGTGGACGCGCTCCCCAAACAAGTGCCCGGCGTGAAACTCGCTACGCCTATGGTGTTGGGACTCTTCACAGAAATGACCCACAAGCAACATAAGGAGGATGTATCCCTGAAAGGAGTATATCCCAACTATGATCAAATTGAAAATCCTCACATCGTGATGGGGCGCTTCATTCAGATGGCAGATGTGGTGAATCAGCGACGTGTATGTGTGCTCAGTAAAAACATTGCATCGCGACTCTTCCCCAACGACCCTAACCCTCTAGGAAAGTACGTACAATCTGGTGGTATGTATCTGCAAGTGGTGGGGGTGTCTCACATCATCAGTAACTTTGGTGTGGGTGGGAATAGCAGCTATTCGGTGTTTATCCCTTTCTCTGTAGCTCAAAACTTAACGAAATCGGGTAATGACATCGCTATTATCGGAGTGGTGGTGAAAGATAATGTGTCGATTAGCAGTATTCAACCACAAATGGAAAGATTTTTCTGTGAACGACACTCTGTGGATCCTACAGACACCGCAGCCTATATGAGCATCAATATGGAATCGATGTTTCAAATGGTGACAGTGCTGTTTTCGGGCATCAGCATCCTTGTATGGCTCATTGGTATCGGCACCTTGCTCTCTGGCGCCATTGGTATCTCCAACATTATGATGGTAGTCGTGAAAGAACGCACCACAGAAATAGGCATTCGCCGCGCCATCGGTGCCAAACCACGCGACATCCTCTCTCAAATTATGACAGAGAGCGTGGTCATTACTCTACTTGCTGGCATAGGTGGCATCATTATATCGGTGTGGATTTTGAGCGGTATAGACATAGCGGCACATTCTATGACGGAATCTTACCCGAGTGGCGGATTCTTCATCAGCTTCCCAGTAGCGGTTGGAGCATTGTTTGCCCTTTCCATCATTGGTGTTTTAGCAGGCATAGCCCCTTCGCTTCGAGCACTTGCCATCAAACCAATTGACGCCATCCGCGATGAATAATTGTCATCTGGCACTACCTCATTCCTCATATTCCTAATAACAAGTTATATTCTTGCATCATGAAAAAAGCGATTAAAATCATTGGTCTCATCCTTCTTGGAGTGATTTTTATTGGCACCTTTGTCTTCCTCTACAATAAGACACAAAAGAAAGAAGCAACTTTTGAAGAGATTGCTCCTGCCTACAACGACCTTCAACGCACCACCGTGGCAACAGGCACGATAGAACCGCGCAACGAAGTGGACATTAAACCACAGATTTCTGGCATCGTGGCGGAACTCTACAAAGAAGCTGGACAGTCGGTGAAAAAAGGAGAGCTGATAGCGCGTGTGAAAGTGATTCCAGACATGAGTTCGCTCAACTCGGCAGAAAATCGCGTGCGATTGGCTCAACTGAACTTGGCACAAGCTCAACGCGACTACAACCGCAACAAACAACTCCACGATCAGCAGCTCATTTCTACCGAAGAGATGGAGAAATCGCACTTGGCGCTTCGTCAAAACAAAGAAGAATTGGCGAATGCAACAGAGGCACTGCAGATTCTTAAAGAAGGTGTGAGCCGCTCCATGGCAGCACAATCCACAACTTTGGTTCGTTCTACGATTGATGGCATCATCCTTAATGTCCCTGTGAAAGTGGGTAACTCGGTAATTATGAGCAATACCTTCAATGAGGGTACAACGATTGCGACGGTGGCAAACATGAAAGACTTGCTCTTCAAAGGCACCATTGACGAAACGGAAGTGGCTTTGCTCACAAACGGAATGTCCATGAACATCTCCGTCGGTGCTTTGCCCGATGCTACGTTGTCTGCAAAGTTAGAATTTATTGCCCCTAAAGTGAGCGCAGGCACCCAAAGTAATCAGTTTGAAATCAAGGGAGCTATTGCCCCCAACAGTGGTCATCAGCTCCGCGCTGGATACAGTGCCAACGCAACCATCGTATTGGAGGCACGCAAACACGTACTCACAGTGCCCGAAAGTGCGATTGTTCACGAGAACAACAAGACCGTAGTTTATGTGGTGACAAGCAAGGTTGGCGCAACGCCACAAACTTTTGAACGTCGCGAGGTGACTGTTGGCTTGTCCGATGGCGTAAACATTGAGATTGTTAAAGGACTCACCACCAAAGACCGTGTGCGCGGCAACCAACAAGAAGCAACCACTGACAAATAAATCTAATGGTCGGTCATATTCTTAAGGTTTCATCCCTCATACACTAGTCTCGATTATGAAGAAAATCATATTTATGCTCCTCACAGCAGGCTTTCCGCTAATGGTTGGCGCGCAAACCCTCACGTTGCGCCAATGCATAGACCGCGCTGTGGCACGCAATGTCAGTGTGCGACAAGCGCAAGTGGGACAACAGCAGCAAAAGATAGCCTTGGAGTCTGCCAAACAAGCTAGACTTCCCCAAGTGGGCGGTAGTTTTAACCAAAATCTATCGCTCGGACGTGGGCTTACCGCCAACAACACTTATGATACGCGCAACACCTACTCTTCCTCCTTGGGAGTGCACGCTGATATGCCACTCTTTACAGGCTTCCGCATTGGCAACGAGCGCAAACGTGCAGAACTCAATCTGAGAGCAGCGACAGCAGACATCGAACGTCTGAGCGAAAGCATGGGATTGCAAGTGACACAAGCCTATTTCCAAGTACTCTACCAACAAGAATTACTGCAACAAGCAAAGACCAACTTGCAGCTATCTCAACTCCAAGAGAGTCGACTTGTTGGTTTGATTCAGGCAGGCAAGGCGGCACAAGTGGAACTCAGTGAGGCACAATCGCGAGTGGCGCAAGACCAAGCCTCTATTGTACAAGAAGAGAGTCAATATAACTTGGCACTACTCGAACTCTCTCAATTGCTCGAGTTCTCTACACCTGATAGTTTACATATAGCTTCGCCTGCATCACTTCAACTTCCTCATCTGCCAGAAAGTGCCGATGCCGTCTTTGCACTCGCACTTCCTCAGCGTCCTGCACTGCAAGTGGCAAAACTTCGCACAGAAGCTGCACAAATGGGAGTGAAGGTGGCACGTTCGGGTTATCTCCCTACCCTCTCCCTCTCAGCCGGTCTGGGCACTAATTACTACAATACTTCGGGATTTACCAACGAAGCATTCAATAGACAGATTCGCAACAACCTCGCTTCCTCTCTTGCACTCTCGCTCAGTATCCCCATCTTTGATCGATACAGCACGCACAATAGTGTGAAACAGGCAAAACTCGAAGTGGTGAATCAACAACTTGAGGAAGAAAATCTCAAAAAAACGCTGTATAAAGAGATTCAAAATGCATATTACAATGCGGTGGCAGCACAACAAAAGTGGACTGCAGCAAAGACGGCAGAGCAGGCTTCGGAAACCACTCTCAACCTCGTAACTAAGAAGTACGAAGCAGGAAAAGCTAATGGTACAGAATACGACGAAGCCCGTAAAAAACACACTAACGCAACCACTCAACGACTTACGGCTTACTACGACTATATGTTTCGCACCAAGATTCTGGATTTCTACGCTGGCGAACCGCTGCAATAAAGGATTGTCTTATATCGCTCTGTATCACGTTACAAGCACTGTTCCATATAAGCCTACATTTTTTTCCACGCAGATAAGGAATAGAAAATCTCTAAGAAAACGAAATACAACGCCCTATTTCTTCTAAAAATCTCCGAGAAACAGCATTGTAACTCGGAGATTTTATCTGCTTCGGCTGCATAAGTATCGAGAATATATGGAAGAGGTGTCGAAAAAAATCACTAGAATGTAGAAAATGACTGGTGAATGGACTTCATACAAAATAAAATGCTTATCTTTGTATGGTCAAATCGACGATGTATTTCATCGATATATTTTCATCCAAAATACACATATACTTTCCTTTCACCATGAGAGTTATCATCGAACCTAACTACGACAAATTGTCGCAATGGGCAGCAGACTACGTTGTCAGCAAAATCAATGCAGCAAAGCCAACCGCTGAAAAAACTTTTGTATTGGGATTGCCTACTGGCTCAAGCCCTATGGGAATGTACAAAGCTATCGTAAAGGCTTACCAAGAAGGACGTGTTAGCTTCAAGCATGTTGTTACTTTCAACATGGACGAATATGTGGGTCTTCCTGAAGAACACCCAGAAAGCTATCACTCTTTTATGGCAACCAACCTTTTCAA
>QWCC01000232.1_pt1 | contig 19423 bp, 17 predicted proteins | sample 1972491 | NCBI WGS metagenome assembly QWCC01 (sample SAMN09866718, study PRJNA288562) | Human oral metagenome isolate term5_saliva, whole genome shotgun sequencing... | isolation source: mouth | host: Homo sapiens | place: USA: California
ATTTAAAACTCGAGCAAGAGCTCTCGACTTATTGGGGCGACAACAAATTGCTGGTATCCCAACAGCCATTAATGAGCTTATAAAAAATGCGCATGATGCGTATGCGGATAAGTTCGATATCGATTTTCTCCGATGTAATAATCTGCTGGTATTACGCGATGACGGGCTCGGTATGACGAAAGAGGAATTTGAAACTCGTTGGCTTACGCTCGGGACCGAAAGTAAATTGGCAAATAAAAAAAGCAGTTTACCGCCCATTGACATATCAAAGCCAAGACGTCCTATCATGGGAGAAAAAGGTATCGGAAGATTGGCTATTGCATCAATAGGAAGTCAGGTTTTGATTGTATCGAAAGCAAAATTAAGATCTAAAGAATATGATATTGTTGTGGCTTTCATTAATTGGGAGATATTCGAGTTGCCGGGGATTAACTTGGAGGATATTGTTATTCCGGTAAGAGAATACTCTCGTATGCCGAATGCTGTCGATATTGACAATATTAAAAATGAAGTAATACAGTCCCTTGATAAATTAAACCAAAAAGGACTTATTGATGACAAAGATTTTGAAAAAATAAAAAGTTCTATCACGTCTTTTCAAGTTGACCCACGCCAACTTTCCTTACAACTACAACAAGGATTTGAATTAACCAATGGTTGCGGCGGAACTCAATTTTTCATCTCCCCAGTTTACGATACGATTATTTCCGATATAGAGGGAGACGGCAATTCGGACGAAGCTACAAAAATCGAGAAAATGTTGATGGGATTTCACAATACAATGACCCCCGATCATCCTTTTCCCGTCGTTGACATTTCATTTAGGGACTATAAGACGAACGACGGAAGTTTTGTCAGCATCATAGATAAAGAACATTTTTTTACAACAGAAGAATTTGAATTGGCAGATCATCATTTTCAAGGGCGATTTGATGAATTCGGACAATTCAAAGGATTAGTAAAAATATATGGAGAAAAAACATACGATCACATTGTAAATTGGCGGGATAACTCTTATAGAGAAACCGAATGCGGTCCGTTTAAAATCAACTTGGCGTATTTACAAGGAGAATTGAAAAGTTCTCGTGTAGATGTCCAAAATTATGCCAGAATTAAAGCCAAAGGAGATAAATTCGGAGGTTTATACATATATAGAGATAATATTCGAGTTCTACCGTATGGGGACTCCGATTATGATTTTCTGGATATTGAAAAAAATCGTTCGAAACGAGCATCAACATATTTCTTTTCTTATCGACGAATGTTCGGCGCTATTGAAATAGCAGACCGAGAACACAGCAGTTTGGTAGAGAAAGCCGGACGCGAAGGTTTTATTGAAAATAAAGCATATCGTCAACTTCAAGCGATTTTAAAAAACTTCTTTGTACAACTTGCCGCTGATTTTTTCAGCGAAAAAAACAAAACTGCACAATCAGAATTTTTCAATCAGAAGAAAGACGAGTTCAATGCGTACCATAACGCGCTTGAACGTCGGGACAAATTAGCAAAATCGAAAAAGGAAAGATTTGCTCGTGAGCTCGATATCTTTTTTACCAGTTTAACGGAACATAAATTCGAAAACGAGCTGGAAGGGCTACTTACGCATTTTAGGAATGATTTACATTCTGTTTTATACATTAACGATGCGGATGAAGCAAGCCAGAAGATAATTGATCTGGAATTCGCCATGAGACAAAAAGTTGCCGATTATAAAAAAAGAATATCGGTAACAAGTCCCAAAGGATTTGCTATGTCAAAATCAATGAGAACAGATTTTGATACATACCTTAATGAGTTTAAAATTTTGGAACAAACGATATTTAAAAATATCAATGAAAATATCGATCGACTAATTGATGATTATACGGCACAGCTGAATCTGGAAATAAGTAAGCGAAAGCGGTTGGAGCAAGCGGTGGAATTGATTTCAGCCGAGGCTTTGTCTCTTAATAAAAAGAAGAAAAGCGAAACTAATGATGTTGTTTCCGATGTTTCTCGTAAAATTAAGGATCTTACGAATGAGCTGATAATCGATTTAGATAATCAAATACGAAGCGTAAAGGATCAATTCAAATTATTAGCAACCAATAAAGTCGATAACTTTGATTTGGTAACGGAACGCAAGAGAATGGAAACAGAAATAGAATCCATAAGCAGTCGAAATACGGATGTTATGGAACGTATAATTCGACAATTTGAAAGTTTTTATGTTGAAAAAAACGAAGACGGTCAAATAATTACAAATGACCAAATAGCGGAAGCCGCTTCGGAAGAATTGGAGGAATTACGGGAACGATTACAATCGGACGTTGAATTAAGCCAATTAGGACTGGCTGTCGGGATATTGCACCATGAGTTCAACGGTACGGTTAATTCGATTCGACATAGTCTGAAAGATTTAAAAGCATGGTCGGATGTAGACATCAAATTAGAAGGGATATACAAAAATATCAAGGTAAATTTCGAACATTTGGATGGCTATTTAAATTTATTTACCCCGTTAAACCGACGATTGAATCGACGTAGAGAAGACATTTCTTTATTGGATATTAAAACATTTTTAATAGATTTGTTCAAATCTCGCCTTGAACGACACAATATAGCTTTTAAACATACTAACGGGTTTGCAGGTCGAAAAATACACGGATTTCGTTCTACATTTTATCCTGTATTTGTTAATATCATTGATAATGCCATTTATTGGTTGAAACAAAGTGATGTTCCTGGAAAAGTGATTCGGCTGCATGCGGATGATACGGGAATATACATTTCCAATAACGGTATTGAAATAAAGCCCCAAGATAAGGAACGAATCTTCGAATTGAGATTTTCCAGAAAGCCCAATGGAAGAGGATTGGGGTTGAGTATCAGTAAAGAGGTTTTGAATGCAGAGAACTATGATATATTTGTGGCACAACCTAAGGAAGGTTCTACAGTTACTTTTAAAATTCAAAAAATGCAATAAAAATATGGCTGACAGATTTATTGAACAATCGAAAGAGATTGCAAACAACTTTATACAAAATATAGTATTTATTGACGACAAGGCATATAAAGAAGACTCCACCAATAATGCCTTTAGTGCGTTGGATGTATCAAATGCATTTGCAAAAACAGGTAAAATTTGTGCCATATACGCGCCCAAATCCGTTTCGGATATAGATAGCTACAATGTTATTTTGAAAAAAGCTGATGTGGTTATTTTAGATTGGTATTTAGATATTGAAAGAGACGCGGAACAACAGTTAGAACCTGATGCAGATGCAGATAATGATGAACCTCGAGGAGAATTTACTTTAAAATTACTACAACAACTTACAAGTGATGCCGGGACTGATAAATTAAAATTAATCATAGTATATACGGGAGAAACAGGGATTTCAGACATTAAGGATGCCATTATAAACAATATTGATTCGGAATCATTTAAAGATAACGATTATACGATAAAGTCTTCAAATGTCTGTATCATAATCCGTGCAAAAGCTGGAAAAAAATTCGAACACATACCGGAATACAAGCCATTGATTGTAGAATATGATAAACTTCCGGAGTTAATATTGACGGAGTTTACTAATCTAACTAACGGACTTTTATCCAACTTTGCTTTATCGGCAATAACCACAATTAGAAATAATACATCCAAAATATTAGGCAGTTTTTCTCCTAAGTTAGATCCGGCTTATTTAGGACATCGAGTAAATCTTCCTAATCCGAATGACGCTAAAGAACTTTTAGTGCAACTGTTTGGTGATGCGATAGCCGAATTAATTGGAAGCGAAAATATCGATACAAATACATGGGTTGAGAATTGGATACACAATCGAATAGAGGAAAAGACTATAAACCTTGCCAGGAAAAATTTAACCGTCAATCAAGAAATTTTGTGTAAAATTATTAGTGCCGATTCGCCTGATTTAAATACCAAAATTGCCTCTGCGACCAAAATAAGTTTAGGGAAAAAGGCTCCTAAACTTGCGTCACAACTTTTCCAGTATGGAGATATTCAAATAGAAGATTCCGATATTTCTTTTGCAAAACTAACTCATCATAAGAATATATTTCTTCCACAACAAAAAAGGCCGATGCTTACGCTTGGTACAATTATCAAGAATATTAGCTCTAATCTTTATTACATTTGTATGCAACAAAGATGTGATTCCGTTCGAATACAAGGAGAAAGACGATTCTTATTCTTGCCGTTAGAACAAAATGAAGAACATTACTCAATTATAGTCAGCAAAGAATCTAAATTTAGAATAAACGAATCTTCGTATGATCTAAAAACCATCAAATTCAGAGCAAATAATGATGAACAGGCGATATATGCAGTAAAGAATGATAATGGTAAATATTTATTTACTTCCATCCATCAAGAACAATATGAATGGGTTGTAGACTTAAAAGAAATGCATGCCCAACGTATTGTGAATAATTATTGTGCGCAGTTGTCCCGTGTAGGATTAAATGAATCCGAATGGTTGAGATTACAAGCTAAATAACACAATGTCTGATATTTTTTCTTCTCAAAAGCGATCGGATATTATGTCTAAAATCAGTGGAAAAAACACAAACCCGGAGATTTTAGTTCGTAAGTTTTTATTTTCAAAAGGATTCAGATATCGTATTAATGTCAAAACATTGCCGGGTAAACCTGATATAGTTTTACCTAAATATAAAACAGTAATATTTATAAACGGATGTTTTTGGCATGGACATAATTGTAAAAAGGGGAAATTACCATCCTCAAATATAGATTTTTGGAAAGGAAAAATATCAAACAACAAATCACGTGATGATAAAAATTCCGATTTACTTGTAAAACTCGGCTGGAAAGTTATAATTATATGGCAATGTGAAGTTAGTAAGATTGATAATAGGATAAAAATACTTAATAAGTTACTGAAAGATATCAAACAACAATAATCACGAGATATTAAATCTAAAATACAAATGCATTAATCGAGAAAATATATGAAAAACTTATTCTACGGTTCGGGTTTTAGTCTTATCTTTGCAGTAAAGAGTTCTTTGAAGGTTACGCAAAGCGCAGAAGGATAATGCAGTAGATAACTAACTAAATCGTAACCTATTACTATCAAGAGCGATTAACCTACACTCATTTCCTATAAATTACACTCTTTTCGTAACTTCATGCTACAAAGATATAAAATAATGGGCTTACACACTTTTATTGGACGGATAGAGCGGTGCTCCCCGAAATTGTCCATTGCCAAGAACTTCCTCTTCGCCTGCATTCCTTTCTTCGGGGTGTAGGTTAGGGGGCATCTGCGTATGCAGTCTGCGATTGAGCTTCATCCACATTACACCGAAGAACCTCACGAGTTCGCCCTCCGTCATGGTAATGCCTCCGTTTTCTTTTCGGACAACATGCATATTGTCTCCCCAATCAAGGTAACTGCGCTGATTGGTTATGCGTGCTTTTTTTGTGAGTATTGATTGCTTTTATACCGCCTCCTCCTTTCTTTCATTTGAACTGACAACCAATGGTATTGTCTTAGTGTTTGTTGCTGCTTCCACATCTGCATTTCCCATATTTTTGTCCTTAGCCTTGTACTTGGCGATGAGCCTGTCCATGTCCTCCGAAATCTTATTATCGGTTACTTGCGCATAGATTTGTGTGCTGGCGATAGATGCGTGTCCCATCATCTTGGCAATGCTCTCTATGAGAATGCCAGCACTCAGACTCATCGTGCCGAACGTATGTCGCGCCATATGGTAGGATAACCGCTCTCTAATGCCGCAAGCTTTGCCCACAATGCTTAGCTTTGCACTCATTACGCTTCGGCTGCAATCACAGGGAAAGACAAGGTAATCTGTCCTTGTTTCAGTTTCACCTTTTTCTTTCACCGATTGCATTATTCCTCCATTTCTTTCCTGTTCAGCCTTGCAATGTTCGATGATGGATTCCGCTATCGGATGTAAGGGCACGACAAACTCCACCTTTGTCTTCTGCCGTTCCTTGCGGATATACTTCTGCCCGTCCGCTGCCGTTTGGATATGTCCATATTGCAGGCATTCCATGTCGGAAACAGCCAAGCCTGTAAAGCAAGCGAAGATGAACATTCGCCTTGCCTGTTCTGCCTCCTTGTCGTTTACTTTCAAAGCCATGAGCTTGGCCACATCACTCTTTTGCAGGAAGCGTATCTTCTGTTCCGTTTTCTCGTACTTGGCATTTTCAAAGGGATTACAACGAATAAGCCTTTGCCTGACCGCACGGTACATCAACCTGCTTAGCCAGCAAAGATAGCGGTTGATGGTTGCAGCTGCCAACCCTTGCTTTTTAAGAAAGAAACGATATTCTTCAAACAAATCTTCCGTAATGATGGTTACAGGTATATCCTTGACACCTTTATCCTTGACAAACTCGCATAACAGCTTGTCGGAATAGCAAAGATTTTGGTACGTGCTTTCTGCTTTTGATTTACCCACGCACTCTTTGACGGATTGCAATTCCGTCTTGCTCATGGCAAGCAACGTTGTCGGATGGATGGCAATACCTTGCAAGCGGTTCTTGATAAGTTCTACGCTTACCACTCCATCACTTACGAGCAAATCCCGATAAGTATTTTCTACAAGTTCTCTGAACGCTGTTAGCTTTTTGTTTATCCTTTTGTCGGTAGTCTGTCCTTGTTTGGCATTCCACTCTGCCGGCAGGCATTCCTCGCCTGTGGTTATGACGGAACTCTTCCCATCTATGGTAATACGGCAGAGAATGGTAGTCCTTCCGTCTGCCTTTGTCTTCTGTCTGTTGATATAGAACAGTATCTTGAATGTACTTCTCATTGTCTTGATGGTTTTGTATGTATATTTTTATTGAAAATGCTGTTGAATGAAAGCAATTGGTCAAATCACCAACTGCATATCTTCTGTGAAAGAAAGGAAGCGAGCGAACTCCTCAAAGAGCTTTTGGGGTGTTACCTTTGCGTAGCGTTCGGTCATGCTTACATTGGTATGCCCGAGCATCTTACTCACCGTTTCAATCGGTACGCCCTGTTCTAAGGTAATAAGGGTGGCAAAGGTGTGCCTTGCTGTATGCGTGGTAAAGAGAAACGGGATACCTGCACGTAGCCGTAGGGCTTTCAGGCAGGTCTGATAGTTCTTGTACTTGACATAGGGGAGCAATGTTTCCCTTTCATCGCTGTGAAACTTTTTTATCAACCTGATGGCTTCGGGCAGCAATTTGATGCGGCATAGTACCCCTGTCTTCTGACGATAGAACTTCAGCCATAAATTTCCCTCGTCATCACGGACAAGATAAGATTTGCTTAGTTCCATCAAATCGCAATACGCAACACCGGTATAACAGGCAAAGAGAAAAATATCCCTTGCCGTTTCCATTTCCTCCTCCAAATCATCAAGGCGGAGAACCTTTAACTTCTCCAAGGCTTCCCTGTTGAGTGCCTTCGGCGTTTTCTTATCTCCTCTTTCTATGTGGGCTTTGTCAAACATCAGTGTATAGGCTATTCCCTCACGGTAAGCCAACCTGCAAACCGTTTTCAAATGTGATGCCACTGCGAAGAAAGAACTTTCTTGGAAGCCACATACCCCCAAGTAGTATTGGCGGAACTCATATATGAAGTTCTCGGTCAATTGGGAGAACGCCATGTCTGAAACATTATACTTCTTCAGAATAAACTCCTGTAATCGTTTTCGAGTGGAATAATAGGTGGACATAGACTCTTTCTTGATGTCTATACCGATATGACTTTCTTTCTCCTTGATGAGCATATCCAATCTTTCGATAAGCATACATCTTGCCTGCACGCTGCCTTGAAACTGCTCCTTTACATCGGTTGCATCAAATGGGCAACCTTTGGCAATCAATGATTGGTAAGCCGATTGAATGGAGAGTAGCAAATTCTCCAACTTCCCGTTAATCTCCACCGCATCGCGGCTCTTACCATCCATCCTGCTCTCACGGGGATTCCAAAAGTTAGGATTGCAGGAGAGTTTACAACTGAATTGGGCAATGGAACGTCCAATCGTTATTCGTCCCATAATCGGAGCCTTGCCCGACTTATCCAAACTGCTCTTTTTAAGGTAGAGTAACGCCTTCATTTTCTCTGTTTTCATACGCTTTAATATTTGTGGGTAAAGTTACCCGAATTAAGACATAATTTCTGTTTTTACAATTATTATGCTTTTATAGCGGAATCGTGAAACATTTTTGCAAATAAATAACCTATTAATCCCCTTTGTCCTTTATTTCAAATTACAAGCAGGTCTCCTTATGTTTTCTAATATCAATTATATATCGCAGACATTCTTTTTACCTCGTAGTTATAAGCAGATTAATTCTACACCATCCACACGCTTGCCATTTATAGGTATCTTGCATTTCTTAGTGATAAAGCCATATTGTACTATATCCGTACCTTTAGCAGTAGCGTGGTATCCGACTTTATCGTATATTTTCTATATTTGTTGTTTCAATATCTTGTTTGTTACTCTGTCACCAGAGTGATAAAGTTTTCTTAGTTCGTATATTATTTGTGCGTTCATAATATGAATAAATATGGATCATTGTCTGCTGTTTCCTCCACTGGTTCTTTTATATTGAGAACCTTTGCAACATATTGCAGGTTAATGTCCCTTACGTCTTTAACTCTCTGTGACAAGACATAAGGCAGGTAATGTTCAAATATCCCTATATATTTGTGAGGATGCTTTTTATAATCGGCAATTAAGTATTGTCTTGTCATATTTTGCTTTATTGCCAGTTCCATTAGGTCTTCTTTGGTTTGGTCGTAGTGAAAGGCTATCTGTTTTAGTAAGGATTCATTATCTCGGTCTGGTGGTATAATATCATTTCTCATGCACCAATTATATAATGAATGATAAATCCTTGTTTCGTGGTCTTTTTCCTTGCAATAGTCTGGAAAAATATTTTTGTCGATAATCAGCAATCCTTTATCAAACTCCTTAATCAGTTTGTATTTGCTTGCCATTTCAATATATTTGCCAATGGTACTGCTATCCATATTCAGAACAGTGGCAAGTTCACTTCGGCTTACCTTTCCTTTTACCATTCGTTTAGCGTAGTATTTATTGGTTAAGTTAAAGCAATGGCATTTAAGTAACAATAGAAATCCTTTCAGTTTATTCTCATCTGCTTGTTTAAGCCCCTCTAATTTATATGGAGAAAAGAAGTCATTACTTATATAAAAGGCATTGGGATAATCTTTATAAAAATGGTAAATATTGTGTAGCCTGTTACCATTATGCACTTGCTCAACGTTGCTAAAAAGTTTATTATTTTTACAAAGTTCGGGAACAGTCCTTTTTACTGTAATAAGAGGAATGCATAATTTTTTGGATATTTCTTCGTAAGTCAGATTAACCAGTTTGTGGTCTGAATATCTTTCCCTACTTTTAATATAGGCAGAGATAAGAATGAGTATCAGCTTATTGTTACCTGTTATTCCATTGTCTTTGGGGTAAGTCGTGTAGTGTGTTGCCATAGTTTGCTATTGCTTTGGTTTATAAAGAAAATATCTCCGTTATTGAAAGCTCTGTTATATGAGGTTATTCCACCTAAGTAAATCTTTGCTTCTTTCCTTGTCTTGAAAATCCTGTTGTCAGGTAAATATATAAGCATAGGTGTTTTTAATGTTATTTGTAATGGATGTATCTGAAAATCGTTCTTTTCGGTTGCCTTGGCAATCGGGAAAACTCTTATAGGTAGTGTCAAATATAGGTAGTATTATAGTGTATATGGTATCACTTTTCCATAACACCCAGTATCATTTTTCCTAAACTTTTCGAGTATCACTTTTCGGCAGTTTGTCTTAAATTGGATTTTTCATGTTTATGTGTTCTTCCATATAGTCTTTTAGCAATTAGCCCACATAGTACCATTTTATGAACATAACAATATCTAAAGGAATGGGGTAATTTCCTTTTATTGGATTCCAAGTGTGAGTTATGAAACCGTACATATTTCCTTTTGCTTCTTTAAGCATATAAAGTAAGTATTAGAAGTTAGTTAATCTTAGTATCTGCCAGTTACTAATAATTCGACACTGAAAAACATAATAAAAGGTACTTTACAGAGTACCTTTATAACCTTAGTAGTATGTATTAGTAGTTTTTCTTAGTAGTATCTTCTTGTTCAAGTATCTAATGCAATAATAAGCACTTTAAGTGGTCATTCCAAATAATTCTACAGAAAATAAAAAAATAGGCTTTAGAACTACTTTTGCTAAAATTTTGTGTTGGACTTGTTCCGCTTACTATAATATAGATATTAAAAGTAAAAATAAAAGCACCAAATGATTGTTCAAATGGTGCTTTAATCTATTTTTGCCTCTTGATTATTTGTAATTTAGTGAGTATGATTTAATATATAATTCTTAATATTTACAATGTCATTTGCGCAATTCTGGTAATCGGAATTTCCCGTTAACTCATATGCTTGTTTATAACATTCATAAGACTTCTTGAGCATTTCAATATTGTCTGTACTGCCACCTTCATATTTCGAGGATGCCGTTCTATAAATATATCCTTTCACGGCAATAATGTCTGCTTTAATTTCTATGTTAGGTGCTAAGGATAAGGCTTTTTCTATATCCAATAAGCCATCACTAATTTGATCCAGCTTCAAAGCTCTTATCTGCCCTTTCGTGTAATATCCAGAATAAAAGTTGGGGTCAAGATCTATGCAATTATCACAATCGATAAGTGCGCCACCATTATCTCCCAATTTCATTCTTATTTGTGCACTTAATGCATAGTCAAAATTTGTAGGGAATATAGAAATAGCTTTAGATATGTTTTTGAGTGCTGCTGTTAAAAATCTTGGTTCATTTTCCAATCTGTAAATTTGGTAAATAAGGTTTGCGAATGTCGAATATGCCTCAGCATTTTGTTCGTCTAAATCTATTGCATGTTGTAAAAAATAAGAACCTATATATGCAATTTCTTCTTTGTTGATATTTGTAGTATCGTTAATGTTTATTTTTCGTAAAATCATATTAGTCCCGAAGACTCCTCCTTTTGTAAAATATATAGATTTTTGAGAGTCTATATGACATGCTGTTACGAAATCTGTTAAGCAGTCATTATATAACCCTACGAAACTTTCATAGGGGGCATTATTTGCTATTCTGCCTTTGGCAATTCCACGCAGAAAGTACGCGTAGGAATTTTTAGATGATTTTTTGATTTCGTTATCAAGTAAAGAAATTGCATCGGCATATTGTTGATTATTAAGCAGAAGCGATGCTAACCTTATTTCTTTTGTATCAAAGGGGTTTCTTCGCATATCGCCAATAGGGATAGATAAGGATCTGTTCATTTTCTTTAATTGCGTTATGTTAACAGCAAAATTAAGGCTTTGTCCTTGTTCGTATCCAAATGTAGCTATTCCTATTACTTTGCCGTTTAAATTTAATACTGGTGAGCCGCTGCTACCATGAGAAATTGGTGCGGTAATCTGTATTACATTTTCATAGTCTTTCATGTGTCTGAGAGAAGAAACGATACCTGTTGATGCCGTATTTTCAAACTCCCCTAATGGATTACTAAAACTAATTATAGATTGTCCTTGCTTAGGTGGTAAAGTTGCGAGCGATAGTGATAGTACCCGAATATTCTGTTTCTTTTCTATTCTAAATTTTATTAAGTCATATTTGGGATTATAATCAATTATATTCTTGATTCTATAGATTCGGCCATTAGCATCTTTTATATGTCCGCTACTTGCACCTTCAAGAACATGGAAATTGGTAACACCGATTCCCTCTGATGATATGAAAAAGCCGCTCCCACTAGCAAAAGGTTTCCCATTGTTGTCTTCTGCATAAACTGTAAATACTGCATTTCTAATGTGTGAGATTGTTTGCTCAATAGTCTGTCCTTGTGTTGTCATATGCAAGAACAATAATAATATCAATATTATCTTCCTCATTTTACTTATTTTTAGAAATAGAATATATATCCTCTTTTTACAGAATAATAGAAATGTTTACATAGAGCTAATATTCAAACAAGTCTATATCTTCATCTAATAAAAGGCTGTCATTTGCCATTTCTTCCTTAATTTCATTCAAAGCTTCTATAATATCTTTGGAACTAAGAAAAGAGTATGCCTTATTATCAGCCTGATCCTTTACAGTTAGCGTATCATTAGTGCTTAACGGCATCTTTACCAAGAAACGTTCTTGATACTCATAAATCAGATTTCCTGATTTTGACTCACCCTTGTAATCTGCGATTTTCATAATGCTATATAGATAAATCTGCTAATTCTGATTCTATGCTATTGATACGGTCTTCCATACCCTCACATCTCTCTCTCATTTCCTTATCATCTTTAAAAAGAGCAATGAGTTTTTTGCAGTTATTGCAAATAACACCTCTAAGTTTAATATCGCCAATACTGACATCTTCTACAGACAAAGCTGTATTTGAATTTTCACAATAAGGACAGTCTGGATATACTATCATAGCTTCTATCTTTTTACCCACTGTTTCCCTGAAGTAAGCGGTTACTATTTAGGTAAATGGAAAAAGCGTGGGAACTATTGAATGCTGTCGTGTCCAAGGTTCTGCAATACCCACTACCAAACAACAAACAATAGCCCACGCATTGAGGTATATTATTCCTTTTGTTAAGGGTATAATAATCCCAAGCGCGAGCGTACTGCCTATTGTCCCTGGTAGTTGAATTTTGCAGATTCTGAACACAGGACAATATGTCAAACGCTCTTTTTCAAAAGTTGAATCCTTTATAGCGCACACCTGCACACAGATGCACTGGAAGTTCAACCGCAAAGATAGATAAAATTCCTTATTAAATGCTTCTTTTCCGCAAAAAGTTTATGTAATAAGATGATTTTCCTATCTTAAGGAGCGTTATTCTCTATGAATTAAGAAGTAGTGACATTTTTAGAAAGGGGTGTATAAAAGGATTATTTTCTAAAAAATGTCACTGTTCAGAATGTAAGGCAGTCGTATGTCTCCAAGATTTCCTCCTGACGCAAGCCAAGGTAGCGTTTGGTAATGGCTACCGAAGAGTGGTTGAAAAGCTCCATGAGCTTGACAAGAGCCAGTTCTGCGTTATTACTGTTCATGTTATAGACCTGTCTGCCAAATGTCTTGCGTAGGGAATGGCAACTGAAATGTCTAATGTGCAGATGGTACTTGGCTTTTATCTCTTTGAGGATAATGTTTATCCGTTGCACCGTGAAAACCGTACCTTTCTGACTTATCAAGATATGGTTTTCCACACTCAAAGGGCATATATGCTCGTAACAGTCCCTTATATGGAGTTGCAGCTCATGGTTGATGCGCACAGTCCTGCGCTTGCCAGTCTTACGCCCCGTTATGGTAAACTCCGTAACATCAAGTATCTGCTTCCACCGTAAGGCAAGAATATCGGATATTCTGAAACCTGTAAAACAGCCGATTGCTATAAGAAGCGAAATCTTGTAGTTTCCGTCTTTTGCCAGTTTACGTATCAGGTTCATGGCTTCTGACCACTGGAGGTAGTCAGCCGTTGTATTGCTGTATTTCAAACTCATAATAATGCTCGTTTATGTTGGGTCTATAAGGAAAGTGAACATTGTTCTGACAGTCATTTTACTAAGTGATTGATTATCACGACAACATTCACTTTCTCTATTAGTGAATATCATCAGAGGTAATTTTCCTCGTTCAAAGTCTCACACACCATCCAACAGCAGTTCTTCACTCGAAAGCTGTATTTGTCTTCAAGAGTATATAAGAACTCCTCAAAATCTTTGTATTTGTAGGATTCCTCAATCTGTTGTTTACTTAAATGTATCTTGATGACTGTTGCTGTGCAAAAGTCAAGAATTATAATGTAGTTTGCCTCCATTGTCAAATCCTCCCCTCGTCACGATAACTGTAATAATTGTCTGCTGACAAAATCAGGTGATCTGTGAAATGTACTCTCATCACTTCACACGCATTCTTCACGTTTCTCGTAAGCATGTCATCCAGTGAACTTGGCTTTAGGTTGCCACTTGGATGATTGTGTGCAAGGATTATCTGCGTGGCATTGGTTAGTAATGCCCCTTGTAGTATCAGCCTTATATCAACAGAAGTCTCCGTCAATCCTCCCTCTGAAACCGTATTGTAGGCAATTACCTCGTTTGCTTGGTTGAGATATAGAACTTTAGCATATTCCCTGTACTCAATTGTCCCCTCCCTGAATGTAGGACGTAAGATGTTATATGCTTCCTCTGAACTGATGACCTTACTTTGCTTTTTACAAATTGGTCTATATTGTAGCGTAACTTCTGCTACTTTGAAATCCATATCCATAGTTATTATATATTAAAATGTTAGTAATTGAAAAAAGGAGACACCCTCAAAGGATGCCTCCTCGCCCTCAATCAATAGTCCACTTATCCAATGAACCATTTATATTTCTCATCACCGTGCAGGGCATTATTAATGCCAACAGCTACTTCCGTAGCATTTACGGCTCTCTGCAAGTAAGCGTCAATGTAGCTTCCCTTATTCGATTCCGTAAGCAGGTTGTAGAAGTCCCACATGGAGAGTGTATCATCCTTTGCCCCAAAGTTAGGATTACTAAAATAGCCACGACACACATTGTTGATTTGGCTGTCCGTAATTAGTAAGCGTGGTATCTGCTTGGTATATCCTTGCGGTAAGGCTTGGTACATTCTCATTCTGCCCATAATTTGTGCAAACTGCGTTTCTGTGAGAGAAGTGTTTGAGAGGGTTTGCATCAAGTGTATCTCCTTAGCAGGGCTGAACTGGTAGAATAATTCCATCACGCTTTTATATAAATCATGGATATTCATTACTTCGATAGACAGCTTTACACCGTCTCCTGTCAGCACTTGATTACTGCATACGTTTACTCTCCAGCCCACGAAGACGGAGAACTTCTCTACACCACGGCTTGCCCTGTAAAGGTTGAGATCGTTGTAATTGCGAACTCCACCCACACAAAGTTCCAATCGCTGACCGTTCAAAGTCTCGTAAACAGTTGGGATAGTAAAAGCGAATGCCATGCGCTGATAAAACTGTGTCTTTTCACATTCTAAAAGTTCTGATGCTTTCTTGCCTAATGCGTTAGGTGTTCTACCTCTTATTATATGAGAAACGCGGATAGCGGGATTGTTTACTTGCTCTCCATGATAGAAGTCTTTGGCAGCATCATGTACACAATGGATAAAGTCCTGATGTGAAATGGTTAACTCTTGATTACCCCAAGTGGGAACAACGCATGTGCTGGTAAGTTCATCAAGTGAGATGGCATTGGTGTTGGCTTCGAGGAAAGAAACACTGCTACTCTCTGTTGGGGTATCTTCAATGATAACGGCATCCTCTGCATCGCTGAAATTAAAGGTTCTGTTGTTCTTTGCCACAACAGCAGGCATTAAAATTACATTGTTCATAACTTGTAAATGTATTAAGTGAATATTGATTGAAAATAGGCATAAATGAAAACAGACCGAAAGCGGATTGCTCCAACTTCCAGCCTGTTACACATATAAATCCCTAAAGGTGTTTTGAAGTTATGAAAGGACTATTTTTCCAATGTTAAGACCTTGATTATTTTCCTTTTACCCCTGCATTATGTGGGAGGGGATGTAAGACAGGTGTACCCTTGTGCGCGTAATATAATCGCTTTTTAATAGAAGTAGTTAGGAGGAATATCATAGCTACTAACATCACCTACTATGTAGTAGTACTAATTACAGCATCTATGTGTTATTACTTTATAGTATTAGTTGGTAACTGAATATTTTTAGTAGTATTATGCGTTGATTATATAAATCTACTATATATAACATTAGAAACACCGTATGTGTATAACTTTACTTTTTTTGTAAAGTTACTCTTTATGAGTATGCCTTTATTAGTAAGTAACAGAAAAAATCTACAAAAAGTTACCTAATCATATTTTTAAAACAAAAAATATATTGTACTTTTGTATTCGCTTGCAAGTAATGTGATGTACTTCTTGTATGTTACATTCCCTTAGAGGGAGGCAGTTCGTCAGCTGCTTGGGTGTAGTCCAATCCTTATAGGACACCATTCAAAGGGATGACAACCCTTATTAAACGATTTAATAAAAATGATAACTTTAATTAATGGTAAAGGTGAAGATTTTAATGTAGAGGACATTAAAACCGATTTGTTTGACAATGTTAGTAGTGCAATGTCGCATGCTTTCCGCAATGATCTTTTTGGTGGATGGCTTTGTGATAAGTACACAACTGCAGATGAGTTAAAATCAAAAGTTGATGAACGTATGAAAGCTATTAACAGGTGTTTGAAGAATTTACAAGAGTTATCTAAAGCTCTTGCGGTTCAGAGAGCACGTGAAGATGTTGAGCGATTAGCGGGAGCTTTGTCTTTACTTCCTGAATCAGAACGTGAAAGCGCTAAAGCTCGAATTCTAGAACAGGGTTAAATCTTTACTTTTGGGAGTGGTTAGCTGCCACTCCTTTTTATTTTGAAAAAATAATACTGGTATGATAGAGTTAAAAACAAAGGACGGTACACTTAAATTAGATAGGATAGAGGGCCTACTAAAGTTGTCTAATGAACAGCGTATGGAATTGTTCGGCAAATATTATTCTAACAAGATAGTTAAGAACTATGGTAAGCTAGATGAAGTGTCTCTTATTAATGGCTTAATTCTAATGCTGTCAGACACTCTTAGATATAGAGCTAATATAAAAGCTGTGTTGTCAGAGTTAAAGGATAGCTGGTATTTCCGAGAATTAACAGACGGAGATACTATTACTGTTTCTGATGTTATTCCAACAGAACGTAAGTCACAATCCCAAAAGAGCGTTATAGAAAAACGGAAATATGTTCATTCACATGAGTGGGGTAATGAAACTTTCTATTCCTCTTATGACGATGAGTTGGGATGGGAACTTTATAGGTTAAGCAGTGTCCGCAACACTGAGAACGTTGCAGAGGAGTTAAACAAGAAAAATCAAGATTTTGAATGTAAGGAAGAGGGTGCAGAATAGCCTTCTTCCTACTTATTTTCGTTGATAGCTCTACCATTTACACAGTCTCGGCAACAGCTCTTATTCTATTTCTTCTTACCAAAATAATGCTCTATCTTCTTTTCTATCTCCCATTTAGGTAACTCGTTCTCAAATTCTATTAAGACTTCATCAAAATTATATTCTTCTTGATACGTCTTAAAACCATAGGAAAAATTCAGACCACCATCAGGGTTCAACTGTTTTCCGTCATAATAGGTAACAACGACCTTTTTATTGGCTGCATTGAAATCAAAAGTCTGTGGCAATTCGTATATGAACTTATGCTTGTAATGTGCCCTTATCATCATTATCTTTTGCACACCATTCTTAAAGGTGACAATTAAAAAGCCATTTGACATCTTGTGCGAATGCCAGACCGCTTCCTTGATTGCCTTATGCAATATCTCACTTTTCAGAGTGTCGTCCATATTATTAAGCAAGTCGTCTTTTGAAATTTCATTAAGTTGCTTTAATGCCTCATCCAATGATTTTATTTCACCTTTCTTGTTCACTATTTTCTGCCTAATGCTGGATATTTCGTTTTCAATGTCTGTATATCGTTTTTCCATACTGCTAATTAATTTCTGATTTGTAACGGTAAACATATTGTTCTCGATAGTCCGCAATTCCGATTCAAGCTGTTCTATTCTCTTTTTGTCCTCATTCAAGCCCTTGCCTGTTAATTCTATCTCTGTCTTAATCTCGTTCTCCCTGTCACTTGTCTTTGCCTTAAAATCATCCGTATAGGCAGACAGACGGAAAACAGCCCATATTGCTTTTACAACGCTGTTATAGTTTATGCCGCTGTTAGTGCATCTTACATTCCCTAGAATGTCTTTTTTGTTTATGCATCTGTAATAGTGCCTGTTACTTGTGTCTATCATATATAGGGACTTTCCACAGCTGCATTTCACTATGCCTTTTAGTATGTTGATACGCTCCTTATTGACATAGCTGATGTATGTCTTGTTGTCTTCAAGTGCTTTCATGGCCTTATTGAAAACCTCGTCAGTAATAATCTTGTCAATGCTGTATGTATTGCCTTTATAGCGTCTTTTTCCGTTATAAATGGAATTGTGTAACAGCTTTGACAATATGGAATGTTGATCTGTCTTACTTACTTTACCACTTTTGCTGATTGAAATATTATATTTTATGAGGTATTTTGCCAAACGACATAATGTGTAGCCGTTAATGATTTTATTGTATAGCATCTTCACTATTTTTATCTCATTTTCGTTTGGCACCAAAATTCTTCTTGCATCCTTGTTTTCTTTGACACTATCATCGTATTTGTCATTCGGTACGACATCAAAGCCAAAAGGTATCGTGCCCCCCATGTAGGCATAGTGGTTATGCTGTATCTTTATCCAACGCCCAGTACTCATGCGCTGGGTTATCTTTCGTCTCTCGTCAGCATTTCCGACAGCCATAAATACCAGCTGCATAACCTCCAAGCCTCCTATGGTGTCATTTGCCTTGATGGACGTGTTTGTATCCAGTATGTATAAATCCAAGTTATTCGTCCGTATTTGGTTTATCTCGGCGATAACATTCATAATATCATCCTGCCTGCTGATACGGGACAACTCCGATACTGCAATAATATCACATTCATTTTTTGTAATGCTCAATAACTCTGTCAAACCATTACGGTTTACCTTTGCACCGCTTATTTTCTCACCGATGAAACGTACCAGCTGATAATTGTTCTCTTTGCAGTACGCCTCAATTAATTCTTTCTGACGTTGCAGGTCTTGCTTGTCTGTTGATACCCGGATATAACCAATTATCCTTATCATATATATATTAGTTTAACTGGTTACAAATGTACTAAAAATAATTGTAAAAATAGACACTAAGATAAAGCGTTCCTCACTTACGCAGAAAACTGCCGACCGCAGCAACAGCCACACGAGCGAAAATAATTTAGTTACCGAATACTGCACCATCGTTACCAACATCAAAACAGGGTAACACTCTGGTAACTGAACTTCTGCCTAAATCTGCACTTTTCTGCCTTTTACGAATAGAGACGTATTGTGCAAATTAGAGCATTTCCTCCTCATTATCAGTTAGTTCACACTAATTTCGATATTTCTCCATTTTCGTTGATTAGTTACTCGATGAAATGAGGCAGATTACAACGCAATATGACGCAAATCATTTTTTGCTTCCATAGCCGTTATATCCTTTTTTAAGCCATCCTGCTGATAGAAGGATAGCAAACATATTGCAGAACGAATGAAAAAACATTGCTTTTATTGATGTTTCATCATCACATTTCAAATATATTTTGGTCTATACGCTATTCCATAACTTCATGAAATGTTAGAAGCAGAGGGATAAATTCAAGGATATTTGTCAATGGTTAGCGTTCATTGATT
>QWCC01000366.1_pt1 | contig 19180 bp, 14 predicted proteins | sample 1972491 | NCBI WGS metagenome assembly QWCC01 (sample SAMN09866718, study PRJNA288562) | Human oral metagenome isolate term5_saliva, whole genome shotgun sequencing... | isolation source: mouth | host: Homo sapiens | place: USA: California
TTTTGCATTGCTTTAAAAAGAGCGGGATGTAGTTCAGTAGGTTTAGAATGCTGGTCTGGGGGACCAGTGGTCGCCAGTTCGAGTCTGGTCATCCCGACTAAAATAAATCGAAGATACTGAACTTTAAGTAATTATCATTGGTCGTCGGTAAAGTGGTCGGCGAAAAGTCGGTGAACTTTAATTTAATAGAACAAACAGTATTCAATAGGGCATTTCACGCAAAAGTTAGGAAATGTCTAAAAAAAATTTTTCTTCAAAAAACAGACAAACGGCTATTAATGAGATTGTAGGATGGAAAACGCCCAAGTTTCATCAAGCCTCTGAATGTTATGTATCTCTTTCTGCATTTGACCCAGAGAGAGGGAAGTTCCGTATAAAGAAGTTTATGCTCAACCATATCAAAGGTAAGCGTAATCAGAGAGAATATGGAGAAGCCCTTATAAAAAGGTTGACTGAAAAACTTATGCAAGGCTGGAACCCATGGGTGGAACTCGTGCAACCTCTTGAGTACACATCATTCGATGATGCGTGCACAAAGTACGAGGCTTATCTATTCAAACTCCTTAAGGAACACAACATGCGTGAGGAGTCTGTTGTTTCGTATTGCAGTAGGATTAAGATACTGAAAGAGTGGAAGGAGAAGCAGAACGTCAATCTGTATTACACTTATCAATTCGATAGCAAGATGGTAGGGCAATTCTTAGAGTATATTTTTATTGATAGAAACAACACACTTCGAACGAGAAACAATTACCTCTCTTGGATTAAGACGTTCTGTAAGTATCTATTGGAGCGAGGCTATATATCTTCAGACCCTACAGAACACTTTTCTATCGTGCAGCGTCGAGGTCAGCTTAAGAACCGCGATGTTATTCCTGATGACGTCCTGGAGCGAATAAAGGGGTGGCTGATGAACCATAACAAGCATTACCTGCTTGCCTGCTATATCCTACATTATTTATTCGTGCGCCCAAAAGAGATGAGTTATATTAAGGTAGGAGACTTTAATATAGCAAAGAAAACATTGTATCTTCACGGTTCAATAGCAAAGAATCATAACGATGCTCTCTTAACGCTTCCTGATCATGTCATTAAATTAATGATAGACCTGCGCATCTTCGATAGTCCAGGACAGTATTTTCTCTTTAGTAATGATTTCAGACCAGGAAAGGAACGACGAACAGAAAAGGCGTTCAGAGATTACTGGAGTCGTTATATCCGTACGAGCTTGAATCTGACTGACAGATACAAGTTCTACAGTCTCAAAGACACAGGTATCACGAATATGCTGCGTGCGAACACCGATATACTTACCGTGAGAGACCAGGCACGGCATTCATCGATATTGATTACAGATATATACACTCCCAAGGATATTCAGCAGGCTAATCAACTGCTATTAAATTACAAGGGAGTGCTTTAATCCTATTAAAAGCAAGGCTGTAGGATGGATATTTCTCGTCCTACAGTCCATCTTTCCTACAATTATGAATATACAAAACATCCTCCGAGAGCTTAGTAATGAATTAAAAGGGCACAATGCACTAATACAGATACAAGTAGATGGGCAATACGTCATTAAGCATATTGGTGACGTCAACAAATTGGTCAACAACCCTACTCTGATAACATACAAGGAGGATAGTTCTTTTCTCGACTGGATGGAAGGTGAGATAGATAAGGAGACATATACAGCTGGGACGATTGCGAATCATAAGGCAGCATTAGCGGTCCTAAGACGATTTAAGGAAGATATGACCTTTACGCAGGTTGATTACAAATGTATATGCGATTTCGAGAACTTTTTAAAAGGTGCTGGGTATGCGATTAATACCATAGCTAAGTTTATGAAGATATTTCGTCGATTCGTCAATCTCGCTATCGATGAGGAACTGATGACAGTCTATCCTTTTCGCAAGTATCATATCAAGACGGAGAATGTTCAGAAGCAATCGCTGACAGAGAGAGAACTGAGGAGGATAGAAGATAAGGAGGAGAAAGAAGAATTGACAGATGAGGAAAGAAAGGTAGTTAAAGGTTTTCTATTCAGCGTCTATTCTGGTCTTCGATTCTCTGATATTATACAGGTAACCAAGCAGCACGTTAAGAACATCTATCGGAACAAGTGGGTGGTGATGCGAATGCAGAAGACTGACCACGAGGTAAGAATACCTATATCTAAGATGTTTGGAGGCAAGGCAGCAACAATGATACAAGAGAACAAGACTACTACAGGTAAACTCTTTCAACTACCTTGTAACGCACGCTGCAACTTGATACTGAAGCGTGTGCTTAAACGATTCAACATACATAGGCACATTACTTTTCATTGTGCCAGGCATACGTGCGCTACTGTGCTATTGAGTAAGGGAGTAAGCTTACCTATTATACAACATATATTAGGGCCCAGTAAAATATATGAATAATACCTTTCGAGGCAATATGCATTTAAAACGGGTAAGTCTTCCTAAAACTCTCGTCGATATGGAGTACGCTCTATACGGTGCAGAATCTCTTGAAAGTATTGTTATCCCCCAATCAGTTCAAAGAATCTCCGCACTTGAATTTGCTAATGCGAATTTATTATATGCAATAGTTTTACCAGAAGTCCCTCCTACGTTTCATAATGGATATTACAACCCATTCGACAAGATTTATGATACGACTCATAAAATAAAGAAATACAAGATATATGTTCCTGATAATAGCTATGCAGAGTATGCTAAATCTCGTTTATGGAGTGACTATGAAAAGGTCGGAAGACTTGCTAAATTAAGTCAATTTCGGACGGATTTTCCTAATGAAAGTTACTTTGAATAAGAATTTTAATCCCATCGGAACTATATTCGTCGGCAAAGACTCGATCAAGAATTTAGACCTAAGTTTTCTACACCATTGGGAACGGATTAACTTTACCCATATCAGAGACTGTAAGGGTTTGAAGCGTGTAGTTTATCCGAGTTCTCTAAAGGAAGTGAGTGGTGGATTACTTATGAATTGTTATGATGTCGAAGAAATAGTTATATTAAGTAAGGATATACGATTTACCTTCGGAATGGTAATTAATGGCGCTCGTTCGTTGAAGCGAGTTATACTACATGCAGAAACTCCTCCTAAGAACACAGACCCTTCTGCATATTTCTTGTGGTTTGCTCATAAAGACACGACGCTATATGTTCCAGACGGAAGTGTTGAACTTTACAAACAGGTTCCTTTTTATAGCAAGTTCGCAAAAGCGATACTCCCTATGAGTAAGTATCATTCGTGATACTCGCTCATAGGACGAATAATAGATGTTCCGCTTAATGGAGAAGGGTTACTTGTAAAAGCCTTTTTATACGCTTCCAGACTCTCATCTGGTACATAAAATTTACACCCATTAGGTGTACATGTATCGTAGGTTCCTGTTATGTTAGAAAATGTCCAGTCGTGACTTGGAGGAGTCTTTCCATAAAAAATGACAACTGTTGCCAAGTTAAATCCTAATACGTAACGACCAAGCGACGTAACGTTCTCTGGTATATCTATTCTTTTCGTATTATAGAAGTATGAACGAGGTGCTGACGATACAGACGGAAGGGACTTGATGGATTTTAAATGCTTCAAATCTGAGAGATTATCTGTCTTTATATTGTAGAAAATAGTCCCGATGGAACTAACAGCAGCTGCTTCCTCCATAGAGAGTTCTCCATCACCGTCTTTATCCCAGTTTTCAACGCAAATACGCTTCACCTCAGGGTCTTCGAATCGAATCCACCACTTAGCGATGTTCAATTTAAGTTTTGGGTAATGAGTCATCAACGCATCGTAGGTGTCACGATATGCGCCTGTGGTGAGGTTGATTGTACCGTCAAGTACAGGATAAGGGTCGTTGCCGTACTGACCCTCTGCGTCGATTCCTTGGTAAGTACCGTCTACAAGTTGGGAAAGCTTATCGAAGGTCCTTCCATCCGTGAAGGTCTCGTTGAAGCCAACACAGCGCACGTAACGCAGGGAGTGAGGAACTTGTCCTACCTGCGCATCCATTATGTCGATTAGTTTCTTGACAGGCTGAAGGTTATCACAGCCACTCACGAAGTAACTCATCACATTCGGAGCGCAGGCTTCCGTGTTACACTTCTCATTGGTGAGCTTGTCAAGGTTCTTTAATTCCACGTATGACGTGGAAGCAGGATAGTCGACTTCTTCCAGCGCACCACCATCAGCAAAGTGTGCTTCGGTGAGCGATGAACCGCCAGCGAGGAACTTACGCAGACGGAAGTTACTACGCATATCGAGCGCACCTCCAAGGGTCGAGATATTCTGAACATCTATATTCTCTAAGGAGGTTGTATTGCCAAGCGTAAGAGAAGATATAAGTATCTTCACCTTCTCTTCATTCTCATCGCCAAGTTTCAGACGCTTCAATCGCTTACCAATGATTGACAGCGCACCGTTAATTACATACGAACTCCAATCGCCTATATCGAGCAGGTAGTCAGCAGACTTGACAGAGAGCTGCTGATCAGAAGTACCGTTAATATCTACGACTATCTCGCAAGGCTTACCTGCATCTGTACGAGTACCACGCATAATCGTGGTACCGTATGCAATTGTAGGATATAACTTCATTGCAGGTGTCAGGCGCAGAACGATTGAGTTTGTTGTAGCATCAGCCTGAGCAGATGTACGTACGGTGATAGCCCCTTCCGCAGTCTTGGCGTCATAGTCACCGAAGGAATACTTAGACATCAAGTACTGAATACGCTTCTTTACCCACGCCACTTCAGGCGACTTTCCGTCACCAAGCGACTGACCAAGTGGGTCGGTATCGTTAGTATATGTACCTTGAAGCATTGCGAGCTTCATTTTTTCATACATCTTGCCATCCTCATTGTATAGCATAGATGAGAAGTTGTTAATCACAGAGAAGTAATACTTCTCGAAAAACGCAAAGAGCTTCTGCTGGTGCGTACCTTTCTGTAGTCCTCCAAGCTCCTCCATCTTCGCAAGCATTCGACGCATCATTTGCGCACGTTCTTCTGGGTACGCTTGTTCCATCAGGTTCCACAGCACGGACTTCTCTCCGTTCCAAACAGGAGTACCGTCCTCGTAGGTGTCGTGATATTCTACATGGTAAGGCTTTTTCATCAAGCCCTGATTGATGACCGTTAGAATTGTATCAAGGTCATCTTGTCTAAATCGCCATTTGCTCTTTGACATGTTCATTCTGCATTAAAGTTATACGGGTATATGTTCTTTGCGCAGTTGTCGGTCGCTGCCACCGCTTCAACATATAGTTGATGATAAAGTAGGTCACTGATGTCCCAATATTGTGACTGCTCAGCACGGAACTTCTGAATGCGTGCTGACTTGAATAACTCATTGAGCTGGGCTGCGTCACTAACTGAGCTAAATATCGTCTCAGTTAGTCCGTACTTATCTCCGACTAACTGCTGTCGAAGATTTACAACCGACACACCGCTATCGAGTGTTGAAGGGCAGAACTTCTTATACAAGCTATCGTAATAGTATAGGTTGTATAGATTAGGGTCGTCTTCCTTCGCAATCCAATACTCAATGTGTGTTGAATGTGGGTCAGCGTTCAGTTCGTCAAGTGTACCATTGAAAGGCTCAATGAAAGTATTGCACTGATACACTATATTGTAAGCAGTGATGTACGACTCTACGAGCTGCTCTGCACGCTGACGAGTCTCATTGTCTGCTGTTGTCTGATCATCCGCTGGGAGGTCAGCATAATCCAAGTCCCAACAATTCTCCCAAGAGGTTTCTGAGACTTGGTACTGATAAGCTTCCTCCTCCGTGTTGTAGCGGATGCGCCTTTTATCCCAAGGCACTTGAAACAAAGTAAGACGTGGCGAGTTATCAGAGCCTTCAATTGATAAGAGGTCAGGGAAAAGGTCCTTATCATAACCGAAGGTTGCAGCATCGCCTTTATCTGGTCCAATGGTGAATAGACCGACGAACTTGTATGTAACTGTTCCGTCCTCTGCCGTCTGCTTCTCAAATCCAACGAATGTCTCTTGATAGATAGATACTCTTGCTTCGCTGTTCTGTTCGATACCCTCGTTAGTTAAGCCTACCGCTTTCCATAGGTCGGTAAATGAATTTACAGAACCCATCTTGTGGTATTGCATTGAAGAAGCGATGTTCTTCTTCGCTGTCAGCTTAGAGATTTTAGGCAGGTTTTTGAATAGTTCAAACTTCTTCTGTTCCGTCAGTCCGTCCTCATATACGATAGTTGTATCTTTCGCTACCTTCGCTTTCCAGTTCCACAGGTAGTACAACATAGAAGATGTACCTTGACCTTGTAATTGAAGATTGGTAATCGTCAAGCGGTTAAGATTTGTGTTACCGTCTTTCGGATATATCTCAAGCGTACCTTTAGGCTTGTATGACTTACCATATTCGTAGGCAGGAAGTGGCTTATCAAAAGTAAACACATTGACCTTTCCACGAACCTTGTCAAAGTCGACTGTGGTGCCGAGGGTATCATAGATGTCATTATCCAATTTCTCGGCACTCTTTTCACCAACAGTTGAGAGAGCATTGATATAATCTTGATGAACATTAGCAGCGTCCATTGCGCTGTCGTATATACGGATAGAATAGAGGTCAACATCTGCCTTATCAGAACCTATGACGATACCACCGCCTGAACCTATCTGCATAGAATCGGTAAGCAGGTAAGCGAACTTACGAGCTTCGATACCGTCAATGTAGAGATAGACGAGGTTCAAGTAATAGGTGTTTCCATTCAGTACGTAAGTGTACTTTTTCGGACTAATCACGAGCGCAAGACGAATGCGCACACCATCATCTGTGCTCATCGCTTGTACATCTGGATTACGCTCGCTACGAGTTGCGAACATAATAGATGATGGTTTCACTTTAAGACCGATATAACCCTTCTGATAAGGCATAGCGATAGAGATACACTCTGCATCGTAATCAGATGTATTGTTAATCTGATAGTCTATCTCAATGGTTTTTCCACTCTGTGCTGCCTCCTTAGCGAATGGCTTGTAATCTATTGTCAGTCGAGAGCCAGCGAGCAAGCGCAATGTGCGTGCGCCTTCATCATCTGTTACCCAACCATCACGAGAGAAAGCCACATTCTGCCACTCTGCACCGATATGCTCGGTATTGATGAGATTGCGGAGGGTATTGCGGTCGGTGTCGGTGTTATTTCTGTTCTTTGCATTCAGATAGAATACCGCTCCTGCTGTAGCAGAGTAACCCTGCGAGTTATCCACAGGGAATGGAATTGCATCACGCAAACGCACCTCATCCGTTGGGTGAGTTCTGAAACCGATTAACGCAGTAAAGTCGGAGTTATCTATAGTCTCGACCTCAAGCGAAAGCGTGTACTGCATCTTTGTCTGTGTCAATGTATTCTCAGATACATTCTCTTGAAGCACCTCGTTGTCTTTCTTCATCAAGATTGACAGAGGTGTTGTTACCGCCTTGCCGTCATATACAGCGTATTCCAGCACCTTATTTTCGTACCAGTTAAGCAGCTTTTCTGCCTTATTGTTAACGACTACCATCTTCACAGCCTCGTTATTAGCCACCGCCATAAAGTCGTAGCCTACTGGAGTAGTCTGTACCGTATTGTCTTCATTTGACAGCCAAGCAGATAGATGGAAAAGACCTGTCTTATTCGTAAATGGAACGGTATAAGCGACAGGCGAAGATGTGTAAGTGGCCGTACCGAACTGACGCTCATACGTCTGCTCGTAGCCTTCACCTGTAATCTTCACATGAAGCGTCTTAGAGATATTACCACTGATGTAGCACGGCAGCACAATATCTCCCTGGTAGGCTTTCCACCAGTTAAATTCTGATATTGAGAGGAAGAGAGCTGACAGCGTGATTGAATACACTAACGCAGGAGAGGTTTGTCCTGTTACCTCACCTGTAATCTTTACCATGATGTTATTTTGTCCGCTCTCAAGGAACTTGAATACATCAACAGTCGTCACGGTATTAGACTGACATCTACCACGAGCCTTAGACACGAATGTACCATCACCAGCTTTAGCGAAAATCTCGTACGTTCCCCACTCTCCGCTATCAATATAATCCGCCTGCCCAACATCCTTAGTGCGAGACACGAACATAAACTTGATTGCACACTCACCTGCTGACTTAGAAGCTGAGAGAGTAGTAGAAGGAGACTGATTGATAGCACGCAAGTAATAGAGGATAGTCTGCTGCTGTCCTCCACCACCTTGCCCAATATTAAGTTCAGATAACTTCATTGGAACCCACTCATCACCATTCCATACGAGTACACACGTCTCGGATGTGAGTTCGTCAACCTCAGTATTTACATTTGAAATCTGTCCGAGCGTAGGACGGTTCTTTGCAATCGTCTTCTTCACACGTTCCTCCTCGGAGTTCTGTGCGTCGATTAACTCGTTGACCTTTTCGGGTAACTTGTTAAATTCGTCAGCGGTCAATCGTCCGCCTGTGTTTTTATGTTCTAAGTAGAGTTTTTCTATCGCCATAATTATGATAGCTTAAAAGGAAAGGTGTATGTAAATCCATTGTTACCCTCTACCTCGACACCGTGCGCAAGAGATAGAGCGTGACAGATGATATCTTGAAGAAGTTTAGGGTGAGAGGAAGAATAACTCTCACCCGTATTGTCTTCGATGCCACGGATAGAAGCTTGTACGAAGCGATTATCTTTCGTACGGCTTTCTGTTATATAGACCTTGATGTGCTTCATTCAACACGTTAATTTATTCTGTTGAAAATCTTGAGAAGGAAGCCTTTTATACTTGGCTTAAATTTTAGTCCAAAGACAACAATAGACAACACCAGCAAGCCCATTATAATTTGCCACCATCTGAAAGGCTCTGCTATCTGCACCTGCTCAACGTGCTTATCTTTATGTCGTTTGTTTTCAGAGAAGTTGACTTTCGTATTAGTCTGCTTGTTAGCAGCACTATCCTTTTTCTCTGACAGCCCTCTTTTTTCGTTTCTGCGGCTTTCAATTCGCTCTTTAATCGATTTCAAACCACGATTAATTATGATGCTGCCGTCGGCTTTATATTCAACCATCGGAACCTTGCTCCCGACATTTGTGTCGGTAGCAAAGGTATCTCCCAGGCAAGGGACATCAAAAACGAACTCACGTATTACACTTGTTAGTTCGTCTATGTTAGTTGTGTCGATAAGCGATATATGCTTTTCGTTTCGCTCTGTTGTCACCTGCTCACTATTATACGTTTGCTTGACGCTTTCAATAGCGACCGACTTCTTAGTCCGACAGCCAACGCACATCGTTATAATGGCGAAAATTAACAGTTTACACGATGTATTTATAACTCTATTCATACCTCTTAAGATTTAGGTGAGGGAGGAAAGCTCCCTCACTTTGTTACACTTTAAGTTTGAAACACTGCCTTCTCTGTCGTCCGTCGCTATTCTTGTAGGCAACATGTACCCATCGAGAAGTCTTACTTCTTTCCACGATAATTTGATCGTAGGAGTACCCCATTTTGGAGAACTCGTTAGCTATGAATCGTTCAAACTCAGTCTGCTTACCATTGACAGGTTGCAAGTCTGCTGCATAGCCCTCGACGTGTGCGGAGGTCTTCACACCGCCTACAGCCTTATTCAATTCTGGTGAGCGGTAGCCACTTGTTACACGGATAGCAGGGTTCTCGAGTTTGTGAGCCTCGCAATACTTACCCCATTCTACACGAATACTCTCTAAAAGAGTAATCGTTTCTGTAAGGTGAACCTTCACAATAGAAGGAGGGTTATTGTTTATCTTGAGTTGTTCAGCAGTGCTGGATTGTACCAGCTCTGCTATTGAAAAATTTGCCATACTATTCTTCTATTTTTTGATTTACATTTTTCTCTTCACCAATGTAGTCAGCGACATACTGAATAACTTTCTTTGCATCTCTATCTGAAGCTGCACTAACGACTGATTGAATGATGCGCTGCATATCAGCAGCAGTACTCTTTCTCTCTCTTGCATGTTCAATGAGACTCTTTGTTTCTATGATGAGTAAGGAAGCAGAGAACAGTAATGTACAGATAGGGAAAGTCTTAACACCTAACAGAGAACAAGACGTGAAAATCACGACATCGATAATCAAGGCGATAAGGAGAAATCGCCAATACTCACCAATCTTACCAAGCGTCTTACGCATAAGGTGCGAAGTCAAAGGCTTCTTCAATTTGTTTTGCGTATAAACCCTGTCCCATAGGTCGATGAAGGCTGCGCTAACGACTAAAGCCCACATCACGACACATGTTATAAGATGTGTAGCTACAGAGTGAATAAACTCTGGTGTAAACTGTAATTCAACTATATCCATACGAACACCTCCTTTACAATAGGAAAAGAAAAACACCCACGATCGCACCAAGCATACCTGCACAGACATCGAGCCAATCGAACTGCTCCTTTCTGTAGTAGTAATCGACACTCTCTTTTCCAGTCATGATGAAGAATGCTGGTACCAATGCGAAGATTAAGCACACATCAATAGCATGTAAAGCCTTGCACACAATCATCGAAACGACAAGACCAGCAAACATGTGCAGATACTTATCGCTACCGATAGCAGCGAGCCTTCCGAAAATCCTGTAAACACAATCTAAAAAACTTTTCATATCACTATTTTATTTAATTAAACATCCATATTAGGTGCTGGTATAACAGCTGGTGGCTCGTCGCCATTCGAAGGGTTGATAAGATTCCCACCACTATCAGAAGAGAAGTTCTTTCCGCCTAATTCAGAAACATACGACTTCGTAATGACCGTGTCGTAATAAACAGACCGCACAGAGTAAGACATCTTTTGAGCTACAACCGCACCTCCACTTGTAGAGCCTATCTCGAACAGTCCACCATAAATCATTTCTCCACTCTCTCCAATCTTAAGTGTGATAGGAGTTGTAGCTGCTATTATAGTCTTATTGTCGTCTGTGTATTGCTGTCCTAACTGTAAGGTTATATATTCATGTGACTTATCATCAAGCGTAGCAGTCAACTTAATATCACCACCTCCATAAGTGTTCTGTTGAAAACCTCTATTGGTGATTTTCACAATGATATTAACACCGAGATAAGCCTTACCATCACGCTTGCTAACGAAGTATCTGCTGGCATTAATCAACTCCATATCTACTCCATACTTATTCACTATACCACGATGATTAAGCATTATCTGTGGCTGTCCGAGTTCATTCGCAAGAATGATGTTCGGATACCCGTCAACTTCACCGAAGTAAATTGAACCGTGTTCACATCGCATACGTACACGAGAAGCATCAATCGTTCCATCTGAAGCTACGAACGCAACCTTACCCTCTGGAGTTTGAACCTTGAAGTTCTTTGCATTGACGGTGAAAGAGCTATTCTCACCATCCATGTGCATACCTACAGCTTCAAGACCAGTACGCAAGTCTTTCACAAAGGCAGAGATTGATTTGCCACCAACATTAAACTCAGCTTCGAATTGTTTGGTGGTATAATGCTGTGCAGACTGCCAATCTTCAATACTAAACTCTTCACCCTTTTTCTTTGACTGAATGCAGACGAGCAGGTCGTTACGATACTTATCACCGTAAGTAGCATTGGTCCACTGATCGCCTGCATCGTATGGAGGAACTGGTACGGCTTGCACGAAAACTCGACGCTTACCATCAGCCGTGTCTTGTGCGTGCTTAGCTGCTTCAAGCGACTTCAACACGTCAGCGTCCGTTATCTCCTTCCAACCGTAAGACCCATCTTGATTTTTCTCGAATGAATACGCCCTACCGCCACCCGTCTCTGCATAGCTTCGATTATAGTAGATGTCATGCAGGTGCATCTCCTTTGTAGCTTCGTCCGCCCACTCGTTAGCAGGTTCAGTGGTGAGCGTTGGAACCACGTCACCAAACCAAATAAAAAGTTGTTTATCTGACTGCTGCATAACCGAGCTAATACGTCCCTGCATAGACTCTAAGAAGTCTTGCAGGCGGATATACTCACTACGATTAGCAGGGTTCTCGACCCTTATATCGAAGTTCTGCTTATCGAATAAGAAGATAGGACGAGGAAGGGTAAAACTATTGATCCCCTTTATAATCTTAAAGTACGGTGCGCCTGTGCCTGCTGCTGATTGTATGATAGCACTCTGTCTGTCTTCATCAGTGAGGTGACCTAATTGCACAACCTCGTCACCCACTTGCGGAACATCGCTACCACTTGCGTAGTCATCGACATTCGTATTATCAGCAATATCGACATAATCCGTTCCTACAGCGGTGACACGACGATGCCAGTAGTGATTAGACAGCTGACCGCCTGCATCTATCAAGTTGAATGTCTCGCACAGAGCAAGGTCATCCACTCGCATAGAGTTATAGATTCTGCGTCCGTCAGCATCTTCTTGACGGAAGTAACATCGCCAAGCTCCGACTATTCTTTCAATCTTAGAGATGACAAACCCACCAGCAGAGTTCACTACCTTACCCTTGATTTGAGAGGTCTTCATAATCTCAACCTCCTCTGCTGTGAGTTTGCGATGCACGTGTAGGTATTCTGCATCTATATGCCAGGCACCTTGTTCATCCTGATAGATAGATACGCCTGACTCGCCACGCACTGACTTGCCAAACACGATACCCTTCATGAAGGTAGTCAGTGCATTAACGATTGTATCTTGATCTGTTCGAACGATTTTCTCCCAGTCGACACTCTTAGGGTCGAGCGTGCGAGCAGACTTTGCTTCGTCAGCTAAGCCAGCGAGTATCTTCTGCGCATCCAAGGTGAGGTAACCTCCAATACGATCGAGCGCATTCAGTACCGACATATTGTCGTGGCGGTGTCCGAACGAACCATCACCCTTGTAAGCAGCAGTAACCTCACGAGAGAACCACTCAAGGATAGCTTCAGCTGTGGTGATGTTCCACTTATCAGAGTAAGGACTCTGAACAGGAAATAAAGCCCCACTGCTCAGCGGTAGTCGCTCAAGCTCAACTAAGCGTGGGGCGATGGTAAAAGACCCAACATCTGGTATCTTGATATCCAACATTGCAGGTGCAGCATCCTCTGACCTGGTAATGTTCAGGTAGGGACGTGCATCTGCGTACTTATAGGTAAATGTATAAGATGAAGGGAGATCTTTCGTCTGCCAACTGACGTCACTCTCTGTCACTACAATGCGACGTACATAGTTGCCTGTGTAGAGGAACTTACCCAATGATGGGAAGAAATCGAGCAACCATTTGCGTTCCTCCTTAGAGAGGAAGCCAGTGTTCTTCTTGTATTCTCTGACCGTGTCAACACGGTACTCTTCTGAGTCGTTCTCAATCTCTGCTACATTGTGCGTATGTTTCGCTGTGTTCTCAGCATCACCATACGCACGGAAGGTGTCGATACCACCGAGTGAATTTTCGAAGAGCACCCACTGTTCTTCCTCGCTACGGATATCTGAAGCATAGTATCTCTGAATGTAGGTGAGTCGAGTACCAGCACCATCTTCCACCCATACGTCATAGTAGCTTGGCATCTTACCGAGTTTGCCAGCGATGACACCATATTGCATCGGCATCGTCCACACCTTACCGTGAGAGAGGTTGCCGAGTTCGATGTCTGTCTGAATATAGCTACCGTTCTCTTCTATATACGCACGACACTTCGCAACACAGTCCTCGACAGCGTAGTAACTAAGAAACTCTGGCGTGTAATAGGTAACAGGCTTGACGGTAGGCTGCCACGTCAGGAAGTTACGCTTCAACCAGCTTGAAGCGGTGTCAGCAAAGTTGTCGATACCTGCACGGAGTACCGTGAATTGCCAAGACTCTTGTGCAGCCGTCTTGTCTTCGATGAGATTAACAAGAAACTCACGAGCAATATTCGGTTGACGATAAATTGTAGTCGACTCCTGGAGTTGAAATGACAGCAGCGGAGTGACGATGTTCTCCAAGTCTATCTCTATGCGCTTCGCCTTATTAGGCGTATAAGTGTGCTGCACAATGATTTCATTCGACTCTGCATACTTCAGAATGAATGTAACCTCTTGCGTGCTTGATATAATAAAGTGATTCATCGAGCCAGTTAGGCTGAGCGAATCAGGTTTAAGAATAATATCCATGTGCGAATTGTTTAACACAAAATTACCATATATATTGGAGATGATAAAGGACAGGTTTTAACCGACATAATTAAAGAGGTACGCACTCCAACCACACCTCTGTCCGAGTGTAATCGTACTCTCCGTGTCGGAACCAGCCACCTTTTCGTGTTATTCGCTCAGTATATGAACGCTGCTTACCATATTGCACACCAACAAACTCAGCTGAAGGTAGAGGAGGGTAGACCGTGACGAAGGATTTGTTTCGCTCTCGATCAGCTGCCTTGTATTCTTCCCAGGTGACTGATGTTTGTTTCTCTTTTCCAACCCACTTATACTTCACATCCATAGCCTTGAGTTGTTCATTGATAGTAGGAGCAGTAATGGTAGGCTGCATAAGCGATACCGTGTACAGCTCTGACTCTACAGGCTCATTCTTTCCTCCAAGTGTGAACTTGAGTTTGTTGAAAAAGAACGGCACACCACGAATAACAACCTTAGCATAAGAGGATAGGTTCTGCTTCTGCGACTGAGAGAGTAGCAGTTTCACCTTCATATCGTGAAGTGAATTGCGCAGCAGCAAGTCATATTCACGGTAGAACTTTTCGAAGATGCCTTGTGGACCATTGTAATGCAAAGCGTAATCGAAGATGCGAGGATGTGAAGGTGCATTCACATCGTAAGCAGAGATAGTTCCTGCTGGACGACCGTCTGAAAGATAACTGAAGGCGAGTATCGTCTTTTGTTTGTTGGCAGATTCCGAGGTATTCTCCTTTGGTTCTGTCGCAACAACCATCTTCGAGTTGAGTGACATGTATGAACCTACGTAGAGGAACTTACCCATATCATAGGTGAAGTCTTCCTCCTTGATAGTTGCCTTATAACTAAGCATTCGTAACTCTGGTATAAGTTCAGGAACTTTTATCTCTTTTGCTTCAAGAGTTTCTCCCGTGTTGTAGTCTTGTGAGGCTTCGCCTATCTTCACCGTCACTTGGAAGTCACCAGACCATCCTGTCTTATAAATAGCCCCATCGATAGGGTCGAAGTAAGCGTTCGGGTTCGCCTTTACTAAGCTGTCTATATCATCGTAGGAGTCTGATATTTCAGAATCAACCTTTTCCTCCGCTGAGAGTGTAACACGCTTATAGTCGTTCTCTGACTTATAAGAGAGTGTAGGTTCTTGGGTTACGCAATGGGTAAGGTCGGTATTCGGAGCTTCGTTCAGTGCATCACGTAGGAAGATGATATCTGCAATGCGCTTACCTTCATCAGAGGTGAACTCACAGCAGAACTTCTTACGAAAGACAGAGATAAAATCTGCACAAGTAATATCAGGTACAAGGTCAGCGACCTTTATCTTTCCATTCACTAAGACGTCCATAACGTTGTTTACGACTACCATCTTATTGAATGGTTCTGTGCGAGTAAAGAAATTCTCTTGCAGATCATACCCAAAGTAAGCGAATACACGCTTAAGAAGATAGTTAGCACGAATGAATGGCGACATATAATATCCAGGTGCGAGCGTAATAGGTACGTCGTTGACATACTCTGTGCGCTGTACTGCATTATAGAAGTCACAATCCTCACCGCTCATATCGGGGTGAAACGATTTAACTGAAGGTACCTCTGGAAGGAAGTCGTAGATTTTGTCGTATCTCAACACCTTTTCCTTACCAAACCCATTTAACACCTTATAATTAAGACCTTCCTTTTGTCCAGAATCATCCGTGAAAAGCACTGGAAAGATGCCGTAATGCTCATTAGAGTTATTGCGAAGATTACGACAAAAATTAATCCCTTCTTCTACAGTGTTCACTCCTGGTATGAATTCGCCTTTGAAAATATCCTTCAGCTTTACCTTCTGAATTCTTGAATAAAAAGAGCCATCATTAATGTAGAAGGATGTCGATATGCCACCCTTGTACTGAGCAGACAGCACCACCTGCCTACATTGAGCGAAGTACTCACCATCTTGTATCGCGACATCTGTAGCAGTCATCTTCACACGTCGACCGAACGAGTCAGGGAAACCGAGTATCCTGCGATTACGTTCTGACGAAGGCAACTCGAGCGGTGTCGTCTGTTCTCCGTAATCATTGAAGAATGGATTGGTTCGTTCAACCTGGATCTGTGTGTCGGGCTTGAGGTTGTAGTCTTCGCCCTTCTCTATGTTAGTTATCTTCATTACTATGTAAGGTGTTAAGTCTATTTACTTCCGAATCTTCGTGCCTTGTCTTGTAGCTGCTGCTTCTGTTCTATCTCATTAAGAGAGACTGATGCAGGAATGCCGTCTACAGACAATCGATCAAGCACATCAGTTAATCGCTCGATGAGTGTATCCTTGTAGGAGTCTTTAACCACACCACGCACGTCATTAACTGTTGGTGTGACATATCCACCAGAGGCACGACCTTGTGCCTGCTGAACAAGAAACTTATTCATGTCGAGTGTGCGGGGTCGTAGTCAGCACGGAACATCTTTCCATCCTGCCTACGCTCGACATCAATACTACCACCAGACTCAAGACCTGTAGCTACACGTGCGCCTGAGGCAGAGGCAGAACCACCTGCACCACTGAGCGACATACGTTTAACACGCTGACGTTCAGCGTTGGCAGTAGCAAGTTGCGCCGCACCAGTGATACCCATCAAGGCAGCAGCGATAGGACCAGCGATAGGACCAAGTTCGCTAAGAGCCTTCATTATAGATACTGATGTGTCAGCTATAATCTGAGAGGCTTTGATAGCGAAGTTAACGTCAGCATACTTCTTCTGTATCTTCAGTTTCTCATCCGCTTTCTTCTTTTCAAGTTCTGTGGTATCTTTACCTGCTTTCTTTGCTGCTTCAATCTCCGCATCATACTTCGCATCAACGTTCGCTTCCTCTGCTTGCTGTAGTGCCTGAACAGCTCCATTGGAGAGGTTAGAGTAAAAATCGAATGCCTCCTTCATTTTGGCAATCTTCATATTCTTCACTGCCTCTTCATATTCTTCTTCAGATATCTCTTTATTCTGAAGGTGCATCTTCAACTGGTCCAACTCTGCATTATAGAGTTCCTGTTGTGAAGCAAGACCATACTGCTGACGTATCTGAAGGCGGTGTTCTTCTGCCTGCTGATCAAGAAGAGTAAGAGCCTGCTGGCGTTCTTGCTCATTGAGTACACTATCATCTTCTATCTTCTTGCGACGTGCGGCATACTGGTCTTCGAATGTGTCAAGCCCATACTCCTGTCGTGCTTGTGCCTTTTGTTCCTCTGCTTTCTTCGCATAATCTACGATGATAGCAGCTTTAGCAGCTTCGTAAGCCTTTGTAACTTCCTTCTCACGTTCGCCATTCTCTTTTGCTCGTTGCAAGGAAGCCTGGTAATATCCATCCAAGAGGAGCAGCTTTGCATCACATTCTTCTTTAAGCGTCTGTGGTTTAGCAGGTGCGGACTCCTGAATCTTCTCAAGAGATTCGTAGTATTCTTTTTCAGCCTCGATATAAGCGGTATTCGCTGCCTGCTGCTGATCAGCGACAGCCTTAGCTTGACCTTCCTGCAATGCTTTCTTTTTCGCAGCGTCCTTGAAGACTAAGTTCTCAGAGCGTTGCAAATATGCCTTCTCTATGTCGAGAAGTTTGTTCTGATGCTGAATATTGAGAGCAGCTACGTATGCGCTGTATTGCTCTTGCGTAAGACTCTTTTTCGCAAGAGCTTCTTTCAGGGCATTCAGACTCTTATCATAACTTCGCTTTTCAACATCGATACCACTTTTATTTGCAGCATGATTTTTTACATCGGGTGTTACATCGACTGAAAGATGAGCGACCTTCTTATTGCTTCCAGTGTTTTTTATCGCTTCAATAAAATTGTCACGAACATTTGCAGCCATCTTCTTGGCATCATTACCAATTTCTACCCACGTGTCTTTGTAGGCATCCCAAAGTCCCTTGATACCTGTTGTAATTTTATCGACGTCAAACGAAAAAGCACCTTCAATAACCTTTGCCCAAGCCTTTGCCATTCGACCCATACCTTTGAAGCCATCAATTACGAGATAAACTCCAAACTTGAATACCTCCCATGTACTCTTGAAGTTGTTTTTAATGTGTTCAATGCCTGCACGAAACACCTTAGATTCATTATATAAATCAATGAAGTAGTTAATGATTTTAACTGTGTAGTCGATAATCTTAGACAAGGCTTTAACTCCGAATATCTTAGCTTTCATTGTAAGTTCATCAAAGCCATGTTCGCCAAGACCGAAGAACTTAGACATCTTCTCGTTAAGTTCTGCTTGTGCGTCGACCTCTTCACGCTGGAGTTCTCCGTATTCGCCTGTTACGCCTTTCAGCTCCTCCATATTAGTAGACATATCTGCTAAGGTCTTCACGAGTTTCATACCCTCGTTGCTCGCTGTTTTGCCAAAGACCGCCTTCATGACTTGACCCACCTGCATAGAGTTTTCAGGCAGCTCCTTAATCTTACCTGAAATCATCTTAATAGCCTCTAAGATACTGGTCTTTCCTGATATAAGGTCAGCTTCGAGTTGCTTGCTTGAGATACCGATAGAATTAAGTGCGCTCTGTGTAGCTGAAGACATAGTACGAATACGGTTTGTAGCGGTCTGTATTAAACCCATACCTGCCTCATTGAATATACCTGAGCGTGTCTGTGTGATACTGGCTACAAGGTCATTAACAGCACCTCCTGCATCACTAAAGGCTGGTCCGTATTGTTGAATCTGACTGAGGAATGTTCCGTTAAGGTCAGCACCAGCCTGCAATCCGTCCTTAATAGCATTAATAGCCTCAGTCGTAGATATACCGTATTGATTGGTGAGAGATTCAACTGTACCGAGGACCTCCTTGTAGTCTTTTCCCATCTGTGAAGCGAGAGCAGAAATCTGACTTTGCGTGTGGACAAGTTCGTCACCTTGTATGTTAAAGAATTCACGAGTTAATCGCTGCGCCTCTTCAATCTCGACATTATATTTATACCACCACTTTGCCCCTTCTATCACAGCAGAGATAGAAGCAACGGCAGCTGTAGCTACGCCAACAAGTTTCGTCCATCCACCAGAGATAGAGGAGAACATCCCTTCAAA
>QWCC01000268.1_pt1 | contig 19082 bp, 26 predicted proteins | sample 1972491 | NCBI WGS metagenome assembly QWCC01 (sample SAMN09866718, study PRJNA288562) | Human oral metagenome isolate term5_saliva, whole genome shotgun sequencing... | isolation source: mouth | host: Homo sapiens | place: USA: California
AGTCACAGCACTCGATGTGTCGTAACCTGTGGGTGGCGTGCTATGATTGAGCCAGATCGAAAGGAGATCGAACATGAGCCGTCTACCAGTCTTCGAGGACACGACCTGGAATTCCACCACTCATCGTGGCGCTGTCCAGTACTTCACCGACTTGTCTTGGTCGGGTCGCGATTACCGTCTCGTCATGACTCTTGGTGTTAAGAAACTCCACGTGGATTTGTACACCGTAGACGTTCGCCGGTTCACACTGACGACTGACATGTTTAACTCTCGGATTATCGATCTTGAACGGTTTGCGTTTGGTAGTGTGATATACTATCTTTCGCAAGCAACGCCCCTTGTGGACGCACTCCAGGAACCGCTGCCTTTTTGGCAGCACTGAACAGAAAGGCTACTCTAATGAGTGCTGAGATGACCGTTACCGGCAACCTGACCCGTGACCCTGAGGCTGGTAAGACCAAGACTGGCGAATTGATTGTTCGTCTTGGTATTGCCGCTACCCGTCGCCAGTTCGATAAGAAGAAGGAAGAGTGGGTTGACGATGGTAGCCCGCTTTATCTGAATGCTTCTTTCTTCGGTGATTCTTATGAGTACATCATGGGTCTTGTTGGGAAGGGCGACCAGATCACTCTCTCCGGTACCCTTGTTCTCCGTGAGTGGGAATCGAAGAAGGGTTCCGGTCAGTCGCTCGAGATTCGTTTCCCGAAGTTCCTCGGCTACATGAAGAAGGGAGACCGTTCGGCTTTGGCTAACCCGCGCCGCGCTTACCGGCGGTGATGTAACTACCCACCTGGAGGGGCTGCACATTGTGTGGCCCCTCCCCTATTATTTTGTGTTATACTGGTGCTGAACAGAAAGGAGCCGTCCGATGGCTAGATTGGAGTCGCCGACCGACCTGGAGGGTTGGCGTGATTATGCCCGTCGCTTGGAGGCGAGGGCGTCGAGGAAGATCAGCAAGATCAGGCAGGGCACGTACGCCCCGTCGGTGCTCAGGCCACTGAAGGATGCTACATACGGCTCTAAGGGCATTGATATCGCTCGTACGGCCCTGGATCCGCGTAAGGGTACCTCCCTAGTGGGTCGCATGACTAAGGCCCAGGTAGAGGCTCACGCGCATCGTCTGGAGGAGTTCATGGCTCCGAACGTTTCCTACTACCCTTCGAGGAGTGGTAGTCCGATTTCCGCTAAGAGCATGCTTCGTTACGTGTACGCCCAGAAGAGGGCGAATGAGCATGCGAGGGAGTTCTATCAGCGTGTTGGGGGCACTGAGATCCCTTGGAGGGGAGGGCGTCGTTTTGCGGATGTTTTCGATGTTAATAACCCGTACGCTCACAAGGGGGATGATGCTCACGGGTTCTCCGGAGCTTGCTAGACTGGCTGACCTGCCTGACGATTTGCTACGTGTTCTGTGGACGGTTGACGACGAGTTCATTTCAGGACTCACTTACCGGTATATGGAGAATAAGGAGCTGGAAACGGGGAGGGGTTCTCCATCCGATAATCTTGCGGCTCAGGGTGAGGACGATGTGCTTGAAGGGCAGGTGTTCAGTCGTGCGAGGAAAATGGAAGTCCGCCCTATCAGGTGATAGGCAGATCCTGTCGGCCGATTTTGAGACTACCGCTGATATTCCGGATGACGGGTCTTTGCCCGAGTCGACCCGGGTTTGGTTGTGGTCGGTGCGTAATGTTGACGATTGGCCTGTTAATGAGGTGGGGTTCACTTTGGATGAGTTCATGGACTTCATCCTCGAGGGTGAGCGCACCGTTTTCTTCCATAACTTGAGGTTCGACGGAGGCTATATTCTGGATTGGTTGTTACATCATGGGTTCCACGCTAATGACCCGGTTGTGGTTAAGGGCGCACCCCTCCCCCACTCGTTTACCCCCATCATCTCGTCTGAGGGCCAGTTCTACAAAATCTGGGTTGTCACTAATGATGCTGATGTTGTTTTCATGGATTCGTTGAAGAAGATTCCTCTTTCTGTTGAGTCCATGGCTAAGGCGTATGGGCTTGAGATGGGTAAGGGTTCTATTGACTATGTCACTTATCGCGAGCCTGGCTACATCCCCTCCCCTGAGGAGCTTCAGTATGTCCGCACTGACACTGGTATTGTAGCAGAAGTCCTTCGTCAGCAGCTCGCTGAGGGGTTGACTGCGATGACGTCGTCTTCGGATGCTTTGGCTGAGTTCAAGAACGTGCTCGGTCCTAAGACGTTCAAGTTGTGGTTCCCGAAACTGTCTCTTGAGGATGACACATCCATCCGTGCCGCTTATCGCGGGGGGTTCACGTACGCCGACACTCGGTCTGCTGGTGTCGTCCAGGGTGAGGGCATGGTGCTCGATGTGAACTCTCTGTACCCGTTCATTATGCATTCCCGTCCCTTGCCGATTGGGCGTCCTGTCGCTGTCGATATGGATCCTGAGGAGGTGTCTGAGGACTACTTATGGGTAGCCACCTTTTGTTTCACGGCGAAACTTAAGGTGCGGGGTATCCCCTGCATCCAACTGCGGGGGTCTCACCGGGCCAATCCGACGGAGTACCAGCGTTCTGTCGATGAGCCCACCGAAATGAGAGTGACTAACGTCGACTGGAAGCTGATCAATGACATGTACGACGTCGAGGTGTACGGCTTTAAGGACGTCATGCTCCTTAGGAAGCGGGAGGGGCTCTTCAACGATTACATCGATAAGTGGATGAAGGTGAAGGAGGTGTCCAAGGGCGGTAAGCGGCAGATTGCTAAGCTGATGCTCAATTCCCTTTACGGCAAGTTCGCCTCTCGGATCGAGCGTCGTAACAAGATCCCAACTCTACTGGACGGTGTCGTCCACTACATTCCGTCGGAGAACGAGGAGACGGATAAGCCCGTGTACACTCCCGTCGGAGTCTTCGTCACCGCGTGGGCTCGCGACTACACCATTCGCTCTGCTGCGGCGAATTATGATCGGTTCCTCTACGCGGACACCGATTCTCTCCATCTGAAGGGTACGGAGCCTCCTGAGGGGTTGAATATCCATTCCACCCACTTGGGTGCTTGGAAGATCGAGGGGACGTTCGATAGGGCGATCTTCGTGAGGGCAAAGCAATACTGTGAGGTGAGTGGCGGTGTAGCTGATACGCATATCGCTGGTCTCCCGCGCAAAAACCCCAATACGGGTAAACCGTACGATATCTGGCCCGAGGATCTCTTGCACCATCAGAGGTATGGTGGTAAACTTGTCCCGAAGATGATTCCGGGGGGAACCTTTCTCATGGAAACACACTTTTCGTTCACACCAGTAAAGGAGTCTTGATGCGCAAGTCCAAAAACGTCTCCCTCACCTTGCCGATCTGGGTTGTGGAGTTTTTCGAGGACTACCAGTGGAAGGTGCATGTCCCGAAGCCCGAGCTCATGAGGAGGATCCTTACGGAGTACGCGAAGATGAAGGTCGCTGAGTCTCAGGAGGAGCAGCACCCCTCCCCTGGGCCGTTCGAGGACTCAGACACCGAGGAGAGCTGACCGGTGACGTCGCGGACGTCTACCACCGGATGAGACCGGGTCTGCGACACTGGGTTGGTTGCCCCGCCGGGGCTTCTCGGCAGTCTGTGATAGTATGGGCTATGAGTGGATATACCACTCATAGCCCATACGTTTGCGTGGAGGTATCATGGATTTTGAAGGTCTCCTTCAGTCTCTGATCAATCCTGGCGAGGAGGGGCCGTCGGAGACGATTTATGATGATCTCCGCGCCGCCTACAACACTGTCAAGGATAAGGCTGACAGTGCTGGCGCCAAGATTTCGGAGCTGACTGACTCCAACTCTGCTCTTTCTAAGACCGTCGATGGTCTGAAGAGCAAGAATTACGACTTGCTCGAGGCCATCGGCGCGGGCGGGGACAACGCTGGCGACGCCGAGTCGCACGGCGACGACACGAGCGATGCTGACGACGGGGACGACGGCAGCATCGCCTCCTTCTTCTCCAAGCCTAAGGAGGCCTGACCATGACTCTCCCCAGCGGTCGTATTCGCGACTTCGATAACATTGAGATCCTGAACCGTATCCGCAATGACGCTACGTCCGACTATCAGCGTCGTATCCCTGCTGCCACGAAGGGCTCCGTCGCTGACGTGGTCCAGCAGCTGACGTCGTACACACCCCATTTCAATGAGTTCACCGACGCGCTGATCAACCGCGTCGGCACGTACATCACCCGTGACATCACCTGGAACAACCCGTTGCGGGAGTTCAAGCGGGGCATGCTGAACTTCGGTGACACGATCGAGGAGGTGCAGACGGGCCTGGTCTCCTCTTACACCTACAATTCCGAGCGCGACTACATGGAGAAGGATATTTTCGGCGCTCACAAGCCGAATGTCGCCTCCCAGTTCCACACGGTGAACCGCCAGGAGTACTACAAGATCACGGTGAACCGCGACCAGCTGCGCCGCGCGTTCCTGGACGAGTCCGGCCTGCAGAACTACTTGAGCCAGATCCTGGCTTCTCCGACGACGTCGGACCAGTGGGACGAGTTCCTGCTGACCTGCTCTCTGTTCGCCGAGTATGAGAAGAATGGTGGCTTCTACCACGTCAAGGTCCCCGACCTCCGTTCCCTGACCGCGACCGAGACGGACGCGAAGCAACTGATCAAGCGGGTCCGTGCGATGACGGATAACCTGACGTTCCTCTCCCGCCAGTACAACGCTGCGAGGATGGAGACGTTCGCGAAGCGCGAGGATCTGATCCTGATCGTCACTCCTGAGGTGAAGGCGAACATCGACGTCGAGGCTCTTGCCGCTGCGTTCAACCTGTCCCCCGTCGACATGTACGCCCGGGTTATTCCGGTTCCCGCTGAGCAGATGGGTATTGACAAGGCGCAGGCGATTTTGACGACGAAGGATTTCTTCGTTATCGCCGATAACCTGCTGGAGAACACTAGCCAGCCGAACCCGGTCTCCCTGGGCACGAACTACTTCCTGCACCACTGGGAGGTCATCTCCACGTCCCTGTTCGTCCCGGCGGTTATGTTCTGGACCGGCGATGACGACCAGAACATTCGTGTCCGTCCTGGTGCCAACCTGGCTCTGGGCGGTTACACGGCTACTCAGGGAGGTAAGGATGTGGGTGCTTCTAACAAGGCGATTCCGGGCGGCAACGTCGAGGTGACGTTCGCTGTGACGGGTGACAACACGGACGGCCTCGAGCTGGGTATCGACTACGCCGTGTCGGGTGCGAACTCGCAGCGGACGAAGATCGATAACGAGGGAATCCTCCACCTGGGTCAGGATGAGGACGCTGGTGCTGTCACCGTCACCGCGACGCTGGTGTACCGTGACAGCGCCGACGTGAAGAAGACGATCGTTTCGAAGACGGCTTCGATCCCCGTCGACAAGGTGAAGGCCGTCAAGGTCTGGCCGAAGAAGTGACAACGGCTCCTGCGTGTGGTACACTAGTGCCGTGGGCAGGGTAGCCCGTCGGTGAGGTCCTTCCTCCTTTCTGCCTCACCGGCGTTATGGGGACTCCCCGGGTCGAGCGTCAGCTCCCCGGGGAGTCCCCTCGGTCTATGTGCTATACTCTATATATGCCTACAGCTTATGACCCGCCGGAGGATATCGGCTCGTTCGGGATGGGCTTCGACTACTCCGTCTGGTCCCCCAACACTGAGGTGTATCTGACGAACGTCGTGTGGGATCAGGAGTACCGCGACGTCGTGTGGTATGACAACTACGATGAGGCTTTCAACGCTATCGTCAATGAGTACTCGTCGCGCATTGAGGTGAAGTCCCTGACCTACTGCGCGCAGGGCGCTCCGATTCGTATTCCGATCCCGTTCTCGAAGGCGAACCAATACAACTACCTGGTGGCTCGTAACAACCGGGACGCTTATAATTCGCGGAATACATTCTTCTACTTCATCACCAGTGTCGACTACATCGCGCCTGCGACGACTCAGATCACCGTGCAGTTGGACGTGTGGCAGACGTACATGCACCAGTTCAACGTGCGCCGCTCTTACTGCGAGCGCTCCCATATGGCGATTGCCGCCGAGAACGGTTGGGACTATTACGGGCAGAAGTACATGACGGTGCCCGAGGGTTTGGACCTGGGTTCGGAGTATCAGATCGTCGACGTGAACAGGAAGGTTATTGCTTCTACTCCTAGCGCTGGCAAGATAGATACAGCCAACTTCGATATCATCATCGCTTCGACGGTGGATCTTACTCAGCCTTACGGGGATGAGAAGAATCCGACGTTCACCGCGTCCAAGGGCAGTTTCGCCGAGGGTGTGCCGAATGGGACTTCCATTTATGCGATGAAGGCGGATTGGTTCCGCGTGTTCACGAACGCGATGTCGCTGGCGCCGTGGGTTTCTCAGGGTATCGTGAGCATTACGGCGATCCCAAAGGGTGTCATCAATTTCGATGAGATCAAGGACCTGAAGGTGAAGCTGCCGGGTACGTCGGGCGTGGATCCGAAGGGTGGCGACACGCGGATTTCTCGTCAGGGAGCCGAGGTCTATGATCTGGAGAAGGGTCTCGGCGAGAAGGGTCTGGTGAACAATAAGACGATCCAGTTGACGGATAAGTTCCGCAAGGACAACATCCTACCGGACCGGTACCGCCATCTGTGGAAGTTCTGGACGAGCCCGTACCTGCTGGTGGAGGTGACCACGTTCTCGGGCACTCCCCTCCTGCTCAAGCCCGAGATGATTCAGTCGGCGGGTCTGTCCGTGACCCAGTGGTCTCATGTGGTCCCACCCAATCCCAGGATTATGTTCACGGTGAACTCGCTGGGTCAGCGCACTCGTGGGAACATGGACCAGTACAACGGGTGGTCGGAGCACTTTGATGTGATGACCGGGTTCACGAACCTGCCGACGTTCTCCCTTACGAACAACTCCTATCTGATGTTCCAGGCGCAGAATGCACACTCGATCGCCTATCAGCATCAGAGCGCTGAGTGGTCGCAGCAGCGGGCTCTGCATGGCGCTCAGACCCAGTTCAATCAAGCGAATGCGGCTATCGCCCAGGCAGGGCAGCAGACGGCGCTTAACAACTCCTGGAACCAAGACATTGCCGGCTACAACGCACGTATGGGTTTGCAGAAGACCGGTATCGGCGTCGGAGGCCAGGTGATCGGGTCCACCCTCATGGGGCTTGCTAACGGGGGTCCTCTGGGTGCCCTGGCCGGCTTGGGAGGGTCCGCCCTGTCGGGGGCGTCGACGATGGCGCAGGCGGGGATGACGTATTCCCAGCAGGTGAACACGGCGCGCATGTCCGCTGAACAGGCGAGCGCGCTCACGAACCTGAACCAAGGGTACATGCGCTACAATGCGGACACGAACCTGGCGTACGCCAAGTATGCGGCGAACGGCGACTACGCGAACGCGATCGCCGGAATCAACGCGAGGGTGCAGGACGCTCAGACGATCGCCCCGACGACGTCGGGCCAGGTGGGTGGTGACGCGTTCATGCTTGCTGCGGAGTCGTGGTCCATTGTGGAGCGCCTTAAGTTCATCCCCGAGGACGCCGTGCGCCGCATCGGCGAGTTCTGGCTCCGTTACGGGTACGCCATGAACAGTCCTGTCGTGCCGCCAGGAGATTTCAGGTGCATGGAGCATTTCACCTACTGGAAGATGGCGGAGATGAACATCTCCCGGTCCACCATGCCGGAGACGTTCCGTCAGACGATCAGGGGTATTTTCGAGAAGGGTGTCACCGTGTGGCACAAGGACCAGACGATGATCGGTCGTATCGACTGGGCGAACAACAAGCCGCTTAAGGGGATCATATGGTGAAGCGCAACGGAGAACGCGACTGGGTTCGTAAGGAGATCTACGAACCGTTCGTCAACGGCGGTCGTTTCAAGAATAACCCGTCTATCAACCGTGAGGCTCTCCTGGTCCGCATGTACAAGCGGATTATGTCGGAGATGTGCGTGAACCGGTTCTCCTGGACGGGGCTTCCGGACACGGTGGACCGCCGCTACTTGGAGGCGACTCTCATGTACGACGGTCTGGCGGTGTTCTACTTCGATGAGGAGTTCGATAGGTTCATGGCGCTTCGGGCCACAGGGCTCGGCCAGGTGAACATGTACGACAACCCGACGAACTTCACCGTGTACGGCAACCAAGTGTTCAGTAAAACTCTGGACGCCCGTCACTGCGTGCCGATCTGGTCGAACTACCTGCGCGAACCCGATTGGGACATTATCGATATCTACTCGCAGAGGCTCGCGGCGTTCGACAGGACCCTCGAGGTGAATATGCTGAGTGCGCGCCACCCGTTCGTGTTCTCCGTCGATAACAATGAGTATCAGAGCTTCGTGAACGCGTTCCGCAAGGTCGCTGAAGGGCAGCCGGTTATTTTCGGCACGGAGGCCCTCGCCCCCGCCGCCCTGGCGGAGAAGGTGACGATGTTCGACGTCGGCTTCAAACCTCACCAGATTCAGGACGTCATGGAGGCGAAGGTCAAGACCTGGAACGAGGCGCTCACCCTGCTCGGCATCATGAACGTGAACTCGGAGAAGCGGGAGCGGATGGTTGCTGAGGAGGCCAGCGGGTCTTCCGGTCAGGTCTTGGCGATGCGCGCCGTCGCCATGAACGCCCGCAAGTACGCGTGCGAGCATATTAACAAGATGTACGACCTTCAGGTGGATGTGAGGTGGAATCTCGATGAGTCTCAACCCGCGGATGCTCAGAACGCTATGCTTGCCGCGGCCGCTCTCGGGGGTATTGGCGATGCTCTCGACAAGGGCAACCCGGACCTGGGGACGACCGACCAGCAGGAGTTGAACCCGAACAATGGCTGACTACACACTTGAACTGCGCAAGGTGGTGGAGATAGTCGGTCCGCTCAACATCGGACTGAACGAGTACCCCATCTTCGACGAGTCGTATAGGGATTCGCTGAACCAAAAAATCTTGGATCACTACTGGTACAACGAGATCGCGCACGAGAGTATTGACATGTTCATCCACCAGTTGAAGGTGAAGATGAACGAAATCATGCCGTTCTACAACCAACTGTACGAGTCGGAGCTCATCGATTTCGACCCCATGGTCACCCATGATGTGCACTCCACTGGGGATTCGACTCAGGACACAACGCAGGACACGCATACGAAGCAAAACGCTGAGCAGACTCTGAGCTCTGACTCTCGAGTGTCTTCGTCGGAGGAGTCCAAGGCGCGCACCGTCCAGTCCCAGATGCCCCAGACGCGTCTGTCCGGTCATGACGACTATGCGACGGCTGCTAACGATACGTCGTCGAAGGGTTCCGGGCAGAATCACAGTAATTCTGCGACGCAGGATCAGCAAAAGCGGTCCTCTGACACGGCGACCACCATGGGAACTAAAGCGGGGAATGTCACACGGTCGTGGGGGTATAATACTCCTAAGGCCGACCTCCTCCAGAAATGGCGCGAAACCTTCCTCAACATTGACATGTCCGTTATCTCGGAGCTGGGAGGCCTTTTCATGCAGATCCGATCTTCAGGAGACGAGTACGTGAACGGATGGGGCTATGGACTATATTGATAACAAGTACCAGCTGACCCCTGGTGACTACAGGGTCACGAACGTCACGCCGTTCACCTACCGCGACGGGTACACCTACCTTCAGCTCATGGAGGAGATGCGCTCGTGGGTGAGTGAGGGGCTGGTCAACCAATTCTCCGCCAAGATGCAGGGGCTGGCGTCCGACTACAACCAAGCCGTCTCCAGGCTCCTGGTGGATGTGCGCAAGGAGATGGAGGGCTACCATGCACTCCCCTCGCAGGTTCGCGAGATGCTGTCGGCCGCCATCGCCAAGTACGATGACGAGTTCAACACGTTCGAAAATGATCTGAAGGCTCTCGTCAAGAAGCACTTCGAGTCGGACGAGGCGCATGTTTTCAACTGGCTCCGCGGCGAGAGCTCCACCCTCCAGGAGCTCATCGATGACATGCACAACCGGTACACGGTTGGCGGTCTGCTCGCGGAGGACTTTAGCCAGCTGGGGCTCACGGCCCAGGAGCTAGAGGACGTACCGTTGACCATCTCCGAGCTGGAGACGATCGGCAAGTACGTCATGCCGCACCTGTCCCCGAACTACGCGTTCTCGCCTGTGACTGGACAGTACAAGCGCGTCATCGACGTCGTATACGACGTCTACGAGTCCACGTTCAAGGGTGGGGACCAGATCACATCCAAGGACCTGAACTACATCAATAACCTGAACATCCCGGACCTCCAGCGCATGGTGGTCTCCTGATAGAGAGGCAGGCTCAATATGCCCGCAACGAACAAGACCGAGAACTTCAACCTGCCGCTCTATGTGGCTTCCGATCACTTCAGCGTGCTGGGTGATTTCAACTCCGCCATGAAGGAGATCGATAAGGGCCTCGGCGGTGCCACGGTCACCGCGAAGGCGGCGTCCCGTGACGCCACGTCCGCTCTGACGACGGCTAACGCCGCGTCCGACGACGCTCACAGTGCGCGTGAAGCCGCGCAGTCGACTCTGTCGGTGTCCTCGCAGGCGAAGGCTGACGCGACCCGTGCTTTCGACATGGCGACGAAGGCCACCACAGCGTCTGAGACGGCGAACACGAGCGCCATTGAGGCGAACAAGGTCGCCTCCTCCGCGGCCGCCAGGGCCAAGGAGGCGCGCGACCGTGCCGACGCGGCTCTGGACACTGCGAACGCCGCGAACACGGCTTCTATTGACGCCAAGACGACCGCGAACGCGATCTCCGGTCAGGCGGTTCAGGCGACTCAGGCCGCCAACCGCGTCGGCGCGCTGCACAAGCGGTTCAAGGAGGTCACCGCCGGATCCGGTGACAGGACCCTCAGCACCCCTGAGGAGCGCCCTGTCACGGTCATGGAGTTCGACCTGGACTTCGACGCCGACGACGTGTGGATCATTGTGGCGATCATGCGTCACACGGTCCACAATGTTCAGGACACCCACTTCGACATTCGGGTTACCGGTCCGAAGGGGCAGCGCCGTTGGAGCTCCTTCGTCGCCGGCTACGGCCCGTGGCCGGAGGCGATGGTCTACTCGCAGGGCACCGGGATCTTCGAAGCCTTCGAGGGGCCGGGGCGCTACCACATCGAGACCGTGTTCCTGACTGACAAGAACCACAGCACCCGGTTCGACCTGTCGAACTGCATGATGCGCGCCCACTGATCTGGGCGACATCAACCGCGGGGCGTCGGGTGATCCTCGGCGCCCCGCACCATATAGGAGGAACTTATGGCATGGGATGACAAGCATAAGGCGTGCATCATCGCGACACTGGCCACCGTGGAGGCGGGCTTCAACTACGGCATCATCACCGCACCGGACACACTGAGCCTGGGTATCGGCCAGTGGACGCAGGGGCGCGCCTATGACCTTCTCCAACAGTTCCCCGACAAGAATGTGTTCGGTCCCACGATCCGCTCCTGGCTAGCTGCCGGGAAGGGGACGTGGACGATGGCCCGCAAGTACCAGTCCCTGGGTGGCACTGATAGGCAGAAACTATCGGCGGCTCTTGCCTCAGAAGAGGGTAAGAAGATCCAGAACAACCAAATGCGCAAGGACCTGGAGGGCGAGTACATCCCCAGGCTCAAAGCCATCGGACTGGACTCGGAGAAGTACACCGAGGCCGGAATGCTCCTCATCGTCGTCATGCACCGGTGGGGCAACTACGCGCGCATTCTCAACCGGCTGGTCGCCAGTGCGGGCAGTGCCCCGACCCTCGACTCGATGGCTAACGCCATTAAAGCCTCTGGGGAGTGGTACGCTGTCGGCCAGAGATACGTCATCGCCTACCGGATGATCAAGAACCTGGACACGAAAGGGATCACCCTCGCTCCCGGGGACTCCGGCGGCGACAACTCCAAGGACGGAGAGGACAAGGCCAAGGAGGAGAAGAAGATCAAACACGCCCGAACAGACGGGTCGGGCGTGTTGCGCATCTACATGTCAGACGGCAGCAATGCTGCCGCCTACCCGACCGTAGGCGGGTTCTGGAAAGCCAACGGTGAAGATCAGAAATCCGACGACGGAGATGACAAGAAGGGCGACGGCGGTGGAGGCGGAGGTGGCGGCGACACCGGCAAGATCGGCGAGATGACCAAGCTCGCCAAAGCCTCCATCGGCAAGTACGTCTATCACCAGTGGTACGAGCCTCGGCTGCACCCCGACAGGTCGGGTGTCACAGATTGTTCAGGGTTCGTATGGTGGCTGTACAATAAGGTTATGGGCATGGACATCGGCAAGGGCGGGACCACCGTGCTCATGTCCGAGGGTGGAAAGGTCATCGCCGAAGGCGGCGGCCGTTTCAACGCCACCAGTCAGATCAAGGAGGGGGACCTCATCGTGTGCCGTTGGTACTCCGGCGGTGGGCACGTCGAATACTGCTGCGAGACCGGCAAGGACACCATCATCGGGCAGAGGGGACCCGACGGTGTGCGCGGCCCCGCCTACGGACACGCCACGTCCCTTTTCGGCGGGTGCAGGTGGAAGCTGAAGCGCTATGTCTAAGAAATTCGACTACTTCTCGTTCGACAAGATCCTCTCCCGCAACGCCGTCTTCAACATGGTCATGGGCGCTCGCGGCGTTGGCAAATCGTACGGCGCCAAGAAATATGTGCTCAAGCGTGCTGTTGAGCGGGGGGAGCAGTTCATCTACCTGCGCCGGTACAAGACGGAGCTGAAAACTCGGGGGAGCTTCGTGGCGGACGTGGCGCATGAGTTCCCCGACCAGGAGTTCGAGATCAAGAGCGGTGTGCTCTGCTGGCGCAACAAGGGCGAGGACAACAAGGCGTGGAAGACCGCGGGCTACTTCCTCGCCCTCTCGACGTCGGCGCAGCACAAGAGCACCCCGTATCCGTTAGTCACTACCATCATCTTCGATGAGTTCATCATCGAAACCGGAACCATCCACTACCTGAAGGACGAGGTGAAAGCGCTCCTCGACTTCTACTCCACGGTGGACAGGTACCAGGACCGTACGAGAGTGCTCATGCTGAGCAATGCTATTTCCATCATGAACCCGTACTTCATCAAATGGCACATCACCCCCACCCCAGGTAAGGAGTTCATCACCTACGGGGACGGGTTCGTCGCAGCACAGTTCGTCGACTCGCAGCGCTTCGCCTCACAGGTAGCAACCACGCGGTTCGGCAAGTTCGTCACCGACTTCGACGAGGAGTACGCCGACTACTCGATAGACAACACGTTCTCCGACAACACAGGCCAGTTCGTGCAGAAGAAGAGCGGCACTGCCAAGTACTTGTTCACTGTCAAGACGGACCTGGGGACGTTCTCGTTGTGGATGGATTGGGGCACGTTGTTCTGCCAGCAGAAGAGGCCTCGGGTCGAGAAGGTGTATAATACCAATAAGATGGCTCTCCGGGAGGGTGAAGTGCTTATGAGTTACAGCGACAAGATCGCCGAAATGCTCAGGGGCTCCTATCGGAAGGGGCGTGTCTTCTTCGACTCACCGCAGTCGCGCAACGCTTTCGCCGAGATATTCGTGAGGTGATTAATGGAACACGCCGGGCCCGGCTTCTTCATCGATATTCAGGCCCTGATCACGGCGACAACTTCCTTCGTCACGATCGGAGGGTTCGCCGCCTGGGTTAACCGCCGGATGAAGAAGCTCAACAATCTTCTTGACGACTGGAACGGCACACCAGCCAGACCTGGGGTGCCCAGGAGACCGGGAGTCATGGAGCGTCTCGAAAAGATCGAGACGAAGATCGATAAACAACGTGAGGAGAACTGGTATGACCGCTCTCAAAGGATTGGTTGACCCCAAGGTTCGCCAGTACCTGTACAGGGTCGCTATCGCCGGCTGCGGTGTTCTCGCCGTCAAGGGCGTCCTGACCAAGGACGTCATCGACGTCATCACCCCGTTCCTGGCGGCTCTGTTCGCCGTCGCGGACGCCAACGTGGAGACCTCTCAGGAGGGCTGACATGAGCCTTCAGTCGGACGCCTCTCAGATCGCATGGGACATCACTCAGAACCCGTGCGTGGGCTACTCGCAGCCCGAGCGCCTGACCATCTGGAACCTCCCGTCCCCCACCAGCCAGGCGGTCAACGTCAACGTCGACTGCTCTGAACTGGTCGTGTATTGCTTCAACAACGCCGGCCTGCCGGACCCGTTGCCCAAGTCCATGTGGACCGGCAACGAGGTTGCCTGCATGACCGAGCGGGGCTTCACCGCCGAGGAGTGGTACCCGGGCATGCCCGTCGAGGACGGGGACGTTCTGCGCTCCGACGGGCACACGGCCATCGTGTGCAACGGTTGGATCTGCGAGGCATGGATCAGCGAGTTCGGCGATATCGACGGATACGCCGGAGACCAGACCGGCGGTGAGGTCAGGTGCGCATGCTCGTACCTGAACCACCCCCTCACCATCGGTGCCCAGTGGACGCACCGGATCAGATATGACGGCTCCTACTACGCAGAGGATGATCTCGATATGTCAGAGAACACTGATCTCCTTCGTGAGATCCGCGACAGGCTCGTTGAGGTTTCCGACCAGACCGGTGCCGGTATTGCCGGCCGCCGCTGGGACGGCCCCATCGTCAGCCAGCTCAAGGACGCGAACGCGAACCTTAGCAGCATCGTCGACACGTTCAGCCCTGGTAAGGAGGGCGTCCGGAACCCCGGCTCCGCCTTCTACTTGCTGTACCAGGTCAGCGACGGTATTCAGAAGCTGGCCAAGAAGCTGGCCGGGGGTGACCTGTAACCATGAGCGCGATCCTGACCGGCCGCCTCACCGACGCGGCCGGTCGGGACGCCGCCGGCACTCTGACGGTGGCGCCCGACCCACGAGTGGTGACAACCGCGGCAGGTGTCATCGTCAAGCCCTTCACGGTGGACGTGGAAGGGCAGTTCTCCGTGCCCGTGGAGATCGCGGGCCCGTACACGAATCCCCCGGAACCCTGGACGCATCACATCCTGCTCAAGCGGGGGAGGGTGAAGGTCCTCGACCTGCACGCCCCACTGCACGACGGCACCAACCTGCTCTCGCAGTTGGTGGCGCACGAGCCTGTGTCACCGCTGCACACAACGCAGATCGAAATCGACGTCGCCAAGGCGCGCGACCAGATGATGAAAATCCGCGACGACATCGCTAAGGGCATGATTCGTGGGCCCGTCGGCCCGCAGGGACCCAAAGGCCCCGTCGGCGACCCGGGCCCCGAAGGGCCTAAGGGTGAACGTGGTAACCGCGGTCCTTCCGGGCCCCGTGGTGATGTGGGGCTCCGCGGGCCCGAAGGGTTGCCTGGACCCGCCGGTAAGGATGGGCAGCGGGGTCTGCCCGGCCCCAAGGGTGAACCCGGCCCCATCGGACCCAAGGGGGAGAAGGGTGAACGAGGTGTATCGGGAAACACTGGGCCTACAGGACCCATGGGCCCGCAGGGGGCGACCGGGGCTAAAGGTGACCGTGGTGAGAAAGGTCCCCAAGGCCCTGTCGGTCTCACTGGTCCCGCAGGACCGGCCGGTCCCAAGGGCGATCCTGGCCCTGCCGGCCCCGCCGGCTCTGGAGTGGACCCGCTCGACGACTACTGGAAGATGGGCTCGAGCTGGTGGGTCGGGTCGGCTCTGAAAGTCGTCGGTAGTTCGTTGGTGGCCTCCCAGTCGGAGGACAGGAACTACGACGTCAACATGGCTAAGGGGCCCCGGTTCACAGGGCCTCAGGGTTGTTCGTACCGGATCACCGGACTGGCCGTAGCGCAGGGCGCGTCCAAGATCCGGTTCGCCGTGTCCTACTACACGATCGCCGACAACAAGTGGAAGGAGAACGTGTACGCGGACACGATTGAGATTCCTGGCAACTCGCAGCCGTATCCTGTCGACGTCCGCGTGTCGGTGCCGTACAAGCCTGGCACGAACCTGCAGTTCATTGTTAATATTCGTACTGTGGAGGGGTGTACCCTCTCTAACTGTGTGGCCTACTCCGACACTCAGTTCGACACGGTAGCGGACAACATGAAGCGCAGCGCCGACGCGGTCACGAACCTCACCGGGCGCATGGCCGCCATCGAAGGCTCCGCACGCACCAACGCCAAAGCCGCCGCGGACGCCAAAGCCGCCGCCGACAGTGTTCAGGCCATTGCACAAGCCGCGCAACGCGACGCGCAGGCTCTCGCCCCGAAAATCACCGCCCTCGAAGAAGCTGATCGCACCATTCAAGGGATGATCCAACGCGACAGGGAGGCCCTGGCCGAAGTTCGTGTCATCGGAACCAACGCGCGAAGCGCCGCCGACCAGGCGTCCGTCAAAGCCGCTGACGCCGCGAACAACCTTCTCGCACTGCAGAAGCAAATCGAGAACGTCAAAAAAGACCAGGCCGCCATTCAAACCAAAGCCGATCTCGCCGTCGCCACAGTCAAGAAGATCGAAAACATCAAAGCCTACTCCGACGTCAACAACTGGTCGCCGGCGAGCACATTCCTCGACGAAGAGAAGTACGAGGGCTACGGGTCCAAGAACCTCGACCACTCCGTGTCCGACGGATGGACCCAGATCATTGACACGCGCGAAGGCGCCGAATGGTGGTGGGCGTGGAACATCTGCGGATGGACACCGCTGTGGCAATTCTCGTGGATGGTATGGCCGGGGGCCGACACGTGGATCCAACCGTACTTCCAACTGCACAGCTCCACCACGAGCGAGTGGGGCGACAAGATATGGTTCCCACGGCAGGAATGCCCCAAAGGCAAATATCAGTTCCTCCTGTGGAACAAGGATGTGCCCCAATACGATGACGTCAAATGGGACGGCGTCTGCGTCGGCGCGCAGATGAAAGGCGGAATCCGACACTGGACCCGCTACCCTAGGGCCCGGTGGTTCATGCCCTACGAAGCCATCCGCACCGGCGTGTGAGGCCGTAGGAGCCACGTAGAGGGCATGAAGAAGCTCCCCCAGTACGTTGTACCGGGGGAGCTCTTCTAGTCGCTCAGCGTGGCTTACACGAGGCTGTAGGAGTAGACGGAGGCCAAGACGTCCAGAGCCTCGTCAGTCCGACGGAACGTGTGGTAGCCACCAGGAGTATCCACAACCCACAAGCACCCCGCCTGACGCTTAGCATTCAACTGCAGAGTCACCACACTGTCACGGAACACAACCGCACTGTTCACAACATCAATCACCGGGGCGCCACCAAAACGGTCCTGAATATCATGGGCCATCTCCTTCAGGTGCATGAACTTAGTCATCGTAATCTCCTTCATATGGGTGCATGTACTGGGGGACTGTATTCGGGAGCATACCGTACTCGGCCTCAACCCAACGGTACGCCCCGTCCTGTGTCGTTGTCTTATCTCCGGTGTGAGCCTGAATATCCCAATCCTCAGGCCCATTCACTCGAACTCGGTTCCCATCGAAGAAGACGGCGCAGGAGTCGAAATCAACCTGGAAACCGTCAAGCTCCTTCAACGGCTGGAAAGACTCAATGAAAATATTCAGCTCCTCCCACGGGTCGTAATCCATCAGAACCTATCCTCCCACCCAGGGAGCGACCGCTGGAAGTAGGCGTCCAGATCGGAGACGAGGTGGGAGTTACTATCAGGATCACTCACAATATACGTCACCAAGCTACCGTACTCCATCACAGGATCCACGACATAGCCTCCGAGAGTGATGTAGTAGTTCTCGTAATCAACCTCAATCGGAAGACCCTCACCGGAATAGAACTCGCAAATCTTGACCGTGGCATCGAAATCTGAGCCGACACTCATCAGTGTTCGCCTCCGGGAGCTGCCTTGTTGATGAAATCAACGAAACTCTGATCGTACTGGACGCCGGTCTGCCGCTGAACATTCTCGAGCTGAGACACCATGTGGTTGTAACGCTCGACCTCCATCCGGTTCTCATAGCGCATGCCGCACCAGAAGCAAGCCAGCATGCAGAGGATGATGAGCAGAACCTCGATGAACTTATCCATGATCAAATCTCCCTTCCTGTGAACATGGACGCTATATCATTGAATGTCATGGTGGACCCCAATTGTCCACCGAGCTCAACGTAGAACTTGTCAGGCTCCGTCGGCTCCCTCCATATTACCATGCCCCCGGCATGATCGCAAGTAAGGAAACGGTCGTCGCAATGACTAACAGAACTGTTCGCCAGAGCGACGGCGGCAACCATCGGCCAATCATCACTGAGGGTGAATCGCGTCTTCATAAGGGGTGATGTCCTTCATCTTCAAGTAGACGAACACAGGCTGAATCTCGTCATCTGCGACGATCCACAGGTAATCCTTCACCAACTGAATGCACTCATGAAGGTCGCAGTTCAACTGGCCCTTGTTCAGCGGCATCGTCGAAGCGGCGGAGATGACCGCGGTAATCTCATGGAACTGGATGAGCGTCTCACGGTTCTGCACGATCGTCTCAGCCAGCAGCACACGATGGGCTGCATAATCGGGCAGCTCCTCGGTGAAGACGAGAACCACACCCTGGGTAACCTTGGATCCGCTCATAATCAATGCCTTTCAGTAGTGTCTATCCAAACGGTAACCGGGAACGCCTCGCGAGGGGACACCTTACAAGGGCTGTCTTCGTTAAGACTCAGTATACCCCGGTTTGATTCGATATTGAGGTGCCTGTCGTGAACAGCCCAGTTCTCAAACCATTGGCCGCAGTGTTCGCACCTTATCAGCGCCTTGTTCATCCTGAAGCGCTCTGAGTGCAGTGACTTGCTCATGGTATCTCCTTCTGTATTCATCGGCAACTTTGCGGTTATTCGAGGCTCGAGTGAGTCGCCAAGCCAAGAGCGTGATGAAACGGGTCATAACATTCTCCTTTCAATAAAAGCGGTGAATCCGGAAGCCCACATTCCGAAGCTGAATGGAATGGAAACCATTTGGCCATGCTCATCGGTGATGACGGCACGATCGCGATAGACGGACACATTGTGGGTTTTGGTGGCCATCGAGACACAAGCCGGATCAGGTGACGAGATCTGATGGCCACCCATCGAATTGCAAAGACGCCTTACGATAGCTCGCTGCTCATCCCGCCTCAGGCCGAATGCTGTGTGTGGTTTCATGTTCGATCTCCTTTCGATCTGGCTCAATCATAGCACGCCACCCACAGGTTACGACACATCGAGTGCTGTGACT
>QWCC01000254.1_pt1 | contig 18420 bp, 34 predicted proteins | sample 1972491 | NCBI WGS metagenome assembly QWCC01 (sample SAMN09866718, study PRJNA288562) | Human oral metagenome isolate term5_saliva, whole genome shotgun sequencing... | isolation source: mouth | host: Homo sapiens | place: USA: California
GACGCTCTCAATACGACTACCAAGGTAAAGATAAACTTTATCCACATAGTAATGACTTTAGGGAAAACGACTCTTGGACAGAAGCACTTCTAGCAGCCTACTTTGCAGAACAGTATCACTCAGCAAGTCATTCTTCATCTTATGATTCAGGTAGTTCAAGTTCTAGTTCATCTTGGTCATCTGGTGACTGGGGTGGTGGAGGCTTTGATGGTGGAGGTGCATCAGGTGGTTGGTAAAGAAAGGAAATTATATGTTTAAGTTTGGTGAAGATTGGAAGAAAGACTTATCACTCCTTGTATATTCTGCGTTATTGTGGGGTGCAGTCCTACATTTCCTTTTCCGTTATGGGGTTGCTGATAAGTCATGGCTAATATCTATTATATTCCATGCTCTGCTTTTTATCTCATTGGTTTTGACTCTAGGTGCTGTAGGTAGGGGTATCAAGTCAGATAACGTAAACGTCTTAACTTTGTTAGGTCAGATAAGTTCATTCTCATTACTTATCTTCTTAATGGCAGTCTATATCGGTGGTGTTGAGACAACTGAAACTCGTCAGGTAGTAGAAACTAGAGAGTTTAACGGTTACGTTGGACCTAGAAATTATGAAAGAGGTCTAAAGAGCATAGACTTTACTATCGAAGGTGAAGAGGGTATCCTAACCCTAGATAACGTAGAAATGAAAGTCACGTTCACGGAAGGTACTCCTGTACATCATATAAATACAGTTGCTATTGAAGAGGTTCGTAAGGACTGGTTCAACCACACTAAGTCTTATGTTCGTAACATTAATCTTGTAGTTGATTAGTTTCAGTTAGTTTTAATAGCTTTTATCTTGAGTATCCCGGTAGAAGATACTTAAAAGAGGTTAAAGGACTTTCCAGTAGGCTTGTCCTTTTTCTATAAATATTATAAAATGGTGGTAGAAAAATTTTCGTCTTGGTATTTTTCTACAGACTGTACCTCGACAGGAGGTATTATCATGGCACAGCTTACAACTATTGATGTTAAGGCTTTTCGTCTTAACACTGCAATTCAGCGTTTTAATCAGCTTTCCTTACAGAACCTAAGCTTGGTGAGTATTCATCGTAAATTCGGCTACTTCGCATTTGTTTGTGAACTGGCTGACAGAGAAAACTGGAAAGGAGGTTTCAACCCTAAAGACAGACCCAACTTATCTGAAATGAGTTTCAATGGGGTATGTCTAAGAGTTGTTTCCTTACTCATTGATGCTTATGGTCAAAATCTGTTCAGGGGTAGTTCTTGCTTGAAGTATAACTTACAGAAAGAGTATATTTCAATCCCAAGTTCTAAATTCCTAAAAGATGAACCTATCTGTAAGGAAATCTTCCGTATCTTACGTTATCTAAGAAAAGAGGAACTTAAGCTAGACGCTGATGATTTGAGGTTGTACGCTAAACAGTTGGGGTATGCAGTAGAGTTTGGTCGCCCTAGAGAATACAACTTTGGTGGTCGAGTTTATCTCTGCAAACGTATTGATTTTGTTAAGAATGAGGATTAATCTATATGTATAACGACTTAAGTAAATTGAAACTTAACTTAATGCTTATAAGAAAAGCAAGCATCCGTGTTGCTTTGGTCTTGTTGCTAGTTTATTTGGTGCTACATTTTTCATCACTCCAAGGTTGGATGTTTGAAGAATTGACTAGTTTCAGTCAAATTTCGTCTATAACTTTCTTTGTTCTAAGCACTACAATGTTTGTCTTAGAAGATGAAATTCAAAAAATCATGAACAAGTCACCTTTTGGTGGTGGTTTCCATGCTATGATGCAACCCATGAGTGGTTTTGATGAGTTTATGTCACCTAGTGGGTTTGCAGACTCGATGCAAGACTACACCACTGAAAGTGGTTCTGACGATTTGTTTACTCCTATCGAAGATGATAGTGAGCTAGAGGTTGATGGTAGAGACCCCGAGGTTGTAGAGTTTGATAAGGAAAACGAAGATTACTGGAAAACTAAACTCGAAAGCATTCCAGAACGCACGGTGTATGACTTCAAAGAAAGAGCCACAGCCCTCAGAGACCTTACAGAAAAACGTTTCGACCTTTTAAGGAACGAGTTTCTTGCTCATGTGTTCGGTACACCTGAGGGTGATGAACTTCCAGAAGGTCAAGACCCGCTAACCTTTAACCCTAAAGCTTACCACTGTGGTGTTTATGTGTCGAACGTTTTACTGGATATGTATGGTGGTGAGTGGTTACATTACCAAAACCGTTTAAAGACTCTCTTCCAAGACGATTACAAAATCGACTTCAATGACGAAGGTAATATTTCCTACCAACTAAAATAGCAACAAAGCAGACTACTTGGTCTGCTTTTCGTGTACTAAAGGGTATTGATTTTTAGCCTTAATTGTGCTAAAATATATTTATCTTACGAAAAGAGGCATAAACTTATGGGAAAGACTATCTTATCTAAAATTTCTGAGTATGCTCAGGAGGACGCATACTATCATTGTGAAGACGTTGCTCGTAGTTATTGTGACTTTGGAGTTCCTAAAAGTCTTGCGGAAGAGTGGATATGTACTAAGTTGAATGTTAGTAAAGAACTTTCAGAACGTGCTTGTGACTATGTTTACTATCATTCTAAAGATTAAGTAGGTATCTTTCTAAGTCTTAATCTCTTTACTATTTTTAGTATTTTTAGCTTTTATTTTAGCTAATGTGCAAAAATTATATGAGTTGCAGTATATCTGCTTTGAAAGGTAAAATATGAAAAACGTAAAATATCTCTCAGCGTCGGCTTTGGCAGTCCTTGCTCTTGGTTTTGGAACTCAGGTTGTGCATGCAAGTATTGCTACCGATACCATTAACGAAAAGTGGGGAAAACCTACTCTAGTTTATGGTTCTAGTCTAACTAATCAGCAAGTGGATGACACTAATACTGCATTCGGTATTAAAGACATTGCTAACGTTAATCGTCAGCTTACAACTGTAGAAGACTACAACAAGTTCATGGGTACTACAGGTGAAAATCCAACTCTTATTTCTTCTGCGTTAGTACAAAAAGCAGACAAAGGTAACGGAGTTAAAGTTACAATCAAAACCCCAAACAACATCACAAAGGTAACTGCATTGCAGTATCAAAACGCAGCCATTACAGCAGGTGCTAGTGACGTAAACATTGAAATCGCTAGTCCAGTGTCAGTTACTGGTGAATCAGCCCTTGTAGGGGTATCTAAGGCACTCGAAGCCAACGGTCAAGAGGTTGACCAAAAACGTGCAGAAGTTGCCAACCAAGAACTTTCTACAACTGCAACTATCGCAGAACAAAACAAAGATAACGAAAAATTCGACCCAGCAGCCCTTGACTTAGCGTTATCACAAATCAAAACCGACCTCGCCAAGTACAAAGAGTCTAAAGGAAAAACTGCTGACAACAAAGAAGTAGAGAAAATTGTAAATAAAGCCTTGAAAGACAAAGGTCTTAACAAAATCATCTCTCCAGAACAAGTACAACAAATCATCTCATTTGCTAACGCTTACCAAAACACTTCAGCTATTGACTCTAAAGAGGTTAAAGAGCAGTTAGAGAATTATGCAAAATCTGCTTATAATTCACTTTCTGACCAATACAAGAAGTTCGTTTCTAGCGATGAAGCTAAGGGTATGTGGGAAGGAATCAAATCTTTCTTTGGTAATTTATGGGATTATCTTGGTGGTCTGTTCTCAGGCAAGCAGTAATATTAAGGTATCTTAGTTTAGATTGGCTAATAATTTTATTTAATGGGACTTGATAAGTTTATCCGAATAGGGTAAACTTATTTTAGTATTATAGTTAGTTTACTTGGAGGTATTAACCGTGATTATTGTAGTTAAGGACGACGCTAAGCTACGAGAAGATGCTCTTACAGCCGAGGTAGGTCAGTATATTTACTCAAAAGAAGGTCGAGATTACTATTTTGTATGTAGTCTTTCTGACTATATTGTAGTTCGCACTTCGCATAACCAACACTCTGATCAAATAACTTCTCTGCCAGAGGAAGTTGTTGCAACTTTCACGGAGCTTGCTTTCTTGCGTTCTGACGGTCTCAAAATCAATGAAGAGTTAGAAAATCTATTTGGTGGTTCTTATCATTACTACAATTATTCTTCACATGAGTTCTTTTTTACTCAGAATTGTATTGACTACTCTGCTGAAGCAGTATTCGAACCTTGGACTGTAGTTCTTAGTATGTCTAAGTACTGTGATGAGGTAGAGGGTGCTATCTATATGGACGAGCAGGGTGTAGTCCATGACTTATCTGTGGAAGATGTCGTAGAGTTGGGGTATATCTTCAAGGCTCAGCTAGAAGCTAATAGAAAAACAAGGCAATAAAAATTTATAGTATTGGGGATTTATCAAATGAATAATTCAGTTAAGAGGGTAGAACCTAACCCTTTTGGTAGAATAGGTTTGGTCGCTATGTCTAAGAAAGAGCATAATAGTATTGGTGATTGGGCGCTACAACAAAAACGAAGACGACAACTCAACGAGTTGATTTTGGAGTTTAGTAAACGAGCTCCCTTGGGTATGCCTAATCCAGCTACTGGAAAGTACGAGGATAAGCCTAGGATTATCAAGAGTGGTTTCTTTAAAGCAAATGATTGGTCAGAAGTTAAAAATTAAATTAGGAGTTTCAAATGAACAACTTACAAAAAGATTACTTAAACCACAGCAGACCTGAGTATCCTAAACAAAACAAGGGTTACACTCTACATTCTCTACCAAGCAAAAACTTTGCTATGTCAAACAGTGTACCAATGACTTTCTACGGTGGTTTATCTCAGCGAGTTGAGGGTCACCCGACTGTTCCAATGTCGGTATCGCCTATCATAATCAAGTCTAAAGAGGCTCTCGAAGAAACAATTCACTACTTAAAAAGTAACCATTTGTTACCTCTTTACACTTATCTGATTATCAGGGAAGTAAACTACCTCCGAGTGTACTTCCCGTCGAAAGATAGGTATGGCAAACCTAAAGATGTTCTAGGTGACCAGATAACTAGTGTTATTTTTGAGAAGTCATTAGAACAGGAAACTCCAAACTTTAAATTTTAGGGTAAGCATGGTATGATAAAATATAAGGAATTAAGATTTTACCAAAGTAGTAAAGTAGACGTAGGTGTCTTGCTTAAATCAGTTTTCAATCTTGCGGAAAGGGGTATCTCCAATCCAAAGATAACTAGCGTTTCAGTAAAACGTGATAAGAACCTAGTCAAAGTAAGTCACACCGACCAGTACGGTCATGTGCTAGAGTTTGGTTTAGTAAGGGTAGTAACTCCTGATGGAACTATCCACTACAAACTTAACTACTTGCATTCCTACTATGTTGAGAATCCTACTAACGTATTGAGTGTGCGTTTAGAGGATTTCCACGATCTAGGTAACGATGTAAACTTTAAGTTAGCTAATAATGTATGTTTCAAAATCTATAGAGAGTCTCCAGTTCTTTTGAACTATGTGATTTCTTCTGTAGATGATTTCTTTAAATCCTCTCTAGGAGGGGTATCTGCTCTAGGTAAAGCCAATCAAGATTATACTGTTATGTATGACGTTCAAAGTAAGGGTTCATGGAATATGTTGTAATATCTAACAAATTTTAGGGGGAATGATGAATGGTAGAAGAAGTTACAATGGTAGAAGTTAAAGAGTTCCTCACTCGTATGCGTGAGGATGGTGTTATGGGGTTGTGTCCTAAGTATTTCCTAGCTGAGGGTGGGTACGTTAATGACAGCAGGTACTTAACAGTTATCCGTGATAAGGTTAAACTAGTCTTGAACGGTACGGTAGTTGAAGGTAATTCGATAATCGCTAAAAAACTTTATCGTATGCTAAACCACAAGAATTACTCTCTCGTACCTTACTCTGTTGCTAGAGGGGTAGTCTAATGCAAGAATACTTCAAGTTTAAGTACCTCTTCGTCCTAGCAGTTGTATTACCCTTACTCGGTTTGCTTGGTGTATGGGGTATTCAAGAAGGACGAACTAGTGGTCTAAGTGAACTATCCAATGCTCAAACTTATACTGCTGAACAGTTCATCAACCGTAACTCCTCTAACATTCACGTTTACGTTCTCTATAAACCTAGGTGTCCTGTATGTAAGGAGTTTGGCAATCCTATCGCTGATGTACTTCGTAGCAACGATTCGAGTACTTATTCGGTAGTCAGTGTAGAAAGTGGTGTTCCAGCTTACTTGGTAGATTACTTTGGTAGCGACACTTTTGAAGGAATTCACGTTCCTTACATCATTATCGCTAAAGGTAGTTCTATATTGTACGCTCAACGTGTCGAGAGTTATGAAATTTTAGAGGAGTTCAAAACTACCCTCCAAAGCATGATTACGGAAAATAGGTAAGTACATTACCTATTTTTTCTTACTTAAATGAGCTTGATTTTCGTTATAAACAGTGTTAAAATTAGTATGTATTTAGGAATATTACTACTTGGTTTAGTGGTAGTCTTAAGACTTTGGTTTCTTCCTAGTTTGGAGAGGAATTAGGGGTATTAAATTATTAAGAGGTATAATAAAATGGAACAAATCAAAATCAGCACCAAAACTAACAAAGAAGCTATTGAAGTCCTTGAGTCTGCGGAACTCTCTGCTAGAGTATCAACTTCAGAACTCTATTCAATGGAAAATGTTTTTTCTGCGTTTTCTTGGTATTGTGAGGATTGTGGGGAGAATAACGAATCCGACCTACGTTCAGGTTGTGAGATTGAGTGTGAGTATTGTGGCTCTTATTGCCCAGATGTTGACGACAACACTTACAAACTCGCTGAATTGGTTTATTCTGAGCTTGTTAAGCGTGGTGAGTATTAAATTTAGTCGAAGCTGGGTATCTAGCTATTGCCGTACCTTAAAGAACTCTGTACAATTTGAGCTCACTTAGGGTAGTCCAGACCGTTAGAGGGGGTAGATTTTATGAGGAAGTTTGTTTTAAGTTCTGCATTTAGTGGGAGACTTATATCTAATATATGTTACGACCGTAAGAACAAAAAATATTATGTTCAACTTATGGACAATTTAAATGAAGCTAAGTTATGGAAAACTAGAGCAAGTGCAGAAGCACAGGCACAACGCTTATTTGCTTGGAATAGGCGAATTCCTTTTGAAGTTAAAGAAATTAAATAGGTGTAAGCATGAAACTAAACGTCAGAAAACACTTTCAAAAGGATAGGTTGCACGAAAAACTCGCTAATCCTGTTACTCACACTAAGTACAGGGCTTACTTAGACTTACTAAAGGTATTAAAAGATATTCCCAGAAGTTGTGGTTTTACTTTACCTCATGACGTAGAAGGGTACAAAATTAAGGCAAGTCAAGATTCTCAAGGCAATCTTGACTTAGATGTTTTCTACAGACGACAGAATTTCCTTAAATTACATTTAAGTTATGGGTTTGTAAGGAGTGTAGATTTTCCTTTAGTCCGAATTCCAGTAGTAAACGCTTGGCTAGAGGGGTATTATAATTCCCCTATAATGTCTTGTATAGAGGTTCTACAGAGGTATGACGATGTATCTGAACCTCCTATCTTTTGGGACTTCACTGGTAGTTATAAACAACTAAAGAGTAAATACATTTGTTCAGATGGTATTACTCGGTACGAAAAACTATAGGAGGTTAATTATGGCAATTCAACAAACAACTTACTCCAAGGTAAGACAACAAGCTTTTAACAAACTAGTAAAATATCTTGATAAGTATATGGTAAAGAAAGCTCAAGGGTATCGAACCATTGTCCCTAAGAACGGTCTTAACCATTACAGTATTGAGGCTAGTGTTGACACTATCTTTGGTTTTTCTTCTCTATTTACCTTGTACTTTAAAAACCTAAAGGTTGCTAACTTCAGATATATGCCGGGGTATCCTAATATTGCTTATATCCTACCAGATAATGGTAATAAGTGGGTAGAGTACACTGAGTCAGGTCTAGACGCTATAGATGGTTTAGATAAGACTGTAGAGAGTTGTCTTAGAACTATTTCAGGTATAGATGACCAAAGAATGAAAGTAAACTTATGTTGCGATTCAAATCACTTAAGTATTGACAATGACCCTTATAATTACGGTAACGACAGGTATAAAAGACGTGATTTTGCATCTGAGGTACGAAATCTTAAAAACTAGGTAGTAAAGAGTTTTTGTACAGTCGAGCCAAGTTTAGGGGTATCCGCTTTAGCTAAATTATAGAAAGGTAAACAATGAAACCAAACAAACCAGAAATCATTCCTTACTATAAATATAAGCAACAAGCATTTTGGAAGTTTAATAATGCTTTAGCTAGTCTTATAGACCGTAACAGGAATATGTCAGATCCATTCGGTGGTAGGATAAATAATAAAACTAGGTTTGATTTTGTAATTTATTTACGAGATGGTAATCTAACAACAACCAGTGTTAGGCTATCATTATTTCCAGTAGGTTTCCTACACCAAAGAAAGTTGTCTAACGGTAGTTTAAGGTGGGTTTTCGTTAAACCTAGCATTAAAGATAGTTCTAAGGAAGACTTACTTTTACTAGACCAAGCTACTGATGAAGCACTTTCAGAGTTCTTGAGAGCTATGTGTAAGTTCCCAACTAAAGCTAGTAAATCTGATTTAAACTATGTGTCAATCACTATTTGGCACGATTATCTTAACTACTCTATTACGCAATCTGATGGCACGAAGTTAGAATTTAAGACAAGTCTAGAGTAAAGGTGAAGTAAATGGTAAAGAGTTCTGTAATAACTTATCCAAAATACAAACAAGAAGCTTACTCCAAACTTAACAGTGCATTGGTAAACTTCCTCTTGCGTAACGGGGGTATGTCAACTCCTTTCTCAGGTAGTCTAAATCTTAATACTTCGCTTGGATTTACGGTTAACTTACGATATGGAAGTACTCCAACAGTAGATATACTGCTATCAATGTTTCCAGTAGCTATGATACGAAAGGAAAGATTATCGAATGGTAGTTTAAGTTGGGTTATTTGCAAGTTCAAATCTAATCATACAGAAGTAGAAATACTTAGCTTAGATTTAAAAACTAAGTCCTTGCTAGAAGAGTTTCTAAAAACTTTCTCTAAACTACAATCCGAAGCTAATAAACTTAAGATATATTATGGTACAGTTACTGTTCTTCATGATTCTCTTTGTTACTCTATTTATCCGGATGGTAGAGCAAGTCTTAAGCTTTCATCAAAAACCTTGAAATAGAATGGGGGTATATAAATGTCACAAAACTATGTAAAAGCATATCCAAAATACAAACAACAAGCGTTCAACAATATTACAAATGTGCTTATGGGTATCTTAAGAGAAACAGACTTCTTTAAAAGATATCCCCAAACTGTAGGGTATGCCGACAAGTTTTTCATACACTACGATAAAAGTTACTTTGAAGAAGAATTCCGTCATGCTATCGGGGGTATGGTTGAAGGTTTCCAAGTCCTGTTTTGTGGTAGACGTTGCTTTAGTCTTAAAGGTAAAGACATTATATATGACACTTCATTATCTTATCGAAGAAGGCAACTAACAAAAGAAGAGTATAATATAATTTATAAAAACCTAGAAATCCTACACAAATTTGCAGGAAGTAGTTATGATACAATTCAGATGAAGATTGGACCTATAGAACGTTATTCTATTGACTACAACATGATGAAATTTGAAGGTAGGTGGGGAAACACTTACGAAGAGAAAAGGAGACTAGCAAGATGAGTACCTTAAACATTATTAAACCTTACTACAAGTACAAACAAGAAGCCTACAACAACCTAAACCAGTTAGCAAAATCCTTGTTAGATGAGTTTGGTTTCTACGAACAGTTTCCAGAATATTCAGAGGATGACTTAGTCATTCACCACGACCCCTCTAGTCGTAGTGGTTCGGTTAGTTTCAGTTTTAGTAAAGACGATATGTCCTCTCGCCTGTGGGTATTCACTCTTGAACCTAACTTCTGCATCCGTATGGCATCTTTCCTAGAAGGTAGAACTAAGTTGACTTTAGAAGAATCTCAGCTTGTATCAAAGAGTGTAATAGCATGTTTTAGGGCAGGTACTGATTCTACGGTTGTTAAAAAGTTAGGTTCTGCAATCATTTACTGGTATGTAAGTAAGGAAAAGTGTTACTTTAGGTCTGTAAATGGTGCAACTTATATCAACCAAGGGTAGGGGTATCTACTATGGCTAGAAATACATCAGAAAGAAATAAAATAGTAAAACCTTACTATAAGTACAAACAAGAAGCTTTCACAAACCTCGTCAAAGCAGTAGAAGGTGTTGTGTCTAGGGGTTGGGGTATTAGAAAACCACTAAATTTCTTGCCTAAAGACTTTGTTTTCGAGATTACCTACACCTTGGATAGTTTCAAGAAGGTATCTATCTATCGTGATGGTGGTTTTCTCGGAGAGATAACTTATGAGAATGGTAATGCTTTCTATAGCTACTATAATTGGGAAGAAGACTCAGCTAAAGTAGAGAAAAAGAAAGTTCCTCTTACTTTCGAAGAGTTCAAAGTCCTCAGAAAGGAAACGATTAATCTAGGTAAGCTCACAGAAGATGAGCCTAGTGATATTCTATTCCGTTATGTTGTAAAGGCTTCAGAAAATGAGATAGCACGTTATAATCCTTTCCCAGGAGGTGGCGGAGGGGATAGCATTGTAAGTTGGATTAGGGGATAGTCAAAAGGGGTATCAGATGTCAAAGGCAACAATCAAACCTTACTACAAATATAAGCGAGATGCTTACAAGAAAATACAAGATGTGGCAAGACTTTTCCTAAAGGAGAATGATTTCTTCATTAGGACTGACTTACCTCAAAACATTACCATCACCTTTAGAGGAGACTTAAGAAAATCCTTTGACCCTTATATAGAATTCTACATTAGGGGCGACAAGGTCTTAACCGTCTTTGGTAATAAGGTAATTGGTCTACATGGGTACGATACTAGAGAGTTCTTAACATCTAAGGAGTATAGAACTATTTATGATAACCTAGTAATACTCTTTAAGCATTCTCCTAGTCAGAATGTAGCAACATTTATCGGAAAGCCTATCTCGGAATGGGAGATTACTGATGAATACTGTTTCTTCATGGAAGAGGGTGGGTATCAGTACATTAATAAAGATTAAAGGGTAGAAGAATGAGAGCTAGAAAGAAACCAATAGAAGTATTTGCAATTCATTATACACACAATACTATTGTTGAAGAGTTTTTGAAGTTGCTAAGAACTAATGAAAATGAACCTGTTCGGTATGACGAGACGGATAAAACAATCTACATCCAAAAAGAACGTGGTGAGATTGAGCTTAAGTTAGGTAACTGGGTTATTTTTGAAGAAAACACCGACAAGTGTTTTTGGGCAATTGACCACGAAATATTCTTAAAGACGTATAGTAGAGTTCCACATACTGTTAATACGTTCGTCAAGAATATTTATGAGGTTGAGTGCGTAGAGTTTAAGTCTTTGGACAAAAAAGACATTATCGAAGTCCTAGACTTCTTGGGGTATAAACTCAATCGAGATGCAATACTAACTCTTCTTCAACGTGATGAAATGATTGAAGAGATAAAAGAACAAGGGTATACCTCAATAAACACTTTTGAAGGAGTTGAGAAATTGTACCCTACAGAAATCTTGATTAGAGGTGTAGAAGGTAAGTATTATCCTGTCAAACGTGTTAATTTCGATAAGGTTTACGATGTTATTGATTAGATAAGACAAAGGTATCTCTACAACGTAGTAAGAAATTTAAGGAGGTTCTCAGTGAACACTACAGAAAGAAGACAAACAGTATCTAATCTATGTTCTAACCTTAGTTTTCTAGTTTCTAGTGTTGTAAGTCCTTTTTCTTCTACTGCAGATAAGGAGTATGGTTCGTATCGTTGTGGTATTTCTTTAAAAGATGGTAGTCTTTCACTTAGTTTAAGAACTAAACAAGCTAAAACCCCTGTCTATTCCATCTATATCAGATATGGGTATTCCTACAGACTAAAGAGAAATAGTTGGTATATCCAAAGTTGTCCGTATAGACGAGGAAAGAAAGACCGCTTTCTAGAAGTTAGTTTAGACGTAGACACATTAGACAATAGTTGTTTTGAGTTACTGTTACGAGTCGTATCTAAAGACACACACAACTAAAGGCTTTTGACAAGTTGGTAGACCTGTGGGTATCAGACATTAAGAAACTTCAACAAGGTTAATACAAGAAGATTTAACAAAAGGGGTACGTTATAGGCAAAGTAACAAAATATCCAAAATACAAAGAAGAAGCCTACTCTCGTTTAGATAAACTGTTCAAGGGTATCTTAAACGAGAGCGGTTTCTACACTCAACACCCAGAACTTGAGTCTGAGGGTTTGGTGTTTAGTCATGATCCTAGTGAAAATATCGAGGGCGAGATTTCTGTATCTATTAGGGGTACAAATCTACTGAAAGTCTTTGGTAACGACTTAGTCTATTCAATACCTAGGGGTATTCGTCTAGGTTTAAATGCTAAAGAGCGCAAATTAGTGGCTGAAAATATTATTACGCTTTTCAGTGTAGGTCAATATAAATCTGTAATTAACTATATAGGCGATGTACATAGTTGGTACATCTCTTCAGAAATCTGTAGGTTCTGTGGAGTTTATGGTGAAACTTACATCAACAGTAAGTCTTACCATCCTCAACTTGTTGCACAATTTCCTAAGAAACCTAACAACTAGATATTATCTAGTTGTATTTCTTTACTTAAAGGTGCTTGCAACTAAACTAAAAGTTTGGTAAACTATTATTATAGGTTACTTCAATAGGGTTAGTAGCCTATGGACTATATAACTTTTGAGGTATTTTGCCCCTCGAAGCACCCTTGGTCTAATGGATATGACAGAGGACTTCTAATCCTCTGATACTGGTTCGATTCCAGTAGGGTGCATCAAGCCAACCTATGGGTACTCAGTCTAATCAACTGTGGTGCACGAGACCGAGCTTACACTATTAAGTATGTCTGTTCGTAGGAGTTGATTGCTCTGCAAGAACTAAGTGGCATGGCTGATAGTGATTCAGTACCTTTAGCTTAGATGGTAAAGCCCTCGGCTCATAACCGAGTCACCGCAGGTTCGAGTCCTGCAAGGTACATAATTTAAATGGGGGTACTTAAACATGTCTGTTGCAGATTTGGAATTTGAAGATGATAAAGGAGTTTTCTCTATAACAGATGAAGATGATAGGGTCTTTGTTACTTGTCAACGTAAAGGTTCATGTGATGGAAGTTCTTATGACTATGGTGCATACTGGCTAAATGAGTCTGAAGTAGAGCAAGTTATACAATTTCTTCAAAAATGGAAATCTAACAAATGATACTTGCAGTAATGTAGCAAAACTAGAGGGTATTTATGGATAATTATTTAAATGATGGTGGTACTTACCTCAAGAGAATGAATAAAACTGCAAACTCAAAATTTAAAGTAGTTGAACCATTCTTAGGTAAAGGTGTTAAACTTCTAGATTTTGGTTCAGGTATTTCACCTGAGTTTATATCTGAGGTAGTTTCCACTGACGCTGAATATTATGCATACGATATTTCTACAACTGTACAAACTGAGTTATCCAGTATAGGGGTATCTGTTCTCACTAAGAGTGACTTACTAAACCAAACCACTCAGTTTGATGTTATTTATCTCTCTAGTGTTTTTCATGAGATTATGAGTTATCTTAATCGTCAGGAGCGTACAGAAACTATCTCAATGATTGTCGGTGCTTTAAAGCAGGGTGGCTCTTTAGTTATTCGTGACTGGGCAAATCCAGATAACTTGGAGTTCTTTACTCTACAGCCTGTATCAAATCACGCTAAAGAAGAGATATTTACTTGGGTTAACGAACTTCAAAGAAATTCAATTATCGGTGACATAGAGGTAAAAGAAGATGGCTCTATCATAACTACTTTAAAAGATGCTTACGAGATTATCTTTCATACAGTTTGGGGTTTAGGTTCGTTAAGTCGTGAGTCAAGAGAGCAGTATAACGTAACTGGTGCACTTAATAAGTGGATTCTTTATCCTTGGAAGGACTGCCTAGAGTTACGGGGTAGCTACACATCTAAAGATGATAGTTACTTGGTATATCTACAGAAATACTTTAAGTTAGATTCAGTTCCATTTGACACGAAGTGTGTTTGTATATTCGAAAAGAAATAGGAGGTTACTTATGAGTCAATATGTACGTTTTTCGTTAACGGGAGTATTATCTTTTCCTAACTCTAGTAAGGAGTCTTTATCAAAAGATGCTCACAAGTTTAAGGCAAGGTTAAACGATTGGTTATTTTCTTCCCCATGCATATTTTTACCTAGTGAATTCTCGGTATCTTTGAAGAAAGCAACTGACTTGGGGTTTGTCCTTCGTGATGACGATGCAGAGCGTTCTACCCTATCTTATCATTTGTCAATTATTGCTCATGCAGATTCATACTCTGACAAAGAGGTAGACAAGTTAGTTCACAAATCACTTAGCGAAGTCCTTACTCAGTCTTGTGCAAATCTTGTAATCTTCTCATCTATCTCAGAAAACAAGTACTCAAAACAAAGCACAGTTCGTTTGGGTAGTTACTACCATTACAACCAACGTGAGAGACGCCTTGAGTATGTATCTGACAGAGATTTCTATGGCTAAAGGAGTATCTACTGTGATTAAATCTATTAAATCTGCACTATATTTTTACACTTCTTGGTGTCCATTATTAGTTTTACCTACTTGGATTGTATTGGGTATGGTAGTAACTGGTATCTTTGGTGCTAAGTATGTATTACTTCCTGTCTTTGCAGTGTTGATTATTACTTGGTTCTTTGTTGCAGTTTATTTCGAGTCTTATTCTCATTTGACTAATAATTTCGACAAAAACTTAGAACTAGGTCTAATTATTTATAATACTGTTGGTTTGATAGTTTTAACTTACTTGGTTATTGCTTACAACGGGGTATTGCTAGAAGCCATGACCCCACCTATTTGGAAGTAAAGGAGTATTCAATGCATAACTTTAATATTAGTTTGGTTGCAAATATCAGTTTTAAAGATGTAATTCTACCACCTGTTATGGAGTTAGATTTTAAGGAGATATTATTAAAGGATCGTATCTATTCTTTAAGGTATGATAACTTATATTCCGAAGACCTTATTAGGATATCTTTCAAACGTATAAAGGGTAAGGAGATGAAAAATCTTCAAGGTTACAAAGAAAACGAATATTTGTATTCTCTTGTTGTTACTGGTTCAGCTAGAGGAAGATCTTCTCTAGAGTTAGGTCAGAAACTAAAACATACTCTAGATGCTTTTACTAAAAGTTTTGCTAACAGTTACTTCCTGTATAGCTTGTATATTGATAGAGCTGACAAGAAAGATTTCTGCGTTATTTCTTCGCAGTATGGGGGTATCTAATGTCTAATTACACTAAATATGACGGTTCTACTATAAATGTTGACCCTCAAACTGAGCAAGTTTACCTACTATGGGTAAAAATCATTCAAGAGTTTGCTCGTTTCCGTAACTCAGGTAGCTTTCCTTTTTGGTCTTGTGGTGAGTATCTTCGTAGAAGCGACTTTCCTAGCACCAATGTAGGCTTTAAACGTTTCTTAAAGTATACTATGCCACGTCAGTATGAACTTTACTGTTCTGAGAAGTTTAAAGCTAAGGTAATGAGCCAGCTAATTGAAGAGGTGTGTTGAAACGCTTAGGAGTTAATATGTCAGAAAAATATGTAAAAAACGAAGAATTACTTCACCCAGAACGTTACATGCAAAACAAGATTGAGTCTTGGGACTTCACTCTTGAGTCACTTTTCCCTCATACTATCTCAACGGTAGTTGAGTATGTAATACGTTACAAACATAAGGGTGGTTTGCAGGACTTAGAAAAGGCAATCAACTGGGCACGTAAGGCTAGTCAATCTTATGAGTACATTAGGTTGTGTCGCCCATTGGTGGGTAGTCGAGAGAACTACTTTGAGATTGCTCCAGTAGTGTCTGAAGAGAACTTCCCAGACTTAAATGTAACACAAAGAATGATTCTCAACGAGGCTCAAATCTTAACAGCCTACCTAGACAAGAAGAAGCAGTTTGATAAAGGTATTTCTAGCATTATCGAGTTGCTTGGAATCTTGATTGAAGAGTCTAAGTTAGAAGGTATGGAGTAAGGGTATCCAAAATATCAAAATCACTGTCAAGTTTCAAAGAAACAATTCAAGTAAACACTCACCTTAACATTAAAAACTATGGCAAGGGTAGAGATTATAGTGGAGTTGTTTATTCTGTAAATAAGACTTACTTTACTGTAGCACGAGAAGTATCCAAAAAGTTCTATGACGAGTGGAGTCCTCAACTTAGATCAGGTAGTTTTATAGTAATTGACGATAAACAACTGGTATCTTCTCATAAATATTTCGCTCTTTCTCGTATTTACTGGCAACCAGCTAGATATTCAAGGATTTTAAGTAACGATATTATTGAGTTTCTTAGCTATCCAGAAACTTTAAGTAATGGAAGAGAAGTAGCAGCACCTTTCACTAATATACCTATTGGTCAGTGTTGGTTATCTATTGTTAGATTAGATGGTAGGTGTTTAAGTACTTATTGGTAGGGAATTGGTTTAAGGAAGGAAATAAAAAAAAATGATTTCATGGAAAAGTAAGTTAAGGGTTCTCTACCCTATTCTAATTGTAGAGTTTCTTCTAGCAATCCTAGTGGGGTATCTATCTACATTGCAAGAGGTAGGAATCCTAAAGTCTATCGAAGAAAACTTCGCTTTAGGATTGTCCTTAGTAATGAGCTTTAAGTTAGCTATCATCTTCTTTTCTTTCAATTATAAAGAAAAGCAAGGTGTACTACAGCAAGCAACTTTTACTATGGAACAAGTCTTTCAAATAGTATTAACAGACTTGTATAATCGTGCAGTTGACTTAGACAAGAAGAGTGCTTCAAATGGAATTTAGTACAGTTATCTCTATCCTAGCTTGGGTATTAGTTACTCGTAATGTAATTAGTTCCTTATCTTTACTAATTACTAAAGCTTTGTTTAACGAAGACTTCAAGTATAACTTAAAGTGGCTTAATACTTATCTTGTAAGGAAATCTTCTTACAAGATGGTAGTAACTTTAAGTTACATTATTGTTATAAACGTTATGCAATCGCTTAACTACCCTACTACTCAGTATGCTCTTTTAGTTGGGTTGGTTTTCCTTATGGAGTTGACTGTCTTTATCTACTATGAGTTACCTAGCTATGGGTACTCTCAAATGAAACGTGGCTTAGGTCACTATCGTTGGTTTATTATCTAAGGGGTGTATTTTATGGTAGAAATTTTGTTTTGGTTTGTCTTGATTGCTTATATCTTATATTTCAGTCAAGTATTGATTAGTTTAATCTATTGGTTGTTGTGCCTTACTCCTTGGGGTATCACATTTAAGAAGACTACAACAATGGGAGTGCGTTCTGTTATTAAGTTAGATTTACTATCTAACGTAGCAAGATTGCTTTGGTGTTCTACTTATCCTTTGTTTCTTTTATGGGGGAACTTAGAAGTAACCAACCACTCTATTGGTGCAGCCTATCTCATAGTCGTTTTCGGTGTATTATGTGCCCTTAGATATGCTTTAAGGGACGCTAGAACTTTAGATGACAGCTACACTGATGTTATGCCAAACTTTGCAAGATACTTTAAGTATGGGTTGTTTAGTTACTATCGCTTATTAAGAGGTATCTAAAAATGGCTAAAAACTCTTATTACGCTATTAAAAATACAAAGCAAGTAGTTAACACTTGGGACGAATGTAAGGCAATCGTAAACGGAATGCCCAAAGCACAGTTCAAGAAGTTCTCTACCATGGAAGAGGCTCAAGCCTTTATCGATGGTAAGGTCGCTAACGTTAAGGAACCAAAGGTAATCCCTTACCAGAATGAACAAGGTATCGGTGGTACAATTCGTTTGATTGAAGACACTGACCCTTTCTCCTTAAACCTACATGGTACGGTCTTTGTAGTGGATGGTTCATTCAATGCAACGACTGGTGTCTATGGTGGTGGTGTTTCAGTATATGACAGTTCTAAGAACTTACTCGACACTAGAAGAATTAGTGGTAACAAACCAGAGTTCGCTCAATCTCGTAACGTAGCAGGTGAGGTCATGGCTTATGCGACGGCTATCTCTATGGCAGTTGAGCGTAGGTTGTCTGCAATTACAGTAGTCTGTGACTATGAGGGTATCGTCAGATGGTCAGCTCCTAAGACTGTTCAAGTCCGAGGCAAGGCTTGTTGGGGTACAGGAGGAGACACCCCTATATCGGATTACGTTAGACGTGTCTTAACGTATGCAAAACAACACGGAGTCAACCATATTCACCTTATATGGGTTAGAAGCCATACTGGTGTAAAGGTTAATGATTTGGTAGACCAGCTCGCAAAAGAGGCGG
>QWCC01001447.1_pt1 | contig 18327 bp, 16 predicted proteins | sample 1972491 | NCBI WGS metagenome assembly QWCC01 (sample SAMN09866718, study PRJNA288562) | Human oral metagenome isolate term5_saliva, whole genome shotgun sequencing... | isolation source: mouth | host: Homo sapiens | place: USA: California
GGTTCTAAATCGACAGGAGGGAAAGAAAAAGTGCATTTAACGGTATTTGCTGCGGCAAGCATGACGGAAACGTTGAATCAGCTTAAAACAGAGTATGAAAAACAGCATCCCGATGTAGAACTTACATTTAACTATGATTCTTCGGGTACATTGAAAAAACAAATTCAAAACGGAGCAGAGTGTGATATTTTCATTTCAGCAGCTCAAAAGCAGATGAATCAATTGGACGGGTCTAAAGATGCAACGGCAAACCCTGACAAATTGGACTTTATAGATTCGGCAACACGTATTAACTTGTTGGAAAACAAGGTTGTATTGGTTACGCCTGAAGGAAATCCCAAGCAAATCCAAAACTTTAACGATATGGCGGCTAAGTTGAAAGACGGCTCTGTTCGTTTGGTTATGGGCAATAGTGACGTACCGGTCGGCCAGTATACGGAAAAAATCCTGAAATTCTACAACTTGGATGAAAAAGCGATTGCATCTGCCGGTAACATTACATACGGCTCCAATGTAAAAGAAGTTACGACACAGGTCTTGGAAGGAAGTGCCGATTGCGGCGTTGTCTATGCTACTGACGCTTTCAGTGCGAAGTTGAAACCTGTTGACCAGGCGACCAAGGAAATGTGCGGTCAGGTTATTTATCCGGCAGCCGTATTGAAGAATTCGAAGCAGCAAGATACAGCTAAAGCTTTTTTGAAATTTTTACAAAGTGACGAAGCTATGAAGGTATTTGAAAGCGTAGGTTTCAGCCGCGTATAAGGAGTTCATTACACATGGATTGGTATCCTCTTTGGAACAGCTTGCGCATAGCGGCCATCTCTTGTGTCATCGTCTTTTTTCTCGGTATTTTTGCGGCCTATAAAATTGCCGCTTTACCGAAGTTGGCTAAGGGAATTTTAGATGTATTGCTTACCCTGCCTCTCGTCTTGCCGCCAACGGTGTGCGGCTGGATTTTACTTCTCATTTTCGGTCTCACACATCCCCTGGGTATTTACCTGAAACAGGTAGGCATTCAGTTTGTTATGACTTGGTATGGCGGTGTCATCGCTTCGGCAGTCGTGGCCTTTCCGCTCATGTATCGAACCGCTCGCGGAGCCTTTGAGAGCTTTAATGAAAACCTGGCTTGGAGTGCTCGGACCTTGGGTCTGTCGGAACGGTTTATCTTTTGGAGAATCCGCATGCCCGCTTGTAAGCAAGGCATCATTGCCGGCGTTGTCCTGGCTTTTGCTCGCGCCTTGGGCGAGTACGGTGCGACGAGTATGCTTATCGGCTATATACCGAATAATACGGCTACGATTTCTACTACCGTGTATCAGTTATGGCGAACCAATGACGAGTACAGTGCTTTTATATGGGTTGTCATTAATATGATAATCAGTGCTGTCGTGCTCTTGACCGTGAATATGATGGAAAAGAAGGCTCGTCAAAGGAGGGGCCGAGCATGGCAATAGACGTAAGTGTACAAAAAAGATTGGGCGATTTTTCACTCGATGTATCTTTTTCGTCGCCCGGCGGCATTGTCGGTCTCTTAGGCGCTTCCGGTTGCGGCAAGAGCAAAACCTTACAGAGCATTGCGGGCATTGGAAACCGGATAAAGGCCATATATCGGTCGATGACCGAATTCTTTTCGATACGTCAAAGGCCATAGACGTACCTGTACAGAAAAGACGGGTAGGTTATTTATTTCAAGACTATGCGCTCTTTCCCGACATGTCAGTAAAAGAGAATATCTTTTACAGTATTCGGAAAAAAGCGGGTAAAGAGGAAAAGAGAGAAATCATTAAATCCGTTGTCGATTCTTTGCGCCTTACGGGGTTGGAAGAACGTAAACCCGGACAGCTTTCAGGCGGGCAACAACAGCGTGTGGCATTGGCTCGTATACTTGTCAATGAACCCGACGTATTGTTGCTTGATGAACCGTTCAGTGCATTGGACAGCTACTTAAAGGAACGCCTTGTCATCGAATTGAAGGAAACCTTGGCTCGGTTTCAAAAGGATGTTGTTCTCGTAACGCACAGTCGTGATGAAGCTTATCAGCTTTGTGATCGCATCGCCGTTTTGTCGGCAGGTAAGCTTGAAGTATTCGGTAAGACGCACGCGGTCTTTACCAGGCCTCAGACCGTGACGGCAGCGGTCCTTACGGGGTGTAAGAATATTGCCGATGCGGAAAAAAGAGGATCCCATGATGTCTTCGTGCCGTCTTGGAATGTAGTGTTACATACGGAAGATGAGGTACAAGACGGGCTTTGCGCTGTCGGTGTCAGGGCTCACAGCTTTTCGTCACAGCGAAATGAAAATGAACAGCCTATTGTGGTAACGGAATGTGTGGAACAACCTTTTGAATGGGTAATTAAATTCCGTTATGCCAATCAGTGCGTTGATAGTAAAGATCTATGGTGGAGATTTCCGAAGGAGCATTTTCCTTCTTCTATGCCCTCTCAATTGGGTGTTCGTCGAGAAGATGTTTTACCCTTATACAAGTAAAAGAAAAGACCTGCTCACTGTAAGTGAGCGGGTCTTTTTCATAATTATCCCCGTATTAATTCGTGCAGGGCACCGGAACGTTCTTGGTTAGCCATGGAAAAGCCGCCTTTTTCGACTGCATCGAAATCAAAAGGAGCGTCTTGAGGCTCGGCGGACTGTAATTTTTTTATTTTTCCGTACGGCTTTTTCAAGGAGAGTATGCCGTCTTTTCCCGTGAGAAGCCATAAAATCGGATATCCCTTAGGCGGTACGGAAAGCTTTTCTTCCCCCTTGCCGTCCGTGAAAAAAAGAAGAATATCCGGCTTGTGGGCATTACAATAGTCGATAACAGGGGCAAAAGCCGTGCCGCCTCGCTTCGGAAATCGCTCCTGCAAGTCCGCAAGGTCTTCAATGTGGTAGATACGGCGAATTTCGTTATCACATTCAATGATTGTCAGGTCATGGTCACAGGTCTTTACTATTTGAAGCACTTGCTCCATAGCCTGGCGGAATTCCGTATCCCCGATACTGCCGCTAATATCCAAGGCAATGGTAACGGCAGCTTTTTTATTACGCAATTCGCCACGAAGATCCAGACGTTCCGGTTGCCGACGATTGCGCCTAGTCGTCGTTTTCTTATAATTGGCCGTTACGGTGCGCACTACTTTTTTTAAGTATTCGTACCACGGCCTGTCACTGACGGCGCGATCCAGGGCTGCCATAAGGGATGCCAAATAGGCATTGGGTTTACTTTTTCTGGCACCGTCGACGGCTTTTTTCGTAAATTCAATAAGTGTTTTTTCATCGACATCGTCGCTTTCTTCCCAAATGTCATGGCTGTGCTCAATGTTAAAGCGTTCAGAGAAGAAAGCTTCGCCGCTTTTCATGTCCGTAAAGGCATCCGTCTTAGGCCGTTTATTCAGGGCGCACTGAATCTCTTCCGCATAGTATTCGAGAGATTCAAATAAGGGCATCGAGAGGCCGTACTGCAAGTTGACGACCGCCAAGGTGACGGCATCGGACGGTAGGGGGGCCAAATAGGTATTGACGACAATATCCATGGCTAAATCTACAGCCAGATAGCGGCCGTTTTTGAATGTTGTTCCCGTAGGACTGTCCAGTTGAAACCGCAAGTCCCTGTCGGCTTGGAAGAGAAAATAACCGAAAAAGTTATCCCTATCATCAATAAGGCGAAGGTTCAGAGCATCTAAAAGAGAAAAGAAGCGGTGCCTGAATTCGGATGAAACGGTAAAACCGGCTTTTTCATCGTTGCGCGCATAGTTATCCCGTTGCTCGGCAAGGTCGTGGAAAAGGAGAATGGCCTCCTGATCGATGTCGACAGGTGTTTTGTTCATAGATTATCTCCGGCGTCGGAAGGGCGCAAAATACATATCAATAAAATCGTCATTATATTGAGCGTATTCGTAGATAGCCGGCATAGTATTACGGATATCTTTCATGACGGCAACCGCCAAATCGACAGGATACGTTTGCAAGAAGGTAACGAAGCGAGATACGGCAAATTGGCCGTCAAGTGTTTTTTCCTGTAAGGCCTTACTCAGACGATTCAAAATATTGCGAGCACTTATGTATAGTCGTGTATGAGTTTCCGCCGCTACCCGCTCTCTTATGTCATCAGACAGAGAAGGGCCGGTAAAGACGTCTTCGTACGTGATTAAAGGCGTGTAATCGCTTTCAATAAAATTTAAAAACTCTTCGGCAATGACTTTGCCGACATTACCTCGAACGACATTATAAAAAACGGAGCGACGCACGTTTTGTTGCTTTATATAGCGGCGATAGAGAGCGGAAATACGCTCGTAGCTTCGCGGCGTAGCATCTATATCGTCTTCATTTGCACGAACGAGGTATTCAGGATAGGTGGAAATAAATTGACAAACTTTGTCGTCAATATTGTTTTCAGCGGCCCAGGACAACCATTGATACGGGTCCGCTTCCATATATAGCCAGACAAAACGATTTTCTTGAGCCGCATCCATATCGACAGCCTCGTAATCCTGCGAATCGGCAGGGTTCATGGCCGCTAAGATGGAGACACTCGAGTCCAGATGATACCCGTTGATTTCTCTATTTAAAATAAGATTCATCAGTTCCTGCTGAACCGCATGTTCGGAACGATTTATTTCATCGATAAAGAGCAAGACGGGTTCTTTTTTCTCCAAGTATTCGTCTATTTTGCGAAGCTTGTTATGGACTGCGTATACCGTCGTTTTTACGTGCGTCAATTTGCCGTCTTTCGTTCGTTTTGTAAAATCATCGATAAGAGGCAGGCCGCCGATTTCCCCTTCTTTTAACAAGTTGCCGTCAATATAGACCAGATGCGCCTTGAGACGCTCGGCCAACTCGCGGGCCAACGCAGATTTACCGATACCCGTTTTGCCGACGATAAGGGGCACTTGGCCGGCAGATAAAACGAGTTCGACACTTTCTAAGGTTTCCGTATAATTCATATGCACACCTCTTAAGGGTTAGGTAAATTTTAATTTTTCATCAACTGTAATTCGCCGCGCTTTAGGACTGCCGTATTCATCAATCAGGGCAATGACGTCAATGGGCATGGTAGATACGGTACGACCGATACTGTGATTATTCAGTAAATCGCGAATATATTTTTCATCTATTTCTTCGCTGCCGATAACTTGGCGTAGAGCATCTTCTACAGCATCGACGGCAATAGCGAAATTGGGCGGCATATACTTTAAGATGAGGCTGTTAATCTTAAATAAGGAGATAAACTTTTCCGTTGTCAGATTTTTGATGAAGCGTAGAGCCTGTTCATCGTTTTTTACAGCCAAGGCTTCAGCAGAAAATACGGGATCATCAATATACCGTAAAGCGGCATAACTTTGAGCGGCTGCCGACTCTTGAATTTCCTGTGACGGATTATTAATGTACTTAACGGCGTCGAAGTTTTTTTTCACGGCTTCCAGCTGCAAGGCCTCATCCGGGTCACGTACATATTTAATGGCCCACCCGGAATAGGAAAGGGCCGTTGTAATGAGTTCTCGTGACGGATTGTGAATGTATTCCAGATTGGCCCAGCTCTTGCAAATTGCCTTTTTTGCCAGGTCGGCAGGCGGGTCGGGCAAAAACTGTATAGCTCGTGCTTCATTTTCAATAGCCGCTTCCGCCACGTTAAGCGGCGGGTTTTTGATGTACTGAAGAACCATGCCGTTGCGGCGAACGGCTTCGAGCATAATGTCTTCAGACGGATTTTCAATATGCTCCAGCGTGTAAGGGTTACGTTTTACCATTTCCAAGTATTTTGCTTGATCCATGTGAGGACCCCCGATTATTTATAAACTATACTGACTGTGTATGTATTTGTATTATAGCACGCATAGAGCGGAATAACTATGGGGAGAAGCGTCTTTGAGCGTTGCAATTCATAAACCTATGGGGTAGAATACCCGTAGGGACGGAATTGTTATTCGGCGGGACAAAAAACGGCTCACTCTATGCAATCTTGATTTCAGTCGGCAGTTATATTTCTAATATATAGAGTGTATAATTGACGAAGGCTCAAATATTGGACGAGCATATACGACAGATAAAGGTCATATAATTAGCGACAGGTATAGATGTACACTTGTAAAGGAGAAAAAGGTATGATGAAGAAGACAAAGATTATCTGCACCTTGGGACCGAGTTCGGAAACACCGGAAAAACTCGAAGCTATGCTTAGGGCAGGTATGAATGTGGCACGATTTAATTTTTCTCACGGTTCTCATGAAGAGCACGGTAAACGGATCGAAGCTGTTCGAGCCGCCGCACGGAAGGTAGGAAAACCCGTTGCTCTGTTGCTGGATACAAAGGGGCCTGAAATTCGCTTGGGCCTGTTTAAAAAAGGATCTATTGAAATGAAAGCGGGGCAGGAATTTATTTTAACGGCCCGTGATGTGGAAGGAACCGATAAAATAGCTTCCGTATCATATAAAGACTTGCCGCAGGAAGTGAAGGCCGGCGACCATATCCTTTTGTCTGACGGTCTTGTCAACTTGGAAGTACAATCCGTTGTAGGTGACGACATTGTAACGCAGGTTCTGAACAGCGGCAAAATGAGCGATCGTAAGAGAGTAGCAGTGCCGGGGATTCCCATTAAGTTACCGGCTTTATCGGAAACGGATATAAAGGACATTGAATTCGGTATTTCACAAAATATGGATTGGATTGCCGCTTCGTTTATCCAAAGAGGCAGCGATGTCGTATCTATTCGTAAGGTTCTTGAAAAGCACGGCAGTTCTATGAAAATTATGTCTAAAGTAGAAAGTCGTACGGCTATTGACAATATTGACGATATTATTCGTATGAGTGACGGTGTCATGGTGGCTCGCGGCGACTTGGGGGTAGAAGTTCCGGCAGAAGAAGTTCCGGCTTTACAGAAGATGGTCATTCGTAAGTGCCAGCAGGCCGGGAAACCGGTCGTTACGGCTACGCAAATGCTGGAATCTATGATGAATAACCCTCGCCCGACCCGTGCCGAAACGAGTGATATTGCCAATGCCATTTTGGACGGCACGGACGGCATTATGCTCAGTGGCGAAACGGCAGGCGGCATGTATCCGGTAGAAGCGGTTGAAACGATGGCTCGTGTTGCCGTATATACGGAAAGTCAATTCGATCCCGTAACCCATCAGGATACGGGAAAAGATGTTCTATCGACGACGGAAGCCATCGGACGGGCGACGGTGCGCATTGCCGAGTCGTTAGGTGCGGCAGCGATTATCGCATCGACGGAAGGCGGCAATACAGCTCAGATGATATCCAAATATCGTCCCAAGAGTCCTATTATAGCCGTATCGCCTCATGAAAATATTGTACGCCGGTTGCAGGTTAACTGGGGCGTACAGGCCATTACCGGAGAAGGCGGAGAAACGTCTGACGATGTTGTGGAAAATGCTGTATCAGCAGCATTGGAACACAATTTGATTAAGGGCGGAGATTTAGTCGTTTTGACAGCCGGTGTACCGGCTTCCACGTCGGGTACGACCAATATGATTCGTGTGCGCTTAGTTGCCGATGTACTATTGCGCGGCATCGGCCTGGGTAAGAAGTCGGCTGTAGGCAATATTTGCTTCGGTAACAGCCAGGCACAATTGGAACGGGATTTCATACCGGGATGCATCCTTGTCGTTAAGGGATCGGGTCCGGAACTTATTCCTTACATTAAACGGGCCGGGGCTATTATTTCCGAAGAGGCGGGTCTTACAAGCGAATCGGCGATTACGGCTCTCAGTCTGGGCATTCCGGCAATCATCGGAGCCGATACGTCGGCCTTAACAAGCGGTGAGCTGGTTACGGTCGATTGCGGTCGCGGCATGGTGCTTCGCGGGGAAGCAAACGCCAGATAATAAGCATAAACGAAAGAGGCTGCTGAAGATTTCTTCAGCAGCCTTTTTTTCGTTAATTACTGAAATTCGTGTCTAAAATAGCACATTGTTGATAATCGGGGACCCGTTCCGCCAAATCGGCTTTAATCGATCTAAGCGTACCCACCGGATCGGGTTCATCAAAGTCGAAGATAATGTCGTAATAAATCGTTTTTTCTTCTTCTTGAACATAGAAAGCGTGGACCTGGACGACGTGAGGATACAGGCTGAGTATTTTATCGAGTTCACTTTTTATTTCCAAGGCTTTTGAATCATTGGTGTTTTCAGCGTAAATACCCGTCGTTAAGACGATGCCGAATTCATTATATATGTCTATATCTATATGTTTACCTAGGGGGTGGATTTCGGCGGCCGTCAATGTATCGGGAACGGAAATATGTACGGAACCGATAGTTTCTTCAGGGCCGTAGCTGTTTAAAACAAGATCGTATACGCCGCCTACCTGTGGATATGAGGCGATTCGTTCTTTAATGCGTCGAACCAAGGTGGGGTCTGTACGCACGCCGAGCAGATGGTTGTACATATCGTGGACGATACCTGCACCGGCCCTGATAATCATCAAACCGATAGCGGCACCGACGTAGCCCTGGATGTCGACGGAAAAGCAATAGACCAGCAAAGATGAAATTAAAGTCACAAAGGTCAGTATCGCATCATACAGGGAATCGATGCCGGCAGCGGACAGTGCGGAAGAACGCCATTGAGTTCCTTGGCGGCGGAAGTAAAGTCCCATGGTAATCTTCACCGCAATAGCGAAGATGATGATAATCAGGTCACGAACCAGAAAGGATGACAAGCTGGGGTGTAAGATTCGTTCTACCGATTCTTTCAAGGCCAAAACACCGGCGGATAAAATAATAAAAGCAATTACCATGGTCGTAATATATTCGATACGTCCGTGGCCAAATGGATGTTCTTTATCTGCACGCTTGCCTGCCAGTTTCGTGCCTATTATAGTTAATACGGATGATAAAATATCTGTCAGATTGTTAACCGCATCGAGAATGATAGCAATTGAATTGGCCGACAGGCCGATTATAATCTTGAGGGTCACGAGAACGGCGTTGCCGCCGATTCCTTTTAAGCCGGCAAACGTAATGGCCCGATTCCGTTTTGCCGTTTCTTCTGAAAGTTGCATAAGACAAGCTCCTTCGTGTGTTACACCATACAACGATAGACATTTATTCAATTGATTTCATATAATATAACAGATTGCTTTCTCATTTACAAGGAGTTTTTGAGAATAATAAAAAGAACATTAAAAAACGGCATGGCATACTTTTCTAAAGTATGCCATGCCGTTTTTATTATATGATAGTTCGAACCGATTAACCTAAGATGGCTTTTAAGTCGGCTTCGGGAGTACTCGTAGGATGAATATTGAAGTTTTCTACGAGATAGCTCAATACGTTGGGCGATACGAATGCGGGAAGCGTAGGTCCGAGGTAGAAGTTCTTAATCCCCAAAGCCAAGAGGGTCAAGAGGATGCAGACAGCCTTCTGTTCGTACCAGGACAGTACGAGTGTTAACGGAAGTTCGTTTACGCCGCAACCGAAAGCTTCGGAAAGGGCGATTGCCACTTTGATGGCACTGTAAGCATCGTTACATTGTCCCATATCCATGATACGGGGTAAGCCGCCGATGGTACCGAGATCCAAGTCGTTGAAGCGGTATTTGCCGCAAGCCAAGGTGAGGATAACCGTATCGGCCGGTGTTTGTTTAACAAAGTCCGTGTAGTAGTTACGTCCCGGGCGAGCGCCGTCGCAACCGCCGACGAGGAAGAAGTGCTTAATCGCGCCGGCTTTGACTGCGTCGATAACCTTATCGGCAACGCCAATTACGGGAGTGAAGTCCTTGTTGTCGTCAATGTGAACGAGTTCCGGATAAGAAACCACTTCCGTTGTGAATACGCGATCTGCATAGGAGGGACGAACAGGCATAAGGCAGTTCGTCGTGAAGAGGAAGGCTGCGGGAACGTCGGCAAATTCCTTTTGTTGATTTTGCCAAGCCGTACCGAAATTGCCCTTAAGATGTTTGTATTTTTTCAGTTCGGGATAGCCGTGAGCCGGCAACATTTCACCGTGTGTATAAATGTTGACGCCTTTGCCTTCCGTCTGTTTTAAGAGGAGTTCGAGGTCTTTCAAGTCGTGGCCCGTAACGACGATGAACGGGCCTTTTTCGATAGTCAGAGGAACTTCTGTAGGAACCGGCGTACCGTAAGTTGTCGTGTTGGCACGATCGAGCATTTCCATGCACGTCAAGTTCACCGTGCCTGTTTCCAAAACGATGGGGAGGAGTTCTTCCATTTTCAAGTCTTCGCCTAAGGAACGAAGGCCTTTGAGGAAGAATGCATCGACGGAGTCGTCATGCTGGCCGAGCATGAGTGCATGATAAGCATAAGCTGCCATACCGCGCATGCCGAAGAGAATGAGAGATTTCAAGGAACGAATATCTTCATCAGCGTCCCAAACTTTTTTCATTTCGAAGTTGGCTGCGGCACGGTCTGCGTCGCTGGACGAGCCGAAAAGCTTGCGAAGTTTGTCTAAAGCTCCTTCTTCATTGCTGAGTAAAGCTGCCTTTTCAGCGTTGACCTTGTCAATCATAGTATGCATGGTTTCTTCGTTGAAGTTAACGTTCGTAATGGTTGTGAAGAGACCTTCCAAAACGACACGATGCGTATAAGCTGTCGGAGCAGCCGTCTGACAGGCACGGGCCAAGCCGATTAAGGCGCCTGTTAATTCATCTTGTAAATTGGCGACGGCCGAAGACTTGCCGCAAACACCGGCACCGCCTGTACAGCCTTTGCCGCCTGCAGTTTGTTCACATTGAAAGCAAAACATTTTCTGATCCATAAGTTGTATCCTCCTGACTTAAATAAAAAATACTACTGCGGGAAGACCACAGTTAAAACCATTTTGAAGTCTTCTTCGGCATGAACGGAATGGGGCTTTTTAGCCGGCATAACGAGGGATTGCCCTTGCTTTAGGGTGTAGCTCTTACCGTCGACTACAAAGCGACCGACTCCGTCAATAACTGTAACCAAGGCATCACCCGTCGAATCATGAGTGCCGATTTCTTCGCCTTTGGAAAAAGCGAAAACTGTCAGACTGACGGCATCGTTTTGTGCTAATGTGCGGCTGACAACCTGTCCGGGCACTGTTTGGACCGATTCTGCCAAAGATACGACTTCTTCATGAGGGATATTTTTGATGTACGGCATAATAAGCACCTCCTTATGGTAATAGCTTGCCGAATAGGGCACTTCTTTTCTGTTACGCATATCAGTATATCGGCAATATTGAGAATCGTCCGTTACATTTACAACGAAAAGAAAATATTTTAAAGTATTTTGCTTTATTTGAGGGGAAAGATGCTGTAGTGAAGGTCGTCGACAACCTATTGGTTTCGCAACCTTTTTTGAGTATACTATATAGTATATAAAGAAAATAGATAATCTATATGTAGATATAGGAGTAAAGACATGGAGAAAGTCAAAAAAGCGGCAGTCTTGTTGGCAATTTTGTCGATGGTTACCGGTGTTGTTGCAGCTCGGGATGGAGTTATAAAAAATAACGATAAGCCTGTGGTTACGATACAAAAAACGGGTATGGTAAGCGTTGAAAAAGGCACGGAAGCGGTGGGAGACCACAGTGACAATGAAGCTGTATATGAATTGACTGAAAAGAAGGATATGACGGACCGAATTCTGGTCAATACGGCCAGCCGTATCTTGACCTTATATCGCGGTAAGGAAAAGACGGCCATGTATCCGGTGGGAGTCGGGAAGGCGAGCACGCCTACTCCGTCAGGATATTATAGGGTGGAAACAAAGGAAGTGAATCCTGAATGGATTGACCCGGAAGATACGGAAAATCGCATTGCCTCCGGACCGGGAAATCCTTTGGGGTATCGTTGGATAGGTTTTTCGGGAACCTACGGCATTCACGGAACAAATAGGCCCGAGTCCGTAGGCGGGTACGTATCAAACGGTTGCGTTCGCATGCGCGAGCAAGACGTGGAAGATCTGTACAGCCGGATTCATGTGGGGACGGCAGTAGACATTATGTATGACCGTATTGTCATTAATGCGGATCCGGACCATACCGTATCTTATTACATTTATCCGGACGGATATTCAAGACAATACCTGACGGTCGGAGATGTAAAGAAAGCGCTGGCCGGGTACGGTGTTGATACCTTTGAAGATATAGAGCATATTCAGGCAAAAATTGCCGCCTCCGACGGGAGTCCTACGTATGTAGCCAAAGCCTATGATTTGGTCTTGGACGGAAAAAAGCTATCACGACGAGCCTTGGGTAAGGGCGGAGTCATTTATTTACCGGCACAGGTCTTGGCCGACGTCGTTGATTCACCTCTTGTATGGAACGGTAAGACCGGTACTTTATCGACAGAACGGGGACAGGCTCAAGGGGTTGTTCGCAGCGATGTTTTATATATAAGAGAAGCGGACTTGATGTACCTCTTTCCTCTAACAGGAAGTCTGGACTCGCATTTGGTATATCGTTTAAAAAATACGGCACGGAGTTAGCAAACAACTGCCTGAAAGAGCGGAGATGCCGAAATCGGTGCATCTGCTCTTTTCTTTTTGCCGTAAACGGGTAAAAGATACGAAATATGTGATTATATGATAAGAGAATACATTAAGGAAAATCATTATCCGTTATCCTGTAGGTGGAAAAAAGTTATATACAACATCTTCCAAATGGCTTAACAATGGGATTTTTTAGCTTGCAGTATTAAAAAAAAAGAGTGTATAATAGCCCCGGTGAAGGTTATATTTGAAACTTGGTTATAAAGTTACCGATACGAGAAGGGTTAATATATACAATATGAATAGAAGAGAGTTTTTGCGTCGCTCCGTGTTTTCAGCATTGGCTGTTGCCGTTACGGGCATACCGCTTTCCGTCCAAGGGGAGGGAAAACCTGCGAAGCTGACTGTTAAAGAGACACATTTTAAATTTTCCGAACCGCTCGTACGCCGTTCGCGAACGGATGCCATTGTGATTCACCATGTAGGCGGAACGGATCAGGAAATTCCGGCATCGAAAATTCATGAGTGGCACTTGGCCAATAAATGGGCCGGAATAGGCTATCATTATGTAATTCACAAAGACGGTACGGTTGAAAGGGGGCGTCCCATGAACTCTGTGGGAGCTCATTGCTATGACCATAACCATAATACGGTAGGTATTTGCTTTGTCGGGGATTATGAGCGGGCCGTTCCCACCGGGGCAGCCTTATCGTCGGGAGTTCTTCTGATGGCTTATATTTGTAAAACTTACGGAATTAAGCCGGGACCGGAGACTATTTTGGGACATAAAGACTTAAATGATACCCTTTGTCCGGGTAAGAATATGTATGCCAAACTGGGGGCTTTCAGAAAGACGGTTGCTCGGTATTGTTAAGTTACTTTTAAATAGGTAGGCAAAAAATGAATAGACAAAAAGGCTGTTGAAGGATAATTCAACAGCCTTTTTTTGTACGAAAATACAAAATAAAATGAAAGGATATGATACAAAAAATGCAAGGGGAAATACGGACTCATGCGTTTTTATTAACATAACTTATAAAACGAGTGATATTATACATAAAAATGCGAGAAAAAGAATAATAGTGAAAATGTACACTTATTAAAAGTAAAAGGTAATACCTGTATTTTCACTAAAGGTCGTATAAACATATAACGTAAAACCTATTATTTGCATAAAAATATAATGATTTCATAATACAGTAAATTGGACTGATTTATTTGTTTTCGGTATAATTAACATATAAAACGGTAATAGCCTAAATGGATTCATTTTATAACGACCCGCCTGTTACCGGTAGCATCTAATCAAAATGTGAAAAGGAGTTGAAGCAAGATGAGTGAAGAGAAAACGCAAGTCATTCACGAGGATTTGAATCGAAGTCTCCAGGAACGCCACATTCAGCTTATTGCACTGGGCGGAGCTATCGGTGTAGGGCTGTTTCTCGGATCCGCATCGGCTATTGAAAAAGCCGGTCCCGGTGTCGTCCTGGCATATATTATTGCCGGCATTGCCATTTTCTTTGTTATGAGAGCCTTGGGCGAATTAACGGTAGAATATCCCGTATCAGGATCTTTCAGTGCCCATGCGTATCAGGTTTTAAGCCCTTTGGCGGGATACGTTTCAGGCTGGAATTATTGGTATGTATGGGTCGTTACATGCATGGCCGAAATTACGGCTGTCGGCGTTTATGTTCATCTTTGGTTACCCGATTTGCCGCAATGGATTTCGTGTCTGGTTGCCTTAGGACTAATGACGTGTGCCAACCTGTTTTCCGTTAAGGCTTACGGTGAATTCGAATTCTGGTTTGCCTTAATTAAGGTTGTTACCATTATTTTCCTCATCTTTACAGGTGTGGGTATGATTGTTTTCGGTCTCGGTAACGACGGTATTCCTGTAGGTATTTCGAACCTTACTGAACACGGAGGTTTCTTACCCCACGGTATCGGCGGCGACGGCGGCCTTGTCGTCATGCAATTCCGGTATTTACAGTACGGGGCGTATGTTATATAACCTGTCGTTACAAGGAAAGGCTCCGAAAATGTTTTCAGCAGTCAGCTCGAATAAGGTACCTTATAAGGCCTTGGGAGTATCCGTCGTATTTATGCTTATCGGAGTAGTTCTCAATTACTTCCTGCCGGCGTCGGTATTTGAAATCATTACGTCCGTCAGTGCCTTTGCCTGCATGGTTACGTGGATTATGATCATTTGTTGCCAGCTGAGTTTCCGCAAAAAGCTCGGCCCTGAAGGCTATAAGACAGTCCGTTATAAAATGCCGTTTGCACCGTACTCCAACTACTTTACATTGGCATTTTTCGCCATTGTCCTGATTTCGGCACTCTTCCAACCGAATACGCGCATCGGTATTATTTCTACGGTTATTTGGCTCGTAATCCTGGTTGCTATGTACTATATCGTAGGCTTTAACAAACAAGAAGAAAAAATTGAATTCGAACGGTATGAAGGTGACGGTAAATAAGATTCGTAGAGGAAACTGTGAAAATCGCAGTTGCTGTTAAATATACTTATTATATTAAATGAGGTGGTCATAATGAATTGGGATAACTATGTATCTGCTAATGTACGAGCCATAAAACCGTCGGGCATTCGCAAGTTCTTCGATATTGCCAATCAGATTCAGGGTGTTTTGTCCTTAAGTATCGGCGAACCTGATTTTGCAGCGCCCGATAAGGTTCGGCAGGCCATGATTGACAGCCTTAACAATAAAGAAACAGGATACACGGGTAACTCGGGCCTTCCCGAATTGCGTGAAGCCATTTCCGATTATTTTGACAAACATTATGGGGTTAAATACGATCCGGCCAGTGAAATCATCGTTACCGTCGGCGTATCGGAAGGCTTGGCCATGGCCTTGCAGGCTATTGTCGACCATGGCGATGAAGTGCTCATTCCCGATCCGGCATACGTAGCTTATCCGGCCGCCGTTCAATTGGCCGGCGGTATTCCCGTCATGGTTCCGACCTATCCGGAACATGATTTCAAACTGTCTGTAGAAGCCTTGGAAAAGGTAGTAACGCCGAAGACAAAGGCTATGGTTATCGGCTATCCGAACAACCCGACGGGTACTGTTATGACGGCGGAAGAATTGATGCCCATTGCCGAATTTGCTAAAAAGCACGACTTGGTCGTTTTAGCCGATGAAATTTATTGTGAACTCGTATACGGCGATGCGAAATTTACGACCTTTGCCAAGTTACCCGATATGAGAGAACGGACCATTGTCTTTAACGGCTTTTCTAAAGCGTGGGCTATGACGGGCATGCGTCTCGGTTATGTTTGCGCACCTAAAGGTGCTATCGACCCGATTCTCAAGTTGCACCAGTATGCAATTATGAGTGCCAATACGCAGGCTCAACGAGGCGGTATTACGGCATTGAAAGAATGCGATGAAGAAGTTCAGGAAATGCGGGCTTCTTATGATGAACGTCGTAAAGTTATTTACGCGGGCTTGAAAGATATCGGTTTGCCCGTGTTTGAGCCGAAGGGTGCCTTTTATATCTTCCCGGATATTCGTTGCACCGGTATGACTTCAGCCGAATTTTGCGAAAAACTGGTCCAAGAGGAAAAGGTTGCCGTTGTTCCCGGTTCGGCTTTCGGTGACAGTGGTGAAGGCTTTATCCGTATTTCCTACGCGTCAAGTATGGAAACCATTAAGGAATGCTTAGTGCGTATGGGGCGGTTTGTACAAAAATATAAAAAATAAGCTGATATAAAAAAGCGGACCGTTCGAAAGAACGGTTCGCTTTTTTTCGTGCTGTTGATAAGGAAAAGGGAGCTACCGACTAAAGCTTTTTAGTTTCTCGGGACTGAAAAAGCGGGGAGGTAAAACTTAGGGATGTAGCAGTGTTCGTAACTTGTAGGCGCACAGAGGTGCCGACGGGCAGACTCATATTATTCATATCATGCCCGACCGGTAAGCCGCAAGCTGTCGGTTTTTTTGCGAGGTCGGCATAATGTTGTAAGATTTCCTGCGTCGTAAAGTCACCTTCGTCGTAGGAGCAATTTGTGAAGTATCCGAAAATGATGCCGTTCACATCTCTTAATAAGCCGCTCTGCCAGAGCTGATTCAACATGCGATCGACTTTGTAAGAAGGTTCATTAATATCTTCCAAGAAGAGGATTACATCCTTTCCCTGTAAGGCATAGGGAGTTCCGACTAAAGAGGCAATGACGGAAAGGTTTCCCCCTATGAGACGGCCCTCGGCTGTACCGGAGATGAGAGGCATAAGACGGGTGTGAGGGGGAAAATCGGGGTGGGGAGAGAGCTTCTTTTCCCGGAGAAGGCGAAGTAAGGATTGCCATGAATAGGAGGACACGGGCTTGGATGCCAGAGTAACACCTAAAGGACCGTGTACGGAAGCCAGATGACTCTTTTCGTATAGGGCGATTTGAAGTGCCGTAATGTCGCTAAAGCCGATGAGTGGTTTGGCATGGGTAGCTATCATCGGATAGTCGAGTTTGTCCAAAAGGCGACCGGAACCGTACCCGCCGTCAAGGCAAAGAATTGCATTGACGGACGGGTCGGCAAAGAGGGCATTTAAATCGGCGGCTCGTTCCGCATCACTTCCGGACAGGTAGCCGAAACGTTTGTATGCCGATGAGGCGATTTTAGTATGAAAACCCAAAGATTCCAGCTTTTTCACCGTAGGAGCTATGCTTTCCGGCGACGGGGAAGCCGGGGCTATAAGTGCAATTGTATTTCCCGGAGACAGGGAAATACCGGCCGTATAACCGGGAGAGGCGGTTACGTCGATAGCAGAGAATAAAAGAAAAAAAAGGGAAAGGCAGAGGTAGAGGGTTTTATATAAAGCGGCCATAAAAGAATCTCCTTTTAGAAGAGGCGTGAGTGATGGTGATTTTGCAATAAAAAAGCACATGTATATAAAAGATTGTACAGTATGATTGAGAATAATAAAATGACCGTACCGATAATTATCGGTACGGTCGTTTGTATATAGTTACTCGGCAGGTGCTGAAACATAGCCGAGGGGATTGTATTTTGCTTCCAATTTGGTAAGCATGGTTAGGTATTTTTCGTTTATTCCGTTCTTTTCGTTTTCGTCAAATAAACGTCTTACTTCGGCGTTTATTTTTTCCTTTATTTCATCGGACAATTCACGATCGGAGAAAGGATAGACGACGTTATTTTCTTTTTCAATATGTACTTGCAGACGATTGGCATAGGCCATTGCTTCTGTAAGTATATCGAGTTTATATTCCGTACGGCCCGTTTCGCCGTAAAGCTTCAAGGCTTCGTCGAGGCTGCGGATGTGGCTGCGCAACAAATCATGTTCCACAAGCATGCCGTGAGTGACAATCGTGTCGGCCAAGGGACCCATGTGTTCGACCATTTCGGGGAAAAGCGTATGTTCTTCCTTTTGGTGGTGATGAACGTCGGCATAATTACGGACAAAGTCGATAATATCCGTGAAATCTTTCGTATCAACGGCGGCTCCGTCCAAGATGGAACAGCACATATTCTTAATAACGCGAAGCATGCGGGAAATATTGGCATGTTCTTCGACCATTATATCGGTGGCGTACATGGGGGTACTCCTTTCTAATCTTTATTTTATGATTTCGTAGCGGTTCGTATCCGTCTGTTTGAAGGTAAGGCCCGAATCGGCGAGAATGCCTTTAATCAATTCGGCCCGAAGGTTATAGTAATAAGCACCTTGTCCGTTCCAGAACGAGCTGTGTAAATCCTGCGTTTCTTCCCAGACGACCTTGTCGGGATTGCTTTCCGTTACCTTCATGACCTGATCGCAAGGCATACCGTTTAACAAGGTATTATCCAATTGATGAAACGCTTCCGGTGCCGTTGTCGGCACTTCCGTCCGCTTTTCCTTACCGGTATAAAAGGCCACGTCTTTTAAAGT
>QWCC01000259.1_pt1 | contig 18092 bp, 21 predicted proteins | sample 1972491 | NCBI WGS metagenome assembly QWCC01 (sample SAMN09866718, study PRJNA288562) | Human oral metagenome isolate term5_saliva, whole genome shotgun sequencing... | isolation source: mouth | host: Homo sapiens | place: USA: California
TCGACGATTCCCACGTGGTCAGAAATGCCGTCGTCGTCCCAGTCGAAGCACACGAGGTCACCTGCCTGGGCGTCCTCGACGTCTGCGAGGAGGCGCTTCTTCGCGCGGGCGGCGTTGATACCGGCGGGCACGTACGCGAACGCACCGCCCGGCGGCGTCATGCCGACCTGATCGAGCGCCCAAGACACGCCCATCGCACAGAACGGCACGCCGGACGAGCCGAAATATGCGCCGTGCTTTTCAGCGTACCAGCGCCCGTACTTCGTGCCCTCCTCGGGATCGTCCCAGCGACTGTATCCAATCTCACCCGCTGCGACACGGAGCAGGTCAAGAGCCGATGCGGTCATACTTCACCTCCCTGATGGGGGCGACGTCGGCAGGCGACGTGTTGCCGGTGTCCGGAATATCTTCCATGGGGTAAGGCTCTTCAGGCATTGCCTTTTCCTTTCTCTATCAGGTGGTCACATTCTACCCCGCACAACCTGCGGTTACGGGTGAACCTGGGAGGGGACGGATGACATGAGGCCGGTCGCGCCGCGCTCGCGGGCGCGCGTGGCCTGTGCTTGGGTGGTGATGATGTGTGCGATCAGGGACTTCCCTGTGGCGCGCAGCGTCGCCCACACGTCGTCAGGGGCGTTCCATTCCATGCCCAAAACATCCCACGCGGTCAGGTCTGCGCCCGCGACCTCATTCGGGTACATCATGCACATGGTGCGGTAACCGCGTGCCTTGGCGCGTGCGGCGACGCCGCCCTGGATGAAGTGCTTGATGATGACGCGGCGGCGCGCAGCGGGGCCGAGGCGCTCCTCGAGGAGCGCGAACAGCGCGGCTTCCGACTCCATGTCACCGGTGCTGGACGTCTGCTTGTCGCTTGTGACCTTGTGGTCAATCGCCAGCACGACGTCAGAGGGCACGGAATCCATGACGTCGGTCAGTCTCAGGAATCCGCCGGACGCCTGCTGCAGGCCTGCGAGCGTAGACCAGGGGGTATTCCAGATCTGATAGTCCGTGCCCGGCACCGTGCGCGTGGTCACCCAGTCATGGATGAGCACGAATTCGCCGGTTGCGCACCTGCGGACAGACAGCTCGAGCGCCTTGAATCCGGCGGCCAGGGACGCGTCCAGGCCCCGGCGCGTGAACTCCGGGTACTCGGTGCCGCCCAGGCGGTGCGCCACGTAGAAGGGCGTGGCAGCGAGGAATTCTGCCACATGGTCACGATCCACCACGGGCGGCACAGGCTCAGGAGCGACCTCGACGCCCTTGACCGTGAGCGCGACATCACCGCCCGCCCGGCGGCGCAGGTACAGGCCGCCAGTCTCGTCCCCGCCCGCGCGGCGACGCACATGCACGTTACGCATTCGGGATCACCACCTGCACGCCCGCGCCGTTCGTGGCCTGAGCGTTCGGGTAGGTCGCGACCATGCCAGTCGCCTCACCAGAACCCGACCACTTGGCAAGCAGAACCGTCTGGTAGTTCGCGCCGTCCTGAGTCGCGAACTCGATGATTTCCCAGCCGGTCGAAACCGTGATCTGGTCGCGGGCCTCCGCTGCGGCCGACCGCTCGAAACCGAACGCCAGCACTAGACCCGCAGCGCCGTCGACCGCTGGCGCGGTGACCGTCGTTGTTTCCTTCGGGTCCTTGGTCCGGTCCTTGACGGTGCCGACCGTGGGCGTTCCGCCGCCACGCACAGTGAACCCGGCCCAGCCCGCCTCCACTGGCTTCGCGGTCTTGACATCGATGGTCTGCGACCACGGACCCGCCGCGACCGTGAACTGCTCGGTTCCCACCCAGTAGGGTTCCACCAGGACAGTCCAGTCGGGCGGCCATGTGAACGACTGGTCAGAAACGGCCTTCGTATTGATCGCGACCACAGCGCGATCAACCGACTGGCCGTTCAGCCTGACTGTGATCGTGTCGCCAATGGCCTGGCCTGCCGCGTGGTCGATAAGCTGCACGCCAGCCGGGGCCGGGGGCTGCGGCGTGCCACCGTGATCCGGCGTCACCGGCGTGACGGGCGCGGGGGCGCTCGCGGCTAGGACGTACACGGTGCCGTCGGGGAGGGCGTCGGCTTCTTCGCGTGAGTGCACGATCTGGATGTTTGCGCAGGCGATGATCTTGCCGTCCGCGTCGATCAGTGCGACGCCGGGGGCCTGGCCTGCCGGGTCGGGTGCGCCCTCGAGGATGGATGCCAGGTCGAGGGTGTCCCCGTCCTTCAGGATGATTGTCCGGGCGGTCAGCATCCTGGTTGGCGCGTACACGGTGAGCCTGTACGTGCCGGGGAGGACGTCGACGTCGAGGGGGGACGTCTGGTCGACGGCGATGTCACCGGCGATGATGACAGTACCGCCGCCGGGGGCTGCAGGCTCGGGGACGGGGGCGGCGTGGACGGTCACGCGGACTGGCTTCTGGTCCGGCGTGACAATCGTGCCCTTGATCTTCGCTGTCATGATTTTCCTCACATTAAGTAGTGGATGTGCTGGTCTTTACATTCTACGCAGCCCACACCCGGTTTACAGTGCCGGACAAGGGAATGCGAGAACTGACAGCTTGGACCAGTCATCGGCGGACACGGTGACCTTCGTCCCATTCGGTCCGGCTCCGAGGAGCCACATGGAGCAGTCGGGGACGGTGTTCGCGGGGATCACGCCGAGGCAGTGCGCCGACGTGGAATCATCCCACGATCCGAGACGGCTCCGGCCCTTGATGCCGTTCATCCACACCTCGAGGTCCGTGTACTGCTGGGCAGTCGCGTTGACGCCCCACAGGGACCCGATAGCAAAAGCGACCCGCTGGTAAGGGCGCGCTTCAATACGCGCGTCACACAGCTTCTTGTAATCGCCCGCATTCAGCTCCACCACGCCGCTGACCGTGCTGTTGGCCGTGGCGAAGTCAACAGTCATGGACGGGCGCAGCACGGGCAGGCCGCCCGCGGTCTCACCCGCACTAGACAAGAGCAGATTGTGCACAAGGAAATACATTGGGTTTCCAGCTGTGGGGCCGTTTCCGGCGGCTTGTGCGGCCTTGACAATGTTGCGGGCTTCGTCTGTCGTGGCGACTGCCCGGACCAGGCCGCTGGTGGAGACCATCTTGTCGATGGACTCGATGATCCGATCTCCAGCGTCGGGTACAGTCGGACCTTTGATGTGCTGGTGCGCCATGCGCGCCACCTTTCTCTAGACGGGGATCACGAGCGCTGAGATGTCGCGCTGTGACCACCTGGTAAAACCGCTGGTCGAATCGACACCGAACCACAGGTTGGTTCTGATCGCCCATTCGCCTGTTGTGGCCTGGCCGGTGGCCATGGTCATCATGACGAGCTGACCAGAATCCCAGCCATTGTAGGAGTACTGGTTGGCTGTTTCGTAGATTCTGGTTCCGTTGACCTGAATATCTCCCCACCGGTTAGCGGGGGACTGTGCACCCATATCGTACCCGGTCACGACAATGATCATGGCGCGGCCAGATGGTGAGGCCGGGACCTTGAAATTCGTCGCCGAGTAGCCGTAGCTGTCGGGCGGCCAGGTGCCAGACCACGCGTATCCGTCCGCGCCGAAGATGATCGAGGCGAGGGAGAGCATCGTGTCAGACGTCGGTGACTTGATCGCCATGCCGTATGGCTGCGCGGGGTCGAGCACAATGTATGGCTGGCCGCCCTTGCTGACGGTCAGTTTGTCGGGGCCGAGCGTGACGGCGTTCGACCCGGATCCGGCCACGATGGTTTTGCCGGTGATGCGGTCGGCGATCAGGTCCCCGCCGATCTTCGCGGTCCCGGCTACCAGCTGGTCAGTGGTGATTTTCATGAATTTGCCTGTAGCGGCTGCGATGGACTGGGCGTTGATCTTGGATGCGTCTACGGACTGGGCGGCGATCTTCGGCGCGGTGATCGCGCCGTCCCGGATGTCCACAGCGCCGACGGCCTTGTGGACGTCCACGTGCCCGACATACATGGGGGAGCTCACGGTCGCGCCCTTCGCGGCCATGAAAACAGGCTCCACGCTCATGCTGACCGCCCCGTCAGGGACCGTCACCTGGCCGTCACCGCCGACCGTAAACCACCTGTTGACCGGATGGTTAACGCTCGGCACTGTGGACCCGCATACGGGGGCTGCGACGCGCGCGCCATCTTCCGCGTAGAAAGCGACGCGCACACCGAACCCCGACCCGCCGAGGTTCCCCATCGGTGCGAGCGCGTACCACGCTGCGGACGCTACGAGAGTATCACCGGGCTTGCAGGGGACACGGTTCGCGGCGGCCAGGGTCGGGCCTACCGCCGTGAAATCCGAGACGCCGGTGCGCTGTGCGAGGACGGTCGACGCGCGCGCATGCCCAAGATACTGGGAGGGCGGGGCCGTGAAAGTGCCGCCGCTGCCGGGCGTCCACACGCCGTTTTCCGCATGGTCAAAATACGGGTCCGGCATGAGGTTATCCGACATGACCGTGATCGCAGTCGCGGCGACCTTCCCGAGGAAAGCCCGGTCAGCGATGAGCGTGTCAATGACCGCACTGTTGAACGTCGCGCCGCCCGCAACGGTGAGCTTATCTACCGACAGGTCAGAGACCTTGGCGTTGGTGACCGACGCGTCGGCGATCTGCGCCGTGCCGACAGCCAGGTCACCGATCTGCGCGCGCCCGACCGCCTTTGCACCGATGTAGTCCGCGCCGACGCCGACGCGCGTCCATGTGCCGGACGTGAGGACCCACCGGCGCACCATCGTCCCACCATCACGGACCTCCCACAGCGCCCCCTCCGGCTTACCCGTCGCATCTTCGGGCGCGGGATCACTGGTAGCAACCGTCACAATGCCGTTCGGCGTGGCCTGACCACCACCGCCCCCCGCGAGCGCAGCGGACGCGTCAGCGGCGGCCTTCCGGGCCTTGTCCAGGGCGTCGCGGGCGTTGGCTGCGGCGGCGTCGGCGGCGTCTTGTGCTGTCTTCACGCCGTCCTGTGCGGCCTTGACCGCGCGGTCAACTTCCGCCTTCGACGCAGCCAGATCCGCGCGAGCCTCGGCGAGCTGCGTGTCCAGCATCCCGACGCGCTTGTGCGCGTCCATGATCTGACGCCCCGTCTCACCCACCGGTAGGACGGTGGCCCCTGCGGGCGTTGCACCGGTGGGCGCACTGACCGACGCGACGCGTCCCGTCGAGTCACGCGGGAGCGTCACGCGCGCCCCGACGTAGGTCAGACCGGCGTCCGCCCGCGCGACCACATGCGACCCGTCAGCCCCGTCGATAGCGACAGACACGAGACCCTGACCAGCATCCACAATGCCAGTCACCCACCCGGTCAGAGTACTGTCAGGCGCAGACAGCCGATCAGCGACCGCCGCCCCATCAGGCACCAGGTCCAGGAAGGGCGATAAGTTCAGATCCATGATTCCTCTATCATATCGACTCTCATCACATACCCAGGATCATCGAGGGTGATCGACATGGCCTGCACGCGGCCACGCACACGCTCTACCGTCCCGTCCTCATGATCGATCACAACAAGGATAAGGTCACCGACCTCTAGGCGCGGGTCCGCAGCGATCTGCACAGACCGCGCCCCATGAGCCGCGAGCGCCTTACGCATGTAGGACGTCGCCGCCTTTTCCACGGCGTCCGCGCTCGTCGCCGCGTTGAACTCCTTCCGCTCGGTCACAATCCCGTAAAGGTTAGGCGCGTAGACGCCCGTGAAATTCTCACGGACAGCCGTCCACTTCGTCGACGAACTCCCCTGCGAAGACCCCTGGACAATCCACCGGTTCGGCGTGCGCTCGCGGGCGGTCCGGACGGCTCCGACCAGGAGGTCACGGCCCGTGTAGACCTCCACCGGGTCACCGCCGTAATCAATGGCCCATACGTGTAGGCACCCGTCAGGCTTGACACCGTACATGAGACCGTACGCGTCGCACAGGTCCTGCAGATTGTCGGCCTTCTTGACGCCCCATTGGAAGCTTGTGCTGACCGCACGGTCAGGCGCGTCAAGGATGACGGGGAGTGTCTGACCATAGGGTGCGCTTGACGTCACGATGCGCTGCAGCTCAGACGCGAGCGTCGCACCGGCGGGCGGCGACGACGGCCAGACCGCCTGGTCATCAACGATTGTCTGGACCAGGTCCATGCCAGTCACGTCCATGCCGCCCGAGCGCTCTTCCCAGTCGGTCAGGACGTACCACCCGTAGGGGACACGCACCGTCTCCCCGCCGGTTTCGACGAGCGCCGTCACATGCAGGCGCTGACCGTAGTTATTGAGCGGGTCACCGGGCGCGGTGGGCACCATACTCGGGTCTACCCGCATGGTCAGCTTCGACGGGACCACCCGCTTCAACGTTGACTCGACCTTCACGTCCCACGCTGGGATATCCGACGCGATACACGCGCCGCCGTGATACACGTCCACTCGGACACCGACGGAGACCGGCCCGGACAGGGCCACGAGACTAGGACCCGGCCTCATGAGGGCATCCCCGCAATCAGCCGCGCAAGACTGACCTCACTCTGATCCTGCTTGTTTCCCGTCCGGTCAGACCAGGATTGCCAGTCACCCCACGTGACAACAGCAACCGCCCCACCCCCGAGGCGTTCAACGTCGCGCGGCCCGGCCTCCGTCCACTGGATAGTGAGCGTGATCGTGCCGTCAGCGCCGAGGCGCTCGCGGGCCACGCTGTTGACGGTGACGAGGCGTGCGGGGACTCCGGGTGTGGCGTCGCCGGGTGCGATGATGATGTGCCCGCGCGTCCTGAGTACGCGCCAGGCTTCAGCTTCGGCGTGTGCGGGGAGGACGCAGCGTGTCTTGCCGTCGTGGAGGGGCGTGCGCATTGACCACCTGGTGAGGCGGTCATCGATGATGGACGCACCGGATTTCCATGAGATGGGATCCTGGTTGTTCCAGGCGGTCAGGCCGTCGATGGGGCGTCCGTCGGTGCCGGTGAGGAGCATTCCGCCGCCGGGGATGGGGCGGCGGGTGAGCGTGACGGTCTTGTCTCCCACCTGGTAGGTGGTGGGCACGCCGGGGGCCGCGAGCGCGTCAGAGAAGACACCGGCCTGGTTGCCGGGCCATAGGACGCGGCCACCGGTGGTGACGCGTGTCCCGGCGTCCACGCTGAAGGATGGGAGGCCGGTGTGTGTGGCAATCCACGTTTTGTTAGCCATGTTGTGCCTTTCGTTACGCGCGTCGGAGGGTCCGGACCGTCTCACCTTCCAGGTAGGAGGTGAACTCGCGTTCGCCGATGCGGAGGGTCAGGGTTTCGGGGAGGCCCCCGTTTCCTGACCATCCGGTCGGTGCTACCGGGGCGCTCATGCTTGGAGCGAGAGACGCCGTGAAGCGCGTGAGGCTGTCGCGTGCCGCCGCGTACTGGCTTTCCATGCCGGTCACGAAGCCGCCGATGACGAGGCGGCCAGCGTCCTTGAGGATCACCTTGTCAAGGTCCTCAGGACCCTTCCAGGACGGGAGCATGTCCGTCAGCGATCCGAGCGTAGACTGTACCGCGCCGAACGCCGACTTAATACCGTTGATAAAGCCGTCAATGATTGACTTTCCGGCGGAAACAAGCCAGTTTCCAGCACCGGAGAAAATGTTGCTGATCTTGGACGGTAGTTGCTGTACGTAGGAGACGGCGCTGTTGACGCCGCTGCTGATCGCGCTCGTGATCGAGTTCCATGTGTTGGACACGAGGTTGACGAGGGCTGACCAGACGCCAGAGAAGACGCCGGAGATCAGGTTCAGGCCAGCGCTGATGATGCCGCCGATTGCGTTCAGGACGGCGGAGACGATGCCCTGGATCGCTGTCCAGACGCCTGAGAACATGGTCTGGATTCCGGTCCAGACTCCTGACCAATCGCCAGTAATTAGCGCGCCCACGGTCTGGATCAGCCCCTGAATAAAGGTCAGCGCGCCTGAGATGACGGTCATGATGTTGCCGAAGACCACGCCGACGGCTGTACCGAGGGCCTGGAATGCGGGGATCAGCATCGCGCCCAGCCACTCAATGACGGGTGCGATGTACGTTCCGATCTGCACGAACAGGTCGCCGACCTGCGACAAGACGGGCAGGAGAGAGTCCATCATCTGACTGACCAGTTGGACAATCACATCAACGACCGCCGTGACGATGGGAGTGAGGGCTGCGATGATGGGGGCCAGTCCGTCGCCGATCTGACCGAGCAGCGGACCGATCGCTTCGACCAGTTGGACGAAGACGCCGCCGAGCGGTTCGAGAGCGGGGAGGATCGCCGCACCCAAGTTGACAAGCGCGTCACGCAGCGACTCGCTGTTCTGTAGGACACCGATAAACGCGCCGACGGCAAGGCCGATGGGGCCGGTCAGACCCGCGAATCCGCCGCCGATCAGCGGGAGCTGCGCCAGCAGCGGGCCGAGCGCACCGGCCAGGAGACCCACGACAGGGGCGGCTCCGCCGAGCATGCCCGTGAACTCGTCAATCCTCCCGCCGTTGACCAGGCTGTCAATCCCCGCGCCGATAGCGTCAAAAACTGGCGTGAGGGAATCCGCGATGCCACTCAGAGCATCGGTGAGCGGACCCTTCAGCGGCTCAATGATCTTGACAAGGCCACCGGTAATGGCCGCCTCGAGGTTGCCCCACGCGCCCTCGAACGTCGCCGTGGACGTGGCCGCCTCCGTCGCGACGTCGGTGAGGCCGAGGTCCTTGATCGCCTTGTTGAACTCGTCGGCGGAAATCTGACCGTCCGACAAGGCTTTGGAGAAGTCGCCCGTGTACGCGCCCGCGTCGAGGAGCGCTTGCTTGAGGGGGCCAGCCGCGCCGGGGATAGCGTCGGTCAACTGACGCCAATTCTCCGTGGTCAGCTTTCCGGCACCCGCCGTCTGCGTCAAAACCATGGCGACAGACTTGAAGGTTTCTTTGTTGCCGCCTGCGACGGCGTTCAGGTTACCGGCGGCCTCTGCGAGCTGCGCGTATCCTTCGATGCCGTTTGACGCGAGCTGCGCCGTGACCATCTGAATATCAGATAGGTCGTAGACAGTCTTGTCGGCGTATGCCTGAGTGGACTTGGTCAGCTCATCGATCACGCTCGAGTCGAGGCCCGCGAAATTCAGCGTGGACTTGAACTTATCCGTGGCGTCGGACGCGGCCAGGGCCTCACCGGTGTAGGACGCGATGAAGCCACCAGCCGCCGCCAGGCCAGCGACAGCCATAGTCCCGACCGCCTGGAAAGCACTACCCAGGCCTTCCTTGATCGCAGTGCCCCACGAAGAGGTGTGTTCCGGGACCTTCTTGTCGACCAGGCCAAGTTCCTTGGCGATGCCCTCGCCCATATCCTGGAAAGAGGGGACGATGTTAATCCAGGCTGTACCGATGTCGGTGCCCTTGTTTCCCGCCATGTCTTTCCTTCCTTCTGGTCAGGCTCTACGAATCGCCTCTAGCGCTTCCTCTAGCTCGTCAATGGGCAGCGCGACGTACGAATCACGTTCGCTCTCCCACGGGCGCGGGAACGGCTGCGGCGGACGCTGATTCCGCTGGCCGTCGCGGGTCTTCGACCACTGAATCCACCGCAGGGCGTCCGAGGCGAGGACGCCCCACTGGTTGGTCAGTATTGACCACTCCCAATAGGGGTCTAGTTTCCTGCGCGTCCATGACTCGGGCTGGCCGATCATAGCCGCCGCAAGGGAAGCCGCTCGCATGGGGTTGAGCTGCCGCCAATCTTCCACCTGGTAGAACCGGAGGAAGTCGGCGGCCAGCTCATCGGGGGCTTTCTGCTCCGCCCCCAGGAGCACTAGAAGTTTGGGGCCGCTGCCTTGACAACCTTGCTGAGGAATGCGCTCATTGCCTTGACGGGGACACGCCCGTCTTCGTCTCGCAGGTGATCCTTGACCTTCTGGTAGGTATCGCCTGCGAACAGCATGCGGAACGGGCGGATGACGTTTGCCGGTTCGCCGTTCGCGACATCGGCGAGCGACTCAAGGAACTCGAAGTCTGCAAAGACGCTGACGTCGATGTCGAGTTCAAAGCCGTCAATTTCGACCGTCTTGATGGTCTTGGCCATGGTCACGCCGCCTTCTTGATGTACTCGTACACGGTATTACCCTGAGCGTCGGGGAAGCAGGTCACGGTCGTTTCGTAGCCGACGGCGCTGCCGTCCACGTACGTGACGTCGTTGATCTCGGTAACCTGACCGAATGGCACAACGATACGCTTGACGGCGTTACCCGTCATCAACATATCAATCACGAACGCACGACGGGGAAGCTCCTTGCCGTTGTGCTTCACCGTAATGCCGGTGGTCAGGTCGCCGGTGACGTTATCCTGACCGTACACCTCCTTCAGCACGTCCACGTCCAATGCCTGGACGAGCGTGAACTTGAAGGTTTCCGTACGGCTTGTCCGAACGGTCAGAATCGTGTCCCCACCCCAGGCCTTGATGTTTTCAACATCTTGGTCCAGACCGTTGGTCAGGCCGTTCTCAGACACGTAGCCGAGCTTGACAAAACCGGAGGCGAGATCGGTCGTCGTGTCGGTGGGGAGCGTTGTCTTGGTCGTGCCGGAGCTGATCGCGCCCGCCGCAACCGGCTTGGCGACAGACGCCAAACTAGAGTCATTCTTAGCCATTACACGTTTCCTTTCATGGGTGTGCAGGCATCATGAGTGATGCCGTGACAGTCAACTGGTAGCGCGCCTGGCGACTATCAGGGTCGGGGAAATTATACATGCTGGCAACCTGCGCAGACGCGAGGTCGGCGAGGTGAGCGGGCGCGTCGATGAGCATGTCCCGCACGTCGCTTGCCAGCTGGTAGGCGTCAGCGTGAGTGTCTGCCCACGCCTGTACGGCGTACACGCCGTAGTCGATCAGGTGGTCAGCCCTGCCGCCTGTGCGCTCGATGGTGACGAGCTGACCGCCCGCGTAGTTTCGGGGCACGACCGCATGGACGGGCACGCCACCGCCGCGCAGGTTGGCACGGAGATAATCGATGATCTGTTTCATCCGCCATACACCGCCTTCATCAGAATGTTCTCTTTTGCGTTGCGTCGGCGGGCCTTGAACGTGTCAGCGTACACGGCACCGTGGGGGCGGTCTGTCCAGATCAGGTCCCCCTCGAAGCCTTCACCAGCACGTTCGACGGCGGCCAGCACAGCATCGTCCACGACACCATTCACCATGTGGCCAATCGCACCGTAATCAAGCTTGAACTTGGTAGTGACCTGCTTCACCATGTCACCCCTCCGTTCGCTCGACAGTGACAGGGAGGTCCCACGCGCCGGGCGTCATGGCAGTCGTGTACCGCTGCGGGTCCCCTACCACTCGGTAAGTGACGCCACGCACGATGATGCGACAGCCACGCAGGTTGCCCTCATGCGTCTTGGGGAAATGCAGCGTGAGTGCGTCACGGTCGCCGTCACGTCGCAGGCTCCCGGCCAGGTCATCCGTTGACGCGGGGGCGACGAGGACGTTCCCGACGGGGACGCCGGGCTGCCAGCCGGTCAGCTCATCCCCGAACGCATCGACGCCGGGTGCCGCCGGGCGTATCAGGGTGACGGTTTCGCCGCGGATCACGATCGACCTGCCAACAGGTCAACATTGAACGCACGCGACACAGGGAGGCCCAGGCGTCGGCGATGGACGCGGGTGAAGCTCAGGGATCCGGTCGGTGTCTTGTAGGACGCCGACTGGGTGTACGGGCCAGCCGTCTGACTGACCTGCGTCGCACCGAACGGCGTGTCGCCGACGGCGCTGCGCTGCATGTACGCGACCATGTCGCACACGACGTCCGCCACCGTGTCGGCCTGCAGGCGACCGGCCTGGATAAGGACGGTGATGTCCAGGCCTTCGCGCGCAAACTCGTCACGGACGATGCGCGATGCGCGGGCGAGATGCGCCGACGTCATGGCGGCCTCACCAGCCTCCTGCGGGCCGTATCGGTCTGCGTAATCCTGCGCAGTTGCGAGTGTGAACGTCATTGCGCCTCCTTTCCTACCATGCGGTAAGGGGGGGCGGCCAACCAGGTTAATGGCCGGAGCCGCCCCCCCTATTCACGCGGTCACTTTTCAGCGATAACCGCGAAACGATCCGGGAAGACATACCAGCCGTAGACAACTTCGAGGCGAAGCGCAATCTGGTTCTTGCGCTTCAAATCTCCCTGCCCATCGGGATCACCAGCGGTGATCATTTCGACGGGCAGCTCCTTCTGGACACCCCAACGGATGCCATTGACGAAGTCACCGACAATGGCGCGTACCTTGGTGTCCGTGGCTTCGGGAAGGCCGGACACGGTTGACCCCACGGAGACGGGGACGCTCATGAAGGAAGTCACGTCGGTGCCGAGGCCGAGCTGCGGGTAACGAGGCGTGGACGTCACGCCAGACCCGTCCTTGACCATGAGGTTGGACAAAGCCCAAGTAAACTTGGGGTCCAGGGCAGCGCCGGTCACCTGAACGCCAGAGTTGAGATCGTTGATGATGAGACCGGCGGCTGCGCGGAAATCCGCGTCAGGGTCGGAGCCGCCCTTGCCGAGTTCAACGCGCTTGGTCGTCGCGTTGATGTAATTTGTCCAGGCGGTAACCGCCTGCCCCGTGAGCGGGCTGATTCGGTGGTACACACCGAAGTCCAACGCGCGGGAAAGAGCGTCCGCTCCGGCCTCAGCGAGCGTACGAAGAATACCAAGCTGATACTCTTCGTCGGCCCACTGGACCTCTTGGTTGAACCGCATGGTCACCTGCGCCTTGTGAGGCGTCGCAGTGACGGAAGAGAACCCGCCGGTGGTGGATTCCTTGTCGCCACCCTCTTCAACGAACTGTGCCCTGGGAAGGTCGTTAAAGGTGACAATGTCTGTCTTCCCGAAACGCATCGGCTCCTGGGCGGACAGCTTCGCCACGGTAGACGTGCTGAGCGTCTTCTTGACAATGCCATCCGCGATTTCGCGTGGCATCAGCGGGGCAGCCTGCCCCGTGCCGAATACGGCCATTTTCTACCCTTTCAGTAGGAGATCAGTTGCCGAACAGCATCTTGACGAACGCCTGTTCGGTTGAGGTCTTGGTCTCGGGGGCGGCCCCGAGGTTGGGGATGACGGGGGTCGTTGACCGGGCGGTCAGGAACTCCGCCAACGCCTTGCCATGAGCGGTCATTTCTTCACGGGTTGATCCGCGCAGGAGGTCTGCGGGGACGCCGGTTTCCTTCGCGACCTCACGAACGAGTGCCGCGTGCGCGGCCTCACGTTCGTAGGACTCGACCTTCGCGGTGGCTGCCGCAAGGTCAGTTTCGAGCGTGCCGATCTTCGCGGTGAGCGTGTCGTAGTCCGCGAACTTGCGGCGCTCGCGTTCGACGCGCTTCGTAATGATCGCGTCCAACGCCTCCTGACTGGTGATCGGCATGAACGCCTGGTCAGACTTGGGGGCCTGGTCAGACTTGGGGGCCTGGTCCTGCGTCGCGCCCTTGGTGTCGCCCGCGTCGGGCGCGGGTGTCGCGTTGGTGTTGGTTTCGTCACTCATGGTATGCCTTCCGTTTATAGGGGACCGTCGTCCCATCGGCCAGCTGAACCCCAGCTGTCAGGTAGTTTGCGGGCGGGGTTTCACGCCGTCCGCGTAAGCGCTAGGCGTCGCACGCCTAGCATGCCGCATGAGAACGTTCAAATCCGATGGATTGTCACCGCTCTCAAGTGCAGCGCTTCGCGCATCATTATACAACTCTAACAGGTGGTCAGGATCATAACCGTCAATCTTGGGGTCCGCGTCCCCGAACGCCGGGACGATCTCGCAATCACAGTCGTGGTGAAAGCGATTGCCAGCGCCGCCAGCTGTCTTCTCAGACGCGTACACCCAGCCGCGTGAAGCGAGCATCGTACAGAAAGCGCAGGTTTTCGCGCCTCGTGGGACACGCGCCCACCTTGGGTTAGACGGATCACGCCTGGCGTTGCGCATGATCGTGTTACGGCCCGCGTCCTTGACCCACATCTGCATGGCACCGTTCAGGGCGGCCAGCATCTTTTCCTGCTGGTCAGACCACAGGTGGTCAGCGGATGCCCGGACGCTCGCTTCGACCTGAACAGGCAGCGCTGACGGGCCGGGCGTCGCGCGGTACTCTGACCGGATGCCAGCCGCGTCGCGCTCGCTGTCATACCACTCGGTAGCCGCGAGCGCGGCGACGTCGCCGTATTGGGCGGCGAGGCGTGGTACGAAGTTGATGAGTGCGTCGCGGCATGCGGCGGGGTCGTCGAGTGGGAGCGTGTCCCAGAATGCGGCGAGGTCGGCGCGTGCCGCTTCGACCGCCTGGTCAACGGCCTTGGAGTAGCGGTTGAGAGAGCTTCGGGTGACCATCACGCGACCGTGTTTCCGGCGAGCTTGTCCAGGCGGTCAAGGATCGACGCCGCGCCCGCGCGCCTGGTCTCTGCTTGCATCTGGTCGATTTCCTGTTGCGTGAATCCGGCGCGGCGCATGCCGACGGTCGTTGTGGCGACGTCGGGCATTGCCTGGGCGATCTTGACGATGAAGTCCGAGGATGCCTGCGGGGACACGTAGCGTGCCGGTGTCCAGTTGACGGCGAGCTTCCAGGATTCGTCGGGCGCGGTGACCGAGTGGTCACGGACCATGACGACGTCTTCGATGATGCGGCGGAGCGCGGGCGTGAACACACGCCACTGGTATTCGGCTTCGTCTGATAGCGCGTATTCGGCGGCCTGCATGGCTTCGGCGGACGCGGGGTTGTCCGCGAAGATGCCGACGGATGAGGTCGGCATGTTCGTCGCCGAGCACAGATTCTGTGCGAGCTGGCGATACATGGACAGGTGTGGCTCCATCGACAGTTGCGAAAACTGTCCGACGGACGGGACGTCGCCGTTTTCGTTCGGGGATAGGGCGAGGATACGGCCCGTGATCGCAGACCACCGGTCGATGCCCGTGAAGGCGTCTTCGTCCGCGCCGAGGACGTATCGCTGCGGGGATGAGAAGAACTCGGCGGACGCTTCGGTGCGTACCATCGTGCGGATCGCACAGTCGGTCAGGTAACGAACCTCGCGGCTGATGCGCGAGCGCCCGAAGGGACGGCTGATCTGCGGATCATACGCCAACATCTCAATGAGGACGCGTCCGGCGGGGTTGGGGAGGCGCTGCACCTGCCACGCGCCGCGCGGCCCCTTAGTCAGGCGGATCGTCTCACCGGGAAGGAACAGCGTCGCGTCGGACGGGGCGACCAGACGCCTGATCGTGTCCGTATACCACCCGTCCGTGTCAGGCGTGTCCACGCCGTTGATCGCCAGCCCGGCGGTGACGCACCGGCGGCGCGTGTCCCACTGGACAGACGTCCAACGCGCGTCCCGGGCCTGGATGACGACAGGCGGTTCGCCCGCCGACGTGTCACCCGCACCGACCACGATGAACGCGCAACTGTGCTTGTAGGCTGACTGGATCGCCTGCATGAGTTCGACGTCAAACGAATTCCTGACCAGGAGTTCAGTGACGTCGAACGGGTCTAGTCGCCCGTCGAGGGAGTAGCCCTCGAAGACGTGCTTGCGGGCGAGCGTGGACACGGCCTTGGCTGGCCAGCCGAGGGCGGCGCGGACGCGCGCCATCTGCGGGGGCACGCTGATCCCGAGGTCCTGGAAGACGCGGTGACCGTCATAGTACGCGTTCAATAGTTCGTTTTTGGGGGCCTTGGTTTCGATGCGCTTCCACAGCGTCGCAAGGACGGCCTGCTCTGCGCTGGTGAGACCGGCGATCATGGGTGCGGGCATGTCAGCTCTTTCCGTTTGGTTGTCTTTTGGCTCTTATGGTACACGCGCGACGGCGGGGGAAGCGGGTTTGCCGCGTGAATTCAACGTTTGAGCGCACATACCATATGTGCATATAATCATGCATACAACCAAGTAGGAGGTACCAACCACATGATTAGCAACGCTGCTCGGCGCGGCGATCTCTTGATGACGCAAAAGGAATTCGGTGAGCGCTCCTGCGGCGAAGCGCAGTGCACCGTGTCCCGCTGGGAGCGCGGCAAAGAGACCCTGTGCGAAGGGGAGTTTGATGAGTTCCTGGACGTCGCAGAAGCGAAGCGTCGGGATCTGACGCGCTTCATAGAGGCGTTCATGCCGAACTACGCGCTCACCGAAGCCGAGTACTTGGCGCAGTTCCCTGAGTACGCGCGCCATATCACCTATCCCCTGTACAGGGTGATCCACAACGCGGTCTTTGACCTGCGCTACTAGCTAGACCACGACGACGCCGCGACGCCCCTGAGTGCTCCCCCCGCGGAGTGCGCGGGGGCGGCGTCGCGTTGTGCGCGCTATCCAGTACGCAGCCGATACCGCGTCGAGCGGGGACGGGTCGCCGTCTTCTACGGTGGCCGCCCACCCCCACGCCCCATCTTGGCCGCGCATACGCTTATCACACGTAGCGACCGCCCGGTTAAGGACGTCATCACGCTCTCCCTTCGGGTGGGTCAGGTGCTTTTCGCGGACGGCGTCCAGGAACATTGATGTCGCTCCGAAGTACTCGCCTGTGCTCATGATGTGGATCATGGGCTTGGGGACGCCGCGCTCACGCAGTGCTTCGGCAAGGACGCCCGACCCGGCGCGCCCAAGAATCGCGATCTCAGCGATCCGATGACGCCGTTCGGCGATCCAATCGGCGAGCTGCGCGACGCCGACGTCCGCGCGGCCCGAGTACGCGCCGATCAGCTCCACGTGACCGCCGTCCTCAGTCTTGACCGCGCCCGCGACGGCCTGGTGAAGACCATCCGCCGTGAAAGACACACCGATGGTGCGCACGCCCTCAGACTCATCCGGCGGCGTCGACGTCGCAGTGTCCGACCACTGGGCAGGCGTGATGAGGCGCTTCGCGCCCGCGTCCTGACGCCAGATACCGAGACGGTCCTGAGCGAACCTCTCCGGGCTGTACGTCTCGTACTCGCCCTGCACCACCTCGTGGTTAATCAAGCTGTTCCACGAGGGGTTCGCCTGCCACCTGGTCAGCTCCGACGCCGGGTCAAAATCTTCCGCGTCGGGGTCCGCGCCCCATTCGACCCACGCCGACGCCGTGGACTTCCCCGACATGGCAGCCTTCCGCACCATGTCGAAGGTATAGCAGTCGTCCTCATCCTGCGGGGGCGTGCCGAGGAGCCACACCTGCGGGTTAGCGCGCGCCGACATGGTCGAGTTGATCGACGTCCACGCACGGGACCCAAGGATCTGCGCCTCATCGAGGAGGAGGCAGTCAGAGCTGAAGCCTTTGCCGCCCGCGCCGGAGCGGGCCTTGAACTTGATCTTCGCGCCATTCTTGAACTTAACCGACTCACGCCCGAACGCATTCATGACGCCGTTCTTTGCCAGGCGATCACGAAGCCCCTGGTTTTCGTCGGCTTCGACGATCTCTAGGAGCTTCTCAAACGTTTCGCGGGCCGTGTCTTGCTGGTGGGCGGACACGACGATCAGGCGCTCCCCGAAGATCAACGCGCCCGCGAGCGCCCGGGAGACGAGGAGCTGGCTCTTGCCGTTCTGACGTGGCACGGACACGCCGACGCGCTTTGCCGCCCACGTGCCGTTCGCCTGCTCACCCATCGCCGCTTCAAGGACAAGCTCTTGCCACGGCAAGAGGGTGACGCCCAGCATGGCGGACAGGTCGGCGACGTCTTCCCACCCGTTAGATCGCTCGCCCTCGGGTCGGACGAGGACGCGCGGAGGTGCCTCCCCGAGCAGCGCGACGGGCTGCGAGTTCGTCGAACGGGTCATTTACTGTTTCCTTCTTACGGGCTTGTTCGGTGAGCGCGTTCAGCTCTGCGAGGGTGGCCCTGAATTGGCTTGCTAGCGGGCCTCGACGGTCCGGCGGCGCATCCTCAATGGACGCTTTCAGGACCCCCGCCAGCCATTCTAATTCTTGCTGACGGTTATCAACGGGGGCCGACCGCCACTCAGAATGCGCCTCGATAACCTCCGGGCTGTTGTCTGGTTCCCGCTCGGCTTGGTACTTCAGACGGCGGACGCGGTTCACCTCATCCCGGTGAGTCTTCATGTATCTCTTATTCTTTGCGCGGTCGCGACACACCTGGGAGCAGTAGGTCTTCTTGCGTCCGCGCGCTGGCTGATCGAGTTCGGCTCCGCACTCGCGGCAGTGCGTCGGGGTGGGGGCCATTCCTGTCCTTTCTGTGTGTGAATTTCGCT
>QWCC01000896.1_pt1 | contig 18061 bp, 19 predicted proteins | sample 1972491 | NCBI WGS metagenome assembly QWCC01 (sample SAMN09866718, study PRJNA288562) | Human oral metagenome isolate term5_saliva, whole genome shotgun sequencing... | isolation source: mouth | host: Homo sapiens | place: USA: California
AGATCCAGCTAAACCAGGTCAAGATCAAAAAGATCCAGGCAAAGACAAACAATTGCCAAATACTGGCGAACAAGAATCTGGCTTTACATTGCTAGGATTACTAACAGCTAGTCTAGCTTGGCTGTCTCTTCGTAAGAAGAAATATTAATGAAAACTCTTAGAGTCTATCAACTAAAATAAGACCCCTCATTAGAGGGGCTTTTAAATTGTTTAATATTTATATATGTAGGACTAAATTAGCATTTATTATAAAAATAGCTTAGCTTTATTTTATATGTATTTTATGGTATACTATTTTTAATGTTAGATTCATTTTTGCATAAAACTTTACGTATTCCATATAAATTAAATATTACAAAAATGCGAAAGTCTCAAAACCCAAAAGCCGTGGTGATTTTTATTCATGGAATTGCGAGTGATGCTGGAATGTGGCAAAAAGCCGAAAGTGAAATTGAGGGCGAACTTGATATTTATGCGGTTGACCTAATTGGGCACGGAGAATCTCCTAAACCAAAATGGCCAGGCGCCCAACAGCTTGGAGTCCAAGCAAGAGCTATTCGAAGGATGACTTTTCTAATGAAAAAATATAAAAAACCGCTCTTCCTAGTTGGGCATTCAATGGGATCTTTGGTGGCGGCAGAATTTTCGAAAAAGTATTCGAATGTAGTAGATGGAATTTTTCTACTTTCACCGCCAATTTATTCACCAGAAGAAGCGCGCGGCACAATCCAGGAATCTATTTTAAAAAAAGGTTATGAAAAAATCGTTAAGAAGCCCGAAAAATCAATTAAATTCGTGAATGCAGTTATTGATACTGGTGCAGTTGATGTTGATAAATTTGAATCTCAAGAACAATTTAGGCCGATTCGAAGATCTTTAAAAGAAGCAATAATTGAACAAGATACTTTCGCGGTACTTTCAAAAACTAAAACGCCAACTAAAATTATTTATGGAGTTTTTGACCCCGTTGTGATTGGGCGAAATATTCGAAAACTTGGTAGGATCAATAAAAATATCACAACTTCAAGAGTTTTGAGTGCTCATGATCCAACAAAATCGATGATTGAGCAGGTTTCGAAAGGTATTGATAAGATTTTAAAGGAGAAATATGAATAAAAAAGTTATTTTAACGGGCGACCGACCAACTGGGAAATTACATATTGGTCATTATGTTGGCTCACTAAAAAAGCGCGTGGAATTGCAGAATTCGGGCGAATATGAAACTTTTATTATGATTGCCGACACGCAAGCTTTAACTGATAATGCAAAAAATCCTGAAAAAGTTCGAAATAATGTTTTGCAGGTTGCTTTAGATTATTTAGCAGCAGGAATCGACCCTTCGAAAACTACAATTTTTGTGCAAAGTCAAATCTCACAACTACCAGAACTTGCGATGTATTATGCGAACCTAGTTTCGATTTCTCGCCTTGAGCGGAACCCGACCGTTAAAACTGAAATCAAGCAAAAAAACTTCGGTGAAGGCGTACCGAGCGGTTTTGTATTTTACCCAATTTCGCAGGCGGCGGATATTACGGCTTTTAAAGCAACTCATGTACCAGTTGGTGAAGACCAGATGCCAATGATTGAACTGACTCGCGAAATTTCTCGATCATTCAATCAAACATATGAAACAGATACGCTTGTTGAGCCGGAGGTTATTCTTTCTAAAGAAGGTATTGAACGACGCTTGCCGGGAATTAATGGAATGGAAGCTAAAATGAGCAAAAGCTTAAACAACGGTATTTATCTGGCAGATTCTTTTGAAGAAATGCGTGCGAAGGTGATGAAAATGTATACCGACCCTGAGCATATTCGGGTTGAAGATCCTGGAAAGATTGAAGGAAACGTAGTTTTTGCGTATCTTGATATTTTTGCTGAAGATAAAGAGAAAGTTGCTGAAATGAAAGCTCACTACCAAAAAGGTGGCTTGGGTGATGTTGCGGTTAAAAAATACTTGATCGAAGAGATGGACAAAGTTTTGAAGCCTATTCGTGAAAAACGAGCTGAGCTAGAAAAAAATCCTGAAATAATTTATGAAATTCTTAGAAAAGGAAGCTTAAAGGCTGAAAAAATCGCAGCGCAAACCCTTAAAGAAGTTAAACAAGCAATGAAGATTGATTATTTTGGAGATAAAAATGGCAAAGTTTAATTCTGGTGATATTTTAAAAATTTTGCGAAAGTTTCAAGTTGCAGGTGAAGAAAATGTTCCGCGAAATGTTGAAGAGCTAAAAAAGATTACCGCCGATGAATTTTCAGAAATTTTCACTTTTAAATTTAACAAACATAAGTTTTTTATCGTGGTTGATGGAATGGCTGAAGATGATGAATTCTATATTCAAGATCTTCTTCGAAAGCATTTTGGTGATGTTGAAGGTGAATTAATTAAAAATCCGCTAGATTCAATGATGAGTTTTGCTTTACCGTTTGAAGGTAAAGATATCTATCTCTTTCGAAATATTGCTTCAAAAACAAGGCTTGATGTTTATTTGGCTGAAAATTACCCAGAATTTTCGCGAGCAACGATTCAAAAATATATTAAAAATGGCTTTGTAAAAGTAAATGGAAGAATCGCGAAAAAACCAAAAGATGCAATTGAAAAAGGTGATAAGATTAAGCTCGAAATTCCAGAAAAAACTGCTGAAAAAATCAACTTTCCAATACTTTTTGAAGATGAAAATGTTATTGTAATAAATAAGCCTCGTGGAATTCTAACGCATAGCAAAGGTGCTTTGAATGATGAATTTACTGTTGCGGATTTTTTTGAAAGTCGTGGCGCAAAATTTGGTAAAGGGACAAATCGTGTTGGGATTATTCATAGGCTTGACCGTGAGACTTCCGGTGTAATAATTGGCGCAAAAAATGATGAAGCTGCTAAAAAGCTGCAAAAGCAATTTTCAGAACGGACTGCGAAAAAAACCTATGTGGCAATCGTTAAAGGTGTTTTGAATCCAAAAAAAGCCTTAATTGATCTACCTATTGCGAGAAACGGCTCAGCTCCGAGCACTTTCATGATTCATGCAAAAGGAAAGCCAGCCCAAACTAAATATGAAATTCTTAAGGAAAATGAAAATTTTTCGTTAGTAAAACTTACGCCAAAAACTGGTCGAACACATCAATTGCGTGTTCATTTAAGCTATCTAAACCATCCAATTTTAGGCGATAGAGTTTATGATAAAAATATTTCGAAATCTGAAAGTGAAGATAGGATGTTTTTGCATGCGCAAAGTTTAGAGATTACAATTCCACCAAAAAAGGGTGAAAAAGAATCGCAAAGAATGATTTTCGAAGCAGAAACTCCTGAAAATTTTGAGTTATAAAAATGAAAGATTTCTTTGAAAATACAATTTTAAATTCGCATGCAACGATTGTAGAAATCCCTCGTGGGTTCGGTTTTGAATTTGCTCTAAAAAAGTTAAAATTTTTGAAAGATATTCAAATAATTGAATTCAGGCCAACTATTCACGGTGCGCAAAAAACTGAAATTATCAATGTTGAAGATATTGAATTTTTACAGCAAAAAGCAAATGTAAAAAGTGTAAAAAAACGTTGTTTCGTATTGATGAATGCTGAAAAAATGAATGAATCTGCACAAAATAAATTCTTGAAGCTTTTTGAAGAACCAAATACTAATACATCTTTTGTGCTTTTGACTGAAAATAAGAATGCCTTCGAAAATACTATACTTTCACGAGCGCAGATTTTACGAATTCCGCCAATATCGGAAATTGATTCGATTAAGATGCTGCAAAAATCAAAATTGAGTGAAGATGACAAGAAAAAAATTCTATTTATGGCGAATGGTTTACCTGGTGAAATTGATAAACTTTCGAACAGTAAAAAATATTTTAATGAACAGATGGAGATTGCTGAATTTGCAAAAAGGTGGTTTTTGGGTTCGAAATTTGAAAAAATATTAATTGTGAAAGATTTAAAACCGGAAAGAAATAATATTCTAAAGTTTTTAGAAATTTTGCTTAAAATGGTTGACCAAACTTTTGCTCAAAATCCAAAAAAAGGAGCAACAACGGCAAAGAAAATTCTTAGAGCTTATGATAGGATCTCTAAAAATGGAAATATCAAGTTGGCTCTGCTTGATTTAATTATTGGCTAAAATTTGCTAAAATACTGATTTCTATGCTATAATATATTGGTATGTTAGTTTTGATTTTAATTATTGTTCTTAGTGCTTATGTTTTTCTAAAAAATCCTGAAAAAATAACAAAAAACGCCCTACCAGATAATTTTGCGAATAAAATTGATAAGCTGTGGCGTGTAGCGCAAGAGGCAATTATTGATAAAAAATATTTGCGAGCAGAGAAAGTTTTATTAACAATTTTGCGATTTGATGAAAGAAATGCTACGGCATATAACCGTTTAGGGATAATATATGCGGGCCAAAAGAAGTTTGACGATGCTATTGAATGTTTCGAAATTGCTCAAAGCTTAGAAAGTAGCGCATCGAGTCTTCATAACGTTGGCTTAATCTATCTTGAAACCGAGAATTATCAAAAAGCTGCCCTAGCATTTGAACAAGCTATAGAAATTGAAGATTCTGTGCCGACTCGATATATTGCTTACGCCCGAGCTCTTGAAAAAATGGGAAAAGATAAATTGGCGATTTCAGCACTAGAAAAGGCTATAGAACTTGACGAAAGACCTCAAACTTTACGAACTCTCGGTACGCTCTATCTTAAAGTTGAAAATATAGAAAAAGCAAAAGAAATTAAAGATAGATTGGAGTTGTTAAAAGATAACAGAAGGGCTATAAAACAAAACCGAATCTCTAATGAATCAATTTCAACCAAAAAAATTGCAATGTAAAATCAGGCTTAATGACCTGATTTTATTTTTACTTCCTAAAGAGAGTTGTTTAGAATCTAAGAACTAGTGATAGCTGGCTTTTCGAAATAATAAAAATAGCCTCCCAAGAGACTATTTATTTTTAGATCTGCTTGAAGCAATAAATAACTGGATAACTGAAACAAGAATAATCACTGAGCAAATAAACCAGAATTGACTAATGTTTGGCAAGTTAAATTCGAAAAATTCACGTAAGATCGGAGCGCTAAAAATTACACCAGTGAAAATTAAAGTTCCAATAATATATATTGTTCTACGAATTTTGTTGTTTTTTGAGGGCTTTGAGCCAAGGAATATTTCGCTCAAGATTGTTGCAAAAACACCGAACCAAGCGGTTACAATTACAACGGTTGCTAAAATTCCATGCATTATAGGCTTACTTGCGAGACTGCCATCAACTTTAAAATATAAACTAATATAAATAAATGAAATTGCTAAACCACTTAAAATTGCTACTGGTGCAATTGAATAAAGTGTGTCCCGCCAGAAGTTCTTAGGGTTAATTTTAGCTTTAGGTATTGGTGGAAAAAGCGTAGTCAAAACTGTTGGCATTGTCACTAAAATAAAGTTCATGTAAGTAATATGACGCGGTAGGAATGGGTAATTGACGCCGGCAAGCATTGTTGCGAAAAGAATTGTTACACCAAGAATAATTTTATGGAAGAACAAAATCGCAATCATCTCAATCGAAAGCATAATTCTATTCCCAACCTTCACGCCACTTGGTAGAGAAGTGAAAGAATTATCCATTAAAACTAAATCTGCCACACGGCGAGTTGCAGGAGCGCCATCAAACATAGAAATGCCCAAATCCGATTTTTTAATCGCAAGAGCGTCATTTACACCATCGCCAATCATTCCTGTATATAGTTTGTTTTTCTGAAAAACACCAATAATTTTCTCTTTTTGTTCAGGTAAGACTCGTGCGAAAATTGTATTTTCAAGAACGGCCTTTTCGAAGTCTTTTTTCGAAAGATTGGCAAGTTCTGCGCCAGTTATATATTTTTCAGCATTTTTAATTCCGGCTTCAAGGGCGATAAAACTCACAGTTCGCGGATTATCTCCGGAAATTACACGAATTGAAACGCCACGATTTTGTAAAAAGCTAACAGTTTCTTGAACATTTGGTCTCAGAGTATTTTTAAGTGTAATTATTGCGATTGGTTCAAGCTTTTCGTTTTCGAGAAGTTTTGAAATTTTACCAGATTTTTTAAATTTTGCTAGAAGTAAAACTCGCAAGCCCTGAGATGCTAAATTATCGATTTTTTTCGAAATACTTTCAGATTTACTATCTTTTGAAAGATTTTTTAGAATAAATTCAGGAGCGCCAAAAACGACAGATTCTTCTTTGCTATTGTTAAGAAAAGTCATTCCAGACAACTTTCGTGAACTTGAAAAAGCCATGTAATCTGTAATTTTAAGATTTTTACTATCTTTAAATTCATTTAAAATAGCTTGAGCTGTGGCATTTTTCTCAGCAGATTCCGAGTTTTGTGGCAGAACTTTAGCTTGGAGTAATTTTAATGAACCGTAAGCAAAGAATAGCGAACTTGCAAGCAATAGACCTTCTGGGACAACAACAACCGCAGCGGAAGTTATAGTTTTTAAAATCGTAGTTGGATCTTCTTTAAAAATAAAGAAATAAACCAGGCAAATTACTATAGCTAGAGCGAGCGCAAACCAGCTTAATCTTGAAATTAATTTCGAAATTTTTTGTTGAATTGGTGTAAGTTTTGGTTTGTAGTTTTTGAGTTTTGCCGCCATTTGACCGGCTTCGGTATTTTCACCAACAGCTAAAACTTCAGCTTCAGCTTCACCGGAAACTACGATTGAACTCGAAAGAATTTTATCGCCAACATTTTTCAAAATCGCATCGCTTTCTCCTGTCAGAATTGATTCGTTAACTTCAAAAGAGTTCGACTTTGTGATTTTTGCATCCGCAGGAATTTCGTCGCCAGTTTTTAGAAAAATCTTGTCTCCATCTTGAAGTTCGGTGAATAAAATTTCTTCAAACTTTCCATCACGAAAAACCATTGCTCTGGGCGCACTCATTAATTCAATTTTTCGAAGGGTTAAGTATGCACGAACCTCCTGAATTGTTCCGATAAAGGAATTTACTAGAATTACAAAAGAAATAAACCATGCATCACGAACCTCGCCAACAAGCAAAAGTCCGCCCGCAAGAATAAAAATTGCAATTGAAATTGGGGAAATAAAGTTTCGAAAAATGATTGTTTGAATGTGTTTCATAGTTTATATTATATCAGTTTTTTAAACAAGAAAAAACCCTCAAAATGAGGGGTATGAAAATTATTTTTTAACATTAAGACCGGCGATTAAACCATAGTATGCATGTGGGTCTTTATGTTTTTCAATAAATTTCCTATTTTCATGAATGATTCGAAGTTCTCTAGCTAAAGATTTTGGCGTTTTTTCGAAGAGTGTCCTGCGAGATTGCTCTTCTGAGCGGATCTTGGTAAGGATTTCAATTTTAGAAAGTTTTTCTTCTGAATTGAGAATGATATGGTTAGATAATTTATTTATAATACCTGAAGAATAAAAATGACTATTTTTAAAAAGTTTAGCATTAAATCCAGCCCTTGCAAGTGGTCTAGCATTTAATTTTTGTGGAATCGCACAAACTAAATAATCAATTTTCGAATTATTTTTAGCGTATTTAACAACTTCTGAAAATAATTCGGTTAATTCATTGCTGTTAGCTTTAGGTGCAGTAGTGGCAGCATTCACGAAATCAGATAATGCGTAAACATTTATAGATTTTTTATCAGCTTGAATTTCTTTAAAAGATTCAAGCCCAACCGCTGTGGTTACTTCGTCGTTCTTTCGAATGAAAAACCACTCTTTCTTACTATCAAATTCTTCTTGCGAATATGACCCGCGCGTGAGAATTTGCAAATTCATGATTTGTTCTATGATTTTCTTTTTGAGCTCGTCGCTCTTAGAATCATATAGAACTTCGATATTATTAGTCTTAAATAATTTAAGCATAAAAAAATGTACCTCCGATATGGACTAAATATAATAATATTGTAACATTTTTAGAAGCTAGAGACAAGAATAAGCTTTATTTTTATCATAAAATATGGTAAAATTTGAAAATAAATATTATGAGACTACTAAAAAACTTCAAACAATCTTGGGATTTTTTCTATAAAAATAAATATGGTCTTTTGATTGGCGCTTCAGTTTTGCATTTTGCGATGTCGGTGATTGGGGTGAATTTACTTTTTTGGGTTTTTAAACTAATTTTATTGTTTTCGAACCAAGAAAATATAACCAAAGATAATTTTTATTTGATTTTTTCAAATCCGTTGAGCTTGTTTTTATGTGTAATTTATATTTTGTTAGTTGCATTTTTAACCTTTGCGGAGTTTTTTATTCTAATCAATTTTATCAATTCCAGAAGAGAAGGCTCAGCTTTTTCGATAAAAACTACTTTAGCAAAATCTTTCATGAAATTAAAAGGTTTAATAGGTTTTCAAGTCTTCTTTTTTATAATTTATTTTATTTCGATGGTGCCTCTTGAAAATCTTGGGCTTTCGAGCACAATTACTGAACGACTTCGAATTCCTGCATTTATTACGGGTGAAATTTCTAAAACACTAACAGGAACTTTGCTATATTTTGTTTTAATTTTCACGATTTTTTATATAAATTATCGCTTAATTTTTACTTTACCACGCACAATTTTAAAAGATGAGCCGCTTTCGAAAAGTATTAAAGAAAGCTGGAAGGCCACTAAAAAGAAGATGCCGCAAATTTTAATTCCAATTGGCATTTTCGAAATTATCTTTATGTTTGCAGGATTGCTACTTATGCTTATTGTTGCTGGGATTTTGGGAATTTTTAAACCTTTTATGGGATTTTTACTTTCGAAGACAATTCTTCAAACAATGTTTGATGTGGTATTTTTTGCTTTTTCGGTTTTTACGAAAATTTCAATTGTAATTATTCTGCTAGATAATATTGAGTCTCAAAAATCGAAAACTATTGAAAGTAAAAATGAAAAAAGAAAGCGCTCAAGTATTCTTATGCTTTCAATGATTTTATTTTTGGTTGGTTCAACGGCCGTTAATGGAATTCAGATTTATTACAGTAAAATTGATACGAAAATTCTTAAAATTGCGCACCGTGGTGATGTTCATGGCGGGGTTGAAAATTCGCTTGAAGCACTTGAATCGGCCAAGAAAAAAGGTGCAGATTATGCCGAAATGGACATTCAGTTAACGCGAGATAATCATTTTGTGGTTGTTCATGACTATAATTTGCGTCGATTGACAGGTCGAGATGCGCGCGTTCGAGATTTGAATTTGAATGAAATTAGAAAATTAACTATTTCTGAAAATGGTTTCGAAAGTAGAATTCCAACTTTTGAGGAATATGTAAAACAAGCAGAAAAAATAAAAATTAAGCTTTTGGTTGAATTAAAACCTAGTGGTGATGAACCAGAAAATTTTGCTGAAATGTTCGTGAATAAATTTCGAAAACTTGGCGTGGAGCGAAAATTTAAAACGATGTCGCTTGATTTGAATTTAATGCGAAAAATTGAAAAAATCGCACCAGAAATTGAAACTGGTTTTGTGATTCCTTTGCAATTTGGGGATTTTGATGATTCTAAAATTGATTTTTATGTAATTGAAGATTTCTCCTATCGGCGGCATTTAGCTTTAAAAGCTCATAAAAAACACCGAAAAATTTTTGTTTGGACATTAAATACTAGAAGTGAAATTTCAAAATATCTACAGGAGCCAATCGATGGAATAATTTCTGATGAGCTTGAAATGATTAACGAAATTGAGAAAGAAGACCGTTCGAAAGAATCAATTTTTAAAACTTTTATACGAATTTTAAAGCTTAAAATGTAACTATTATTTTATTATTTAAGCCAATATAAATTTTATGAAAAACTTATTTTGAAATATATTTTAAACAAAAAGGCTGAAAAAGCTTGAAAAATAAGAATAATTATGATAAAATTACAAGGTTAATATTAAATGCGAGTGAAATTTGGGAGATTTTGCGCCTCATTTCGAAAGAAATGACCAGCACGAAGCAAACAAACACTCTTTAAATGAAAGGAAAAGTTCAATGAGTCGAATCGGAAAACTACCTATTGAGGTTCCGGCTGGTGTGCCTCATTTGTCAGATGTAACTGTCGAACTTGACGGCACAACTTTGAAGGTTGTTCGAAAAAATGACGAACGAGTAGCGCGAGCACAACACGGCTTGCAACGAGCTCTTTTGAATAATGCCGTAGTTGGCGTAACAAAAGGCTTCGAAAAGAAATTAGAAGTTAACGGAGTTGGTTTCCGTGTCCAAACTAATAATCCACAAGAGCTTGAAATGCAACTTGGTTTCTCGCACCCTGTAATTTATAAAGCAAAAGAAGGAATCACTCTTTCTAACGATAAAATGGTTATTACAGTTGCAGGAATTGACAAGCAAGCTGTTGGACAGGCTGCGGCAGAAATCCGCGCATTGAAGAAACCTGAACCGTATAAAGGTAAAGGTATCAAATATGTTGATGAAGTTATCTTGCGAAAAGCAGGAAAGGCAGGTAAATAATGTCTAAAGCATTAGCACTTAAGAAGCAAAACTTAGCTTTGCGAAAAGGTCGTGTTCGAGCAAAAATTTCAGGAACTGCTGAACGCCCACGATTAACTGTAACTATTAGTAATTTGCATGTTTCAGCTCAAATTATTGACGATGTTGCGCAAAAAACTCTTGTTTCAGCAACAACTGTTGGCTCAAAAGCTAAAGGAACAAAAACTGAACTTGCTGCTAAAATTGGTGCAGAAATCGCTAAAAAAGCTAAAAAAGCTAAAATTAATACAGTAGTATTTGACCGAAATGGTCGCCAATATGCGGGTCGTTTGCACGCATTGGCAGATGCTGCTCGTAAGGAAGGATTGGAGTTCTAAATATGGCTGAAGCTCAAAAAACTCAGGCTCCACGCCGAAATAACGACCGAAACAACGGTCGAAATGGTCGAAAAAATGACCGCCGAAATAATAATCGACGCCAAGAACGCGAAGAAAAACAATTCGAAGAATTAGTAATTAACATTGACCGCGTTTCTCGTGTTGTTAAAGGTGGACGACGCTTCCGCTTTAAAGCCCTTGTTGTTGTGGGTGACCGCAAAAACAAAGTTGGTGTTGGTGTAGCTAAAGGTCAAGATGTGACTGCAGCTATCGCTAAAGCAACAAATGTTGCAAAGAAAAATATGATTGAAATCGCGCTTGAAGGCGATACAATTCCACACGAAGCTGAGAAAAAAGTAACTGGTGCTCACGTTCTTTTGAAACCTGCAGCTCCTGGTACTGGTATTATCGCTGGTGGTGTTGTTCGACAAATTATTGGTGTAACAGGAATTCGAAACATGCTTTCGAAATCACTTGGCTCAACAAATAAAGTTAATATTGCTTACGCAACTATAGATGCTTTGAAGAGCCTTGTTCCTAAAGAACAGTGGTTAAATGCACCAAAAGCTAAAAAGGAGACTAAGTAATGAAATACAATGAACTCCAAGTTTCTGCAAATAAAGATAAAATTCGTGTTGGTCGCGGTATTTCAGCCGGTCGTGGTAAAACTGCTGGTCGTGGTACTAAAGGTCAAGGAGCTCGAACAGGAAAGAAACTTCGTGCAACTTTCCAAGGTGGTCAAAATCCACTTGTTCAAGCGACTCCAAAAGCTCGCGGATTCAAATCTTTGCGAAAACCAGCTCAAGTTGTGTATCTTGACCACTTGAACGATTTGGCTGGTGAAGTTGATAACTTCCGACTTTTTGAAGAAGGTTACATTTCAACACCTTTCCATAAAGTTAAGGTTATCTCACGAGGTGAATTGAACGAAAAAGTTACTTTAAAAGTTCAAGCTGCTTCGAAATCTGCCATTGAAGCTATTGAAAAAGCTGGTGGAAAATTCGAAAAAGTTGCAACACCTTTGAAGAAATCTGTAAAAGAAGAAAAATAATTCTTCTGGAAGTATTTAAAACAGCTCAAAACGAGCTGTTTTAGTTTTAGATAAAAATATTTAAAACTGTTTTTTTTTTTTTGATTTTTGTGCTAAACTATATATATGACAGATAAAGATATAATTTCAATAAAGAACTTTAAGCTGTCGTTTGGTAATAAAGAAATTATTCGCGGACTAAGTTTTAATGTCAAAAAGGGCGAAATTTTTGGTTTTTTAGGATCAAACGGAAGCGGAAAAACAACAACAATTCGAGCTTTGCTAGGAATTTATCAGGCAGATTCGGGCGAACTTTTAATTAATGGTGAAGAATTCTCTCCTGAAAGAATTGGCGCAATTGGATATTTACCAGAGGAACGCGGTCTTTATAAAAAAGAAAAAGTTATTGATGTGATGCAATATTTTGGGCGACTTAAAGGTCTTTCAAAAAAAGAAGCTCAAGAGTTCTCAAAAAAATATTTGAAGCGTGTTGGCTTGGAAGACAAGGCAAACTTAAATATCGATAAACTTTCGGGTGGACAGCAGCAAAAAATCCAGTTAGGAATTACCATTATGGGTAAACCCGAAATACTTATTTTAGATGAGCCAACAAAAGGCTTTGATCCTGTTAATCGCCAACTTCTTATGGATATTATCGAGGAAGAAAATGATCGTGGCGCCACAATTATGATGGTAACTCACCAAATGGAAGAAGTTGAGAAAATTTGTAACCGTGCATTGCTTTTAAAAAATGGTAAAATGGAAGCTTATGGAACGGTTGATGAAATTCGAAATAAATTCGGTAAACAGAGAATCATTCTTGAATTTGTGGGAGAGTTGCCAAAGAGCGATAAATTTGAGATTATAAAAAAAGAAGCAAACTATGCCGAACTCTCATTAAAAGCCGATTCACAAGAAATTCTGAAAGAATTGGTTTCGAAAAATCTGCAAATTATAAACTTTAAGGTTCAAAAATCAACTTTAAATGAGATTTTTTTGAATATTTATGGCGAAGAAAACGAAGTGGAAAATGAGGTAAAAAATGTATAATCTAGGAACAGTTTTAAGGTTCGAAATCCTCCGTGCATTGAAAAAGCCAACTTTTTGGATTGCAATTTTTGCAATTCCTGTAATTTATGGTGTAATGTTTATGTTTGGCGCAATTTCAGGCTCACAAGCGAAGGAGAATCAAGAAAAATTAGCAAAAGAGAGTTTTTCTTTCCAGGTTCAAGATGAAAGTGGCTTAATTTCTAAAGAGCTTGTTTTACAATTAAAAGGCAGTTTTTCGAATGATAAGCAAAAAGCGATCGAAGCCGTAAAAAATGGAAAAATTAGTGCATTTTATTTTATACCAAAAGATTTAACCAGTGAAAAGGTTGAAATTTACGGAAAAAATACTAATATCAATGAAAACGGCAAATATTCAGCGGTTTTAAAAACTATTTTGAAGAATTCTGGCGTCCAAGCTACGAATAAAAATCAGTTAGCGTTGATTAATGAAACTTATAAAACTGAGCAAACATTTTTCAAAAATGGTGAAAAGTATAACCAATTCCCAGAAATGATTGTACCGGGAATTTTCTTAGCAATATTCTATTTTATTACTGTTTTTCTTTCAAACCGAATGCTTACGAGCACAACTGAAGAAAAAGAAAACCGCGTTACAGAGATGATTTTAACCAGCATTTCAGCTAAAACTTTAATTTTGGGAAAAATTATTTCAATTATGGTTTTAGGACTCGTTCAAATTTTAACAATAATTTTACCAATCGTCATTGGGCTTGTGGTAATTTCAAGCATTGGAACGCTTGCGAAAGATTTGAATTTACCAGATTTAATGCCAATTATCTCGGCTATTAAATGGGATTTTGGTACAATTGCAATTTCTGCCGTAATTTTAATTGCTGGATTTATGATGACAACAGGGTTTATTGTTGCACTCGGTTCAGCAATGCCAACCGCACAAGAGGCTTCAAATTATTTTGCAGCAATTATTATGCCTCTAATGATGCCGCTTTTTGTGATTCCTTCATTCCTTTCGAGCGAGCCAAGTACTTTAACTGTCTTCTTAAGCTATTTCCCGCTAACTTCACCAATTTCTTTGCTTCTTCGAAATATGCTGGGAACTTTAAGCTTAGCAGAAGCCCTTATTGGAATTTCGCTTCTTGTCATTTTTGCGATTTTTGCTGTATGGCTAGCTGTGCGAATCTTCCGCTTTGGAACAATTTCTTATGGTTCAAAAGTAAATCTCAAAAGTATTTTTTCGAAAAAGAAAATTGCTTAAATTAGCTTAAAAAACTAACAAGAGCCGTTCGGAAAGGACGGCTCTTGACTTTTATTATAAAAAGTTGTATAATTTAGAAGACTTTCAAAGTCAATTTTTTTGGAGGTGGAACATTATGAGGTTTAGCGAGGATGTTTTAATAAATATATTTGAAGAAACTTTCAACGATAAGGTTCAACGTGCTTACGATAAAAGCTCTTCGATATTTTTTATCGGTCAAAGATATTCTATGGAATATAATTTTCTAGAAGGTTACATATCCCTCTATAAATGTCCTAAAGTAATTGGAGTCATTTATATGAGTGAGGATGATGTCTTTTCAGAAAATGCATTTGATGATTTTATTTATGATGTTAGACTTTTTGAGCATAAGATCAAAAAAATAATAAATTACAATAAGAAAAAAACTCGCCGTAAGTTTCTCGCAAAATAATTTCTCATTTCAAGCCTCATTTTGGGGCTTTTCTTTTTTTGAAAAAATGAATTTTCAGGATTTTTTAAGTAAAGCGTGATAAAATAATTATATATGAGAATTTTGATTGTTGAAGATGAACGAAAAATTGCGCGGGCGCTTGGGCGAGCTTTGAAAAACGAAAAATACGCCGTGGATATTTCGCATGATGGGACTGATGCTTACGCGATGGCGGGGATGATTGATTATGATCTGTTGATTCTTGATCGAATGATTCCGGGAGATTATGATGGTTTGAGCTTAACTAAAAAGCTCCGCGAAGAAGGTAAAAAAGTGCCAATTTTACTTTTGACTGCATTGGGTGAAATTAAAGATAAAACTGAGGGTTTAGATAGTGGTGCAGATGATTATTTAACTAAACCTTTCGCTCTAGATGAGCTTTTAGCGCGTGTTCGAGCGTTGCTTCGAAGGCCACAAACTCAAGCTGAAACTATTTTAAAAATAGCAGACTTATCATTAGATTTAAACGCACACGAAGTTCTTCGAAATAATCAAAAAATCGAACTTACCAATAAAGAATTTTCACTTCTTGAATATTTAGTACGAAATACTGGCCGGCCAGTTTCGAAAGAACAAATTATTGCGCATGTTTGGGATTATGATGCAGATATTTTGCCGAATAATATTGAAGTTTATATCAGTTATTTGCGCGAAAAAGTTGATAAGCCTTTTGAGAAAAAACTAATTAAAACCGTGCGAGGAATAGGGTATAAAATTGATGAGTAATAAAGAACGGAGATTATTTAAATTCGGTGGCGATATTTTTAAAAGTGCTCATTTTAGCCTTTCGATGCTATATTTTTTGATTTTGCTAACGATTGTTGGAATTTTTAATATTGTAATTTTTTATTCGATCAATACGAATACTATGGAAATTTCCACATCACTCATTGAAACAAGTTTTTCGAAAGACAAAAATAGCTATGGAACAGATGAGCTTCGTGAAAAAATCATTACGGCAAGGAACAAACGAGCTAGCGAACAGATTACTGAATCAATTCTAATCTTGGATTTTTTAATTTTATTGGCTGGCGGTATTGGTAGTTTTTGGCTGGCGCGCCGTGCTTTAGAACCTCTTGAAAAAGCTCACAAATTACAGTCTGAATTTGTTTCAAATGCGAGCCACGAAATTCGAACGCCACTTGCGGCGATCCAGCTTGAAACTGAAATAATTCTAAAAGATAAAACAGCTTCAAAAGATGAACTTCGTGAAGTTCTGGAGAGCAATTTAGAAGAAGCAAAAAGCTTAACCGCGATGGTCAAAATGCTGCTCAGTCTTTCGAAAATTAACGAAGAAATTCCACTTTCAGCTGTAAATTTGAACGAAACTATTAAGGCTAGAATTTCAAAATTTCCAGATGCGGAAAAGAAAATTAAGTTCGAAGATGGTAAAGAATTTATTGTTCAAAATAACGAAACGGCAATTGATGAAATTGCTATGATTCTGATTGATAATGCGCTGAAATATAATGTTTCGAAAGAGCCGATTGAAGTGAAGATTTTTAGGCAAAATCGACAAGCTGTTTTATCTGTCTCGAATTTTTCGAATGAAATTCCGCAAGATGAACTAAATAAATTTTTTGATCGATTTTATAGATGTGATAAAGTTCGAAGTTGTAATAATCACACGGAAGGCTATGGTTTAGGGCTTGCAATTGCAAAAAAGCTGGCGGAAGAAACGCACAGTGTAATTTTAGCCAAAAATGAGAGAATTCCGAAAACTAAAAAATTCAAAACTACATTTTCGGTTTTAATGCGATTTTCGAGATAGTTTTTTGATTAAAACTCTTGATTTTTAAAGATATTTGTGCTAGAATAATTGGTGAACTTTATTTACGTAAATATAAAACTTGGCCATGCGAGGGTCGTAACAGGGAAAACCCGCTTTCGAAACCACGCGAATGCCAAGCTTTAATCGTGGAAAGTTTAACTAATATTAAATTAATTGGGAGCATAAGTGAAATGAAAACACTTCTCGGTACCAAAATTGGTATGACCCAAATCATCGGTGAAGACGGCGTTGTTACACCAATCACGCTCGTTCAAGCCGGCCCTGTAACTGTGACTCAGGTTAAAACCGTTGAAACAGACGGCTACAACGCAGTTCAAGTGGCATTTGGTGAGGGTAAGAACCTGAGCAAGGCCGTGGCTGGACATGTAAAACCAGCAGAGGTAACTCCGAAGCATCTTCGTGAGTTCCGCGTTGACGAAATTCCTGCGGATATAAAAGTTGGCGCTAAAATTAATGTTGAAGCTTTCGAGCTTGGCGACATTGTTAATGTAACTGGAACAAGCAAAGGTAAAGGTTTTGCTGGAACAGTTAAGCGACATAACTTTAACACAAGCAAGAGTTCGCACGGTGGAAACGGAAACGTGCGTCGTGTTGGGTCAATTGGCTCAATGTATCCACAAAAAGTCTTCAAAGGTAAAAGAATGCCTGGACGAATGGGTCACGACAAAGTTACTGTTAAAAATCTAACAGTTGCTTACATCGATGCAGAAAATAACTTAATTGGGCTAAAAGGTGCTGTACCAGGACCAAAGAAGGGTCTTATCAGCATTGGAGGTAAAGCATAATGGCTGAAAAAACAACTCTTCCAAAAAGCGTTTTTGCAGTTGAAGTTCGAAATCATGAACTATTAAAGCTTGCCTATGACGCTTATCTTGCTAACAACCGCTTGGCAAGTGCTACAACAAAACAACGCGGTGAAGTTCGCGGTGGTGGTAAAAAGCCATGGCGACAAAAAGGAACCGGTCGCGCACGATTTGGCTCGATCCGTAACCCAATCTGGCGAGGTGGTGGTATTGTTTTCGGACCTCGCGGTAATGAGAACTATACTAAGAAAATTAGCAAAACTTCAAAACGAGTTGCTTTGCGACAAGCTTTGACAGTTAAAGCTGATAAAGTTTTAGTTTCTGAAATTAAAACAACCGGCAAAACTGCTGATGTTGCGAAATTCCTAGCAGACAACAAATTGAACCGACGAGTTTTGATTGTTGCTGAAAAAACAGAGGAATTGATTCGCTCAACAAATAATCTTCAAGAAGTTCTTTTGGTTTCACCAATGTATCTGAACGTGTTCGACATTTTGAATGCGGACCACATTGTGATTGCACCGAAAGCTGTTGAAGTAATCGAAAATTGGTTAGGAGGAGAAAAATAATGGCTATCAAACCTATTACTCCACGTGCAACCGAGAAAGCTTATGCTCTCAACACCACTAAAAATGTTTACGCATTTAATGTGCCGCTAAGTTTGAATAAAAACCAAATTAAAGAAGCGGTAGAGAATGAATTCGGTGTTACTGTAACGGCTGTTCGAACAATTGTTCAAGCTGGTAAAGTAAAACGAATCAACAAATCGCGAAATCCAAAGCGATATGTTGCGGGAACTACAACCCAAAAAGATACTAAGAAGGCTTATGTGTCATTGAAAGAAGGTGATAAAATTGCAATCTTTGAAAATGCAGAAG
>QWCC01000265.1_pt1 | contig 17956 bp, 9 predicted proteins | sample 1972491 | NCBI WGS metagenome assembly QWCC01 (sample SAMN09866718, study PRJNA288562) | Human oral metagenome isolate term5_saliva, whole genome shotgun sequencing... | isolation source: mouth | host: Homo sapiens | place: USA: California
CCATGTAGGCCCGAAGCCAGGATGTGGTTGTCGCTATCCAAGATAAAGATTGCGGGGATAGCCGACACACTATAGAGTCTCGCTACCTCGTCTTTCCATCCCTTTAACGATGAAACCTGCGTCCAAGTGAGGCCATCTTTCTCGACAGCGGCCAACCAACGGTCGCGCTTTTCGTCTAAAGAGACGTTGACAATCTCTAAGCCTTGCGCATGAAACTGGGTGTAAAGTTGCCTTAAAATGGGGTTATTCAGACGACAAGGCCCACACCAAGACGCCCAGAAATCAACGATTTTAATCTTCCCTTTCATCTTACTGAGCGTGAAAAGTTTGCCATCTGGCATCGGAAGAGTAAAGTCGGGAGCCAGTTTTCCGGCACTCGTTCGCGTGAGTCTTGCCACGCGTTCTTTAAGAATCTGCCCACTACGGCTTTGCTTTGCGCCTTCTCCCAGCGCGTCATATATCGCTTTTGCTTCGGTCAAAGCCATGTCGTTTTGCTCTACAAGCATTAACATCAGCTGTGCAGCAAGTAGATTATCGTTGTCAGCAAGAAAGGATTTGCGCGCCGTTTCCATGCCTTCTTTCAGCTGTTGAATGCTATCATTGAGCTTACTTGCACTGCCATAGCGCGAGTTTCGACGCAAACTATCGCACGTTTGCTGCATCTTTGCAATGCGCAATAACGTTTGTCGATTGTGCTGTTCGTAGCTGCTCATGCGGTCTTGCAACACACTTCCCGCAATCGACCAATCGTCTCCATTCTTCAAATGCACGCGATATGTGCCACCAGGTTCAAGGATAAACGAGAAACCTCCATCGTATCCAACCACCGAAAGGCGTGCCGGCACAGGCTCGTTCACGCTCACTTTCTGCATAGAAAAGCCTGAGGTAGAGAACGGAACAACCGAAAGGGTGTCCCAATGGGTTTCAGAAGTTCGTGCCATGAGGCAGAGTTTGCCTGAGGAGATGCCTTCAATGGTACCCGCCAACGACGCATTTGACTGCGCCGATAGCGTGGCTGAAACCATGAGAAAGCCTGCAATTGCAATAATTTTCTTCATTGTTTATTTTCGAATAGGTATTTGATAAGAGTATTCACGCACGAATTGTACATCGAGGATATTGCCTAATCGCTGACCATTTTCATCCTGGTCATAGAATCGTGGGGCATAAGTTTCGTCGATATCAGAGGCGGTATTCAACTTGATTTGCGCTACTCCACCCTCTGTTCCGCGGTTCATGCCGATGACCATATAGCGTCCTAAGTCGCCAGAATACAAGAAATTGTCGTCTGAACAGAACTTCATGCAAGAGATAGTATAGCCTGTTGGTGCACTATAAAGCACGGTTTTGTCGCCATTATTCAAATCAAACCTCACCACATCTGACCCATCTGCATAGAACACATAGTTCGTTGTGAACCACGTGTTGTAACAGATTGTGGCAGTAGATGACGGGGTGAAGCCTGTCAACTGCTTGCCTTTAATCGTATAAGCAGGCTCGTTGCTATTGGCATTACCGCCTCCGTCCTCATCTGTTGCTGTGGAAGTGAGCTGATAAAGATAATACTTCGTTCCGGCAGCATCACTGAAAATGAAATAAGGTTGAGCCTTGTTATAGTTCTCACGGAACTGAATGAAGCCATAAATGCCCTTCTTTCCAACAGGAGAAAGCCCTGCTGCAAGTGACGAAAAGTCTACATGCGCATCTAAAACAGGGTTGTTCAGTTGCGCCTCATAAGCCTGTCGCTCGGCCCAAATGCCATAACTATCCTCCTTATTCACATGCAAGAAGCGATTACCTCTACTGTCCCAGAACACAAAATCGGCTGCCGTTATCGCTGCAGCGGTCACATTATAATTCGTCACCGAAGAGGCTGTAGCAGGGAATTTGAATGAAGGAATTGTGCGAGCTGTGATAAATCGGCCATCGCGACCAAGCATATAATAGAAGTCTGACTGGTTAGAAGGGTCGCCTACCATACCGATTTTCGACGGCAAGAACGTGCCTTGATCACTTTGTGGGACTACAAAGTCGCGATAATTCGTAAAGCATGGCTTCAAACCAAAGGGGTCGTAGGTCTTCACTTTGCCATCGGTTTCGAAGGCAATAAGGTTATAACGTTTCACAAAATCACGCCTTTCTGAAACCAAACCATATTGGAACATCAGCTTATAGGCCTTTGTGAAGGGATTAACTGCATCGGGATGCACCAACTTATAGGCGTCGCTTCTGACCTTTGTCGATGCACCCACCACCTCAACATTACCTAAACGCACATTACCTTGACTGCCGTGGAGGAAGAAAAGGCTGTTTTTGAAGATGGGACGAGTGGCAACCTGGAAGTTAGCATAACGCGAAAGCTTCGTCGATTGGTCATGAACACGCAACAGAACTGTAAAACTTGTGTCGCGCCCTAATGGCAAATCAACATCCAAGTAGCCTCGCGTGGTCAGCGTATCATAGACTGTTTTGCCATTCTTCTTATGGCCTTCAATCCACGTAAAGTCTAACTTTTCAAGTCCAGTTTGCTTCGATTGCTTCACCTCTACCTGTATTTTCTTATGGGTTTCGGCAGCAGTCAGTGGCTGAGTAAACTCAATTAACTTGCCCGATAGCGCCTCGACAGTCCCTGGAGTGAAGATTAACGTGTCGATGGAATTCATGCTATCGAAACGATAACTATAGTTACCTTGGTCCTCATAACATGAAGATAAGGCCACAATACCTGTCATTAATAAAACCGTTCGTATGTTCATATATTTCGTTATTTTTCGATGTGTGTTGTGAAATCGGCCTCGTTGCGCTGCCTTTTGATTCATTTCGCTGCATGAAACGACTGAGATTGCAACGCCAAACGAGTGCTTTCATTTCTCATACTCATGTGAATGGAATCATATTTTCCGATGAAGAGAAATTCAACTCCGCTTAGGGCACGACGGGAAAACTAAATGAATAGCTGCCGTGAGCCACCGCATCGCGGAAGAGTTGGTTGCATTGCTTGATGGCATCTTCCCCTCCTATCGACTCATCCCATGACACATTGCCCCACTCATTCTTAACAGGGAACATCTGGTTGAGCACAAAGTTTTCGCCCTGATGAGCCATCCAAACCTTTATCATCAGTCGATATTTCTCGGGAGAATAGCTTCCATAGTATTTCTCTACCATGGTTTTACCTCCTTGTTCGTCATCCCATGCCTGCGGTTTGACTACGTTGTAATCGACATCCGATAGCATTGGCACATAGAAATTATCCTTATAAGAAGATCCCGGGCGCCATCCGTCTAAATAATAGGTGTTGTATTTTGTCATCATCTGCTCTACAGCACTCTTATTCAAAGCTTTCATCTTGGCCTCATCTCCGGTTAATTGTGCGCGCTCATTAGCCGTTGTAATGTCTAAAGCATTGCAAAGACCAACAAAAGCATTGCTGTTATAGGTTCCAAGATAGCGGTCGTGGAGCGGTGTCCAGTACCATGGCTTCTCATAAGTATTGTCATTTGTAAACGGAATATCTATCGCAACAGCCTCTTGTGGATGTGTCTTTTGATAGGTTCTCAAGCTATCTATGGCGGCCAAATTCCAGCGAACAAACGCATAATAGTCGTAAGAGGCATAGAATTTATCTTGCTTTGTGAGCTTCACTAACATGATTTGCTTGTCTGCCGACCATGGACCGAGATAGATAAGTGACATGTTATCCCACTGCGCGGGCTTGCTATAGCTTTCTTTTGCATAGAGTTTGAACGACTGAAAGCCCTTTATTCCGGCGCCAATCTGTGAGCCAGCATCCTCGCTGTCGATATAAACCTCGACACCAAACACGGAGTCTCGCATCGTAGGACGTTGGAGTTTAACCTTCACTGTCTTTGTGATTTCTTTCGGACTGAACACAACTTCGGGCAACACCACCTTCGCTTCGCCGCGTCCTTCCATGGCCTTCGCCTTCAAAATCACCTTGCGTGGCTCATCAGATGCCCGCCCCATGACCTTCAACTGCAACGGAACAGCAATTTCTTTCGGTTGGGTTAGGATGGAATCTCCAAAGTTCACGGTTGCCGTTAGTGCGTCTTCGTCGGCATAATTGAAATAAACACCATCGCCATCAGCCGAATAAGTCTTCACCACTTCTTCCGAACACGACTGCAAAAGCAGACTGCCGAAGAAGAGGGCGATGATGAGTTGATATTGAGTTTTTATCATGATGCTTGTCATTTTGAATGAATTGAAACTTCGATGTGCCTGTATTATTGTTCAGAAGCGGCTGTCCAGCCATACTCTTTTTCGGCATCTGGCAATGGGAATACAAAGCGTTCTTTCGACAACTCCACATTCTGTGCATAAGGAAGTTGGGTGATTCCGTGGCGTTTTAAGAAGAACCAATATTGTCCTTCGGCATAAAACTCCTTGCGGAACTCCTTGTTCAACGCGGTCAAACGTCCTTCAGCATTCGTATAAGAGACATTAACCGACTTGGAATATCCGCGTTTATTGCGCACGAGATTCAGGTATTTTGCCGATGCCGTCATATCGTTTGTCATCTCACAAAGAATGAAATACATCTCAGGAAGCCTGATTAGAGGCACTGCCTCATGGGGATTCGTGTTATATTTTCGTGAGATTGCCGTCTTCGTTGACGAGTGTTCATAGAATGCAGCGCTCTTTGTGCGCATGTCTTCACGCGTAGATCCTGACACTTCGAAATACTTATCGAAGCGTTCTTGGCGTATAAAATACTGCGTAGAGAACTTATCTCCGTCGGCCCAAAAGCGCGAAGTAGTCTCTTGCATGTGGTACATGTTCAGGGCAACTAAGCACTCTGAGAACAAGATGGGGTCGTCTTGATTGGATGAACTCAAAAGAAGTCCGCAATGATCAATAACATCCTGTGCGCAAGCGATGGCATGTGGGGCGTCGCCTACATAGCAATAGACGCGTGCCAACAAGGCATTCACCGCGTGATAGTTAAAGCGGAACCGCCTGTTGCTATCCTCAAGACGGAGTGTTTTCTCGGCTGCGAGCAGTTCTTTTGCCTGCGTTAGGTCCTTCAACACCTTCTCAATGACGTCTTTTGCGGGTAATAATGGCATCTTTTCCTTATTGGTTTCCACGCGATAAGGGATTGACTTAGTCGACGCTGCGGCTGCATCGATGCCATATTTCCATGGTCCCCAGGCGCGCAATAAATCGAAATGACAATATGCCCGGATAGCAAGCGCCTCGGCACGATAGCTATTTCGCGTGTTCTCATTACGGATAACCTGATCTCCTTTGCTATCAAGCCACTTCAAAAAGTTATTGCAATTGGAAATCACATTATAGAGTTTAAGCCACGATTGGGCTAACTTCTGCTTGGTGGCAAAGCCTGCTGACGTCGTCGTAGCATAGTTATAGATGGCTGTTTGGTCTACCGCTCCATCAGGAAGATAGTCATATTCTTGTGCCAACTGGTCGAGAAGGCCAAATGACATGTTACCCCCGTAGGCCTCAGTGGTAACCATCGACAGATAGATTCCAGTCAAAGCACTCTCAAATCCCGATTCCGTGGAATAGAGTTTTTCGGCGGTTAGGTCGGTTTTTGGTGCGACATCAAACCAATCAGAACATGCCGTGAGCAGACAACATCCTATGAGACCTGCGGCAACACGACGCACATGGCGAAAGATATATTGAGACTTTAGTCTTTTCATAGCGTTGAATTTATTTAAAGATGATAGAGAACGACATCGTATAAGAACGTGAGAAAGGATAAGAAAGACCACGTTCCATCTTCACAGTAGAGAGCCTTAACAGGTCGTTTGTAGTGAAATTAAGTGTAAAGACATCAATACTCAGGCGACGTAACAATTTATATTGCGTCTGTTTGAAGCGATAACCTAAGTTGATACTGGCCAGTTTGAGTTCATTATCTTTCATAATGAAGCGGTCAGAAGCAGGAGTTTCCGAGCCATTTACATCGATTCTCTTGTATTTTGCGATATCCATTGGCTTGTGCCAACGGTCAAAAGCTGCGCGACGATCTAAGTTATAAGCGATATTACTGTTTTCAATCTTGTCGACTAATGTTTGATTATACACGATGCCTCCCCACTTAAAGATGAATCCTAACGTACAAGAGAAGTCGCGCCAGTTAACAGATGAGCTAATGGTTCCATTGACTTTCGGTGTAGTTTCGCCCACAGGAACCTTATCAGCAGGGTTCCAAACGAAGGTCTTTTCACCATCTTTGGTCAAGAATACCTCTCTACCCGTCATCGGATCTATACCCAAAGAGCGCACAGCATAATACGTAGTAGTAGACTTTCCCTCTTGATAGATGGGCAAAGGTGCCGACTTTGACTTCAATTGTTCCTCGTTCATCTTGCGTAAGTAGTCTGAGATCTTGCGAATCTTATTGCGATTATGGTTCATGCCTACAGCCACTGTCCAATAGAATTGCTTTCGAATGTTCTGCAAAGCAATAACACTTAACGTTGCATCGAAACCCTTGTTTTGTAGTTCTCCTGCGTTAATATACTGCGACTCGAAGCCCGTTGAAGGAGCTAAATCGTAATTAGTTAGCAGCTGACGACTAATATTATTGTAATAGTTGAACGACAAATTAACTCGGTTTTTCCATACACCGACATCAACACCAAGGCCTAAATTGTCGGTCTTTGTCCATTTAATATCTGGATTATTCAGGCGAGACAGCACAGCACCCAGCGTAGAGAACGAGGTGTAAGGACGCATTGTGCGACTAAAAGTGTAATATTCGATGGCATCAGCTTGGCTGGAATTCTGCGAGCCTGTTATGCCATAAGTAGCTCGGAAGACTAAGTTTGAGATGCGACCTGCCAGCCATTTCTCGCGATGTGCATTCCATCGGGCACCTAAACTCCAGAAAGGAGTGAGATGATGGTCGGCATAACGTGATGTGATTTCACTGCTGACATTGAAGTCTACCGAGTATTTATTGTCGTAACTATAAGACAACTGCGTGATGAATCCCATTGAACGGGAGATTGCTTCAGAACCACTTGGCGTCGTAGTAAGCTTATTTCCGAAGATGAAATCATCCATATGATTGTCTGGATAGCCTACAGCAAAGAGGTTAACATAATTGCTTTTATCTTCTGAAACAGTCCAGTTGCCGAAGACACTCAACAGATGTTTCTTGAAAGTTCCATTCCAATTGAAGCCTATATTGCTTGACCACGACTGCATATCACCCGTGTTTTTCGAGTAACTTCCACGCAAAGTGGGGTCTAACTCGGTTAAGAACGAGGTATGATCAGCTGGCAAGAATCGTTCCGTGCGTGCCATTCCACGTACGAAAGAGAAGTTACCTGTCATGCGAAGGTTCTTCCACAACCGATATTCTAAGTTCAATCCAGCCGATATATTGGTGTTAGATGAGAAGTCTTTTATACCAACATGCGCGTTATACAAGGGGTTACTGATAGGTACACTGCCTGAACCTGTGTGGTTATCTAACTGGCGAAGATACTCTCCATAGTCATTCGTTGGGCGATAATATGGGTTGACACGCGTGTACTCGGAGAACGAACCATAAGGTGAATTGTATCCATTGCTGCCGGCAAGATTAATGTTTGCCCCTACAGAGAGTTCCTCTTTGCGGTAAGACATGCTGAAGTTCAAACTCTTCAACCCTTGACTTGAGCCCTTCATCACACCCGGTGTAGAGGTTGCATTAACGCTCAAGCTGTAACGGAACACCTCAGTTCCACCTGCAGCGGTAAGCGTATGACGATGTGCAATGGCTGTACGTAGCGGCTTACTAAGCCAATATGTGTCGACACCTGCCAAGACATTGCGCAACAAACGATTGTAAACGTTCATACTTTGCGCTGAAGTGGGGTCATAAACTCCTGCATCCCACTCCATCTGTAGCTTCTCTTTGGCATTCATCAGCTTGTAATCGGTCAAGTCGGGCACTTGAACCGTGAGGCCACCATTATAGTTTACGGAGAGCACTCCATCGGGAGCGACCTTCGTTTCGATGACAACCACGCCATTAGATGCACGAGAACCATAGATGGCTGTAGCCGCTGCATCTTTCAATATCGTTACATTTTCAATGAGTTCTGGGTCGAGTTGCAACACACGGCTCATCGAAACGATAAAGCCATCGAGTACAAACAAGGGAGTATTTGGGCGACTTGACACATTATCCAATAACAAATCCATGCTGTTAAGCGATGAAGTTGTGCCAAGATTCTGGTCACCTCGAATAAGAAATTCAGGCTGAGCATTGGGGTCAGAGCCTTGAGTGTTGCTCTCTAACACCTTGAAACTCGGATCATAGAACTGCAAACTCTTGAGAATATTGGTAGGATTGAGCTTGCGCAAATCGGCTCCTTTCACCGAAACATAATTGCCCGTAAAGCTCGATTTCTTGCGTTTGCTCAAACCAGTTACAACAACTTCGTCGATGGTTTGCCCGTCTTCTTTAAGCTTTATCTTTAAGTCTACCGACTTACGTGTTATCTGTATAGAGTAGGTTTCATAGCCCATATAGGTTACTTTGATAGAGGCCTTTGGCGGAACCTGCAAAGAAAACTTTCCATTTACATCGGTAACACAACCATTGATGCCACCACTTGCGGTGCCATCTGTAACAACTACCGTTGCGCCGATAAGCGCTTCACCCGTCTTTGCATCAGTAACAACACCCTCAACAGCGTACATATTCTTTGCAGGGGCAGCGTTGCGCTGGGGTGAAATGACTACATGCCGACCGCTTTCATACCTTATCCATACGTTCTGATCACCGATAAGGCGACCCAACACCTTATCCAACGAGAGATCTTTCACGTTTAACGACGTGGGATTTGTTATTCCTACCAGCGTAACATCTTGGAATTCTAACGTTGCTCCGGCTTGTTTCACAGCCTTTTCAATGACAACTCCGAGGGGTTCATTACTGATTCGCAACGTGACGGGCGTGTCCTTCCACTCGTCTTCGGCTGACCTTTGCGCAAGAAGTGGAAGTTGACACAAGAAAAGGAAGCACAGCAAGGCGAGCCATGCATTAGGGGATAGAATACTAAACTTTAGCTTCTCCATAAAAATTAACGTGTTTATGGACTTTAATGACTATTAGATTAACTACCGAAAATAACTTATTCAGCACATGAGAGATTGATCATTGCAACAGTTTTTCAAGCGTTTCAATGTTGGTTTTATCAAGATTGTATTTAGATTTGTACGCATTCAAAAGAGGTTTAACGCGTTCAAGTTCCTTTCCATTACGGATAAAGTTCACCAATAACTGGTAAAGCACGGCGTCACGCTGCACACCTTTATAATAAGAGGCTAAGGTTTGGAACATGGTTTCCAATGTTTGTGGCGCCTCATATTTCTTTCCTTGTTTCACCGCCTGCTTCTCATTTTCATAAAAACAATAGCGCATCAAGAAACTAATATATTCAGGGCAGCGCATAGCTCCAAGCCCTTTGCGCAGTGAAACGCCGTCCATCAGCTTCCAATAATCACCTATTTCTTGGTCTGAAATGGGAGTCTTTCGCATGTCAGCATACATCTGTGGATACTCCATGAACGAGGTATAGGCAGCTGCTTCGGTTTCAGCAAGGAGATATTCTGCTGCTGTTGGCTGAAGCTTTTTATTGTTTTCTTTCACCAATTCCTGTACTTTCGTAAGCAAAACACGCGAGTCATCAATGCGTTGTTTGGGTTTTATATCGACAACGGCACACGCCAACAACTGGCTCTTATAGCGCATTTGGCGACGCAAATCAGCAATCTTTCTCAGCAAACGGTTAGCTTCTACGGCCTTCTCCGTACCGCTAAAAGCAACCGAAGAAACGCGCTTCTCGTCATATTTCACAACCACATGCACGCTGTCTCCAGGCATAAGCAGAACATTAGTCTGCCCATTGATTAACATACATTGCAGCTGTGAGGTCTTAAACGAATAGTGATGTTCCTCTCCCGGGTTAGTATGAAACTCGGCAGCAATAAAGGGTGACTGCACGCAATCAAAGTAAACCATGTCACGTTGATAACCAAACACTTCAGCACTCAGCGTAGTTTTTGACTGCGCATGCCCCATCAAAGAGAAACACAACATTGTGCCTAATAAAAGATTACATCTCATAAATCCCATTATGTGTATTTTTTAACAGATAGATTACAAGCAACAAGAAATTCACATAGTATGTAAGTGTTGGTCAACTTAATAACAAACTAAGTATTTAGAATCTCTAAGGTTGATACTGCGAAATTAACTTTATTTTCTTTTCAAAGCCACAATATCGCGTTAAATAAATTTAATTTCGTGAATATTTTTGAACAACCACTTTCTCATTCACGTCAAATCACCACGCAAAGTGCCTGAAAACGTGGGACAAAATGACTTGAAACGTCGACTCATTCCTATCATTTCACGACCGAGAAACACAAAAAAAGGAAACCGGCGCAAGGTCAGTTTCCTTTAGAATTTATTTGAATTAAATCGTTATCTATTAGTCAAGCCACTTCACATAGCAGAAGTCCTGGCGGTGAGGAAGGTTGACATTCTTCGGATACATACGCACACAACTTCTAAACGCGCCTGCAACATCGGGCTCGATTACAGCTTCAAACGTATAGAGATTGCCTTCGTGACCCTTCACTTTGAATGGACGAACGCTATAAACTTCGTGGTCATCCGTTGAAGTATTGCTCTTTAGGCTCACAAGTTCCAAGCCAACTGCGTCGTCAAGTCCTTGTTCATCGATGACATATTGCATCGTATATTTCTTTCCAGTCTCGCCTCCTGTGTCCAACAATGACGTGTCTTTGCTGACAACATGAATCTCATCCCAGCGCTCTGCAACGGTTTCTTTCCACAAAGCGATGTCCTTTGCAAGACGATAATCATTCTCTTGGAGCTTCTTGAAACGCAAAGCTTCACGATTATAGAATCGATCGAAGTAGTCATCCAACTGACGTTTCATCGTGTAATGAGGTGCGATGGTAGAAATAGAGTTCTTAATGACCTTCACCCAATCGGCACTATAGCCCTTCTTATTACGGTTATAATACATTGGTATGATGTCGTTCTCTAACAAACCATAGATAGTTGCGGCGTCAAGTTGGTCCTGATAAGCCTGGTTTTCGTAAGTACGTTTCTCGGGAAGTGCCCAACCTGCGCCCTCACGATAACCCTCAACCCACCATCCATCAAGTACGGATAGGTTGACAACACCATTCATTTCGGCCTTCTCTCCTGATGTTCCAGAAGCTTCAAGCGGGCGAGTTGGTGTGTTCATCCATATATCTACGCCAGAAACTAAACGGCGAGCGAGTTGCATGTCGTAGTCTTCGAGGAAGATAATCTTACCTAAGAACTCCGGACGTTGACTGATTTCGTAGATCTTCTTAATCAAACCTTGGCCTGCTCCGTCTGCAGGATGGGCCTTACCAGAGAAGAAGAACAAGACAGGATGCTCTGGGTCGTTGACAATCTTAGCCAAACGGTCAATATCTGTAAAGAGAAGGTGAGCTCGTTTGTATGTAGCGAAACGACGACAGAAGCCAATCATCAACGCATTGGGGTTGATACGCTGCAACAAAGAGACTACGCGTGCAGGGTCACCTTGGTTGCGAAGCCAGTTCTCGGTGAACTTTTCACGGATATAATCAACTAACTTTTGCTTCAAAGCCATACGAGTTGACCAAACCTCTTCATCGGGAACATTGTTGATAGCGTGCCAAATCTCTTCATTACTCTGGTCGTTCATGAAGTTCTTGTCAAAGTACTTATCATAGATTTTACGCCATTCGGTAGCCGCCCATGTAGGGAAGTGCACACCATTTGTTACGTAACCAACATGATTTTCCTCTGGGAAGTAGCCCTTCCACAATGGAGAAAACATCTTCTGGCTTACCCAACCATGAAGCTTACTAACGCCGTTGACGTCCTGACATGTATTGCATGCGAAGGTACTCATACAGAAACGTTCGTTATGATCATCGGGATTTTGTCGGCCCATTCCAATGAGTTCATCCCATGAAATGCCTAATCTTGCGGGATAACCACCCATATATTTGCCGAAGAGAGCCTCGTCAAAGTAGTCGTGTCCAGCAGGAACTGGCGTATGAACTGTATAGAGAGAAGAGGCACGAACGAGTTCCATTGCCTGATTAAATGTTAGTCCACTCTCAACATAATCACACAAACGTTGCAGATTACAGAGTGCAGCGTGACCCTCGTTGCAATGATAAATATCTTTCTTTATGCCCAAACGCTTCAATGTTACGATACCACCAATACCGAGAAGTATCTCTTGTTTGAGTCGGTTTTCCCAGTCACCACCATACAAGCTGTGGGTGATAGGCTTGTCAAATTCAGAGTTCAAGTCGTTGTCGGTATCCAAAAGATAGAGACTTATGCGTCCAACGTTAGCACGCCAAACGTATGCATGCACCATATAATTGGTGTAAGGAACATCTATAACGAGTGGATTTCCATTCTCATCCAATACGCGTTCGATTGGCAGTGAATTGAAATTCTGAGCTTCATACTTAGCAATCTGCTGACCATCCATGCTCAAGCTCTGTGTGAAGTAGCCGTAACGATAGAGGAATCCCACGCCACACATGTCAACATTACTATCAGATGCCTCCTTAAGATAGTCTCCTGCGAGGATGCCGAGACCTCCGGAATAGATCTTTAGCACTTGAGTTATACCGAATTCCATACAGAAGTATGCCACCGATGCACGCTCCTTGTTTGGCTTTACATCCATATAAGCGCGGAACTTGGCATAAACGTCTTTCACTTTCTTCATGAGTGACTTGTCTTTTACTATGGCTTCTTTGCGTTCATAGCTTAAACGCTCAAGTAAAACGACTGGATTGTGTTGCACTTCTTCATATAAAGCCTCGTCAAGGCTCTTGAAAAGATCTCGTGCTTCATAATCCCATGCCCACCAAAGATTATGTGCCAGTTCATCAAGACACTTCAATTGTTCTGGCAGACGAGATTTGACTGTCAACTCCTTCCATTGAGGAGTGTTAACGTAATCAGCTTTAATTTTCATAAATCTCAATTTATATTAATCTCAATAACTATTTGTTTTTCTTGCTTCTGCTTTGTTAAGGGCAGCATTATAGGCCTCATGATAGTAAACAATGAACTTACTCCACAAAGCTTTTCGAGAGAGTTTCTCGGCATTTGCACGGCAAGTCTTCACCTCGTTTGCCGAGAATGAGGCAAAGGTTTCTATCGTTGTCTTAATTGATTCGGCCACATCGGCATAATTATAATCTGTGCGATGAACAACTTTCACACCGTCTTCAATCTCACTATCACAGCCTTTCACCTGATTGGCCCATAGTCCAAACCCAGCCAAATCGGTGGTGATGCAAGGCACTTTGAAAGCAACGGCCTCCAAAGGAGTATAGCCCCACGGCTCATAATAAGACGGATAAACGCACAAATCGTTACCCAACACGATATCATAATAGGATAAATCGAAGATGCCATCATGCCCAGTGAGATAACACGGCACGAAAATCAGCTTCACACGACTATCTTTTTCATTGTTCATTCCAAGCGAATTCATCATTCCTAACACGCTATCATTGTCCTGATTGTGTAGCCAATGCGTGTAAACAGGATGAGATAGCGGACTATCGAAAGTCTCTTCATGACGCAAACGGGCTTGCAAGTCTTCACGAGGACCACCTACCCAGCCCGGCACTTCAATGAAAGCAACTACCTTTTTATTGAGTTTCTCGGAGAAACGCAATCGATTTATCGCCTCAACAAACACATCTATGCCTTTATTTCTAAACTCATAACGCCCACTGGTCGATACAATCAGCGTGTCATCATCAAAGCAATCGCCCGTCAGTGCATTCGCCACACGAAGTAATCTCTTGCGTGCCTGCTTGCGTTTGGCTGTAAAAGTCGCCCCCTTGGGAACGAAATCATTTTCAAAACCATTAGGAAGTACGAAATCTACTGGCTTATCCAACAACTCTTTACACTCCAAAGCAGTGATATCACTCACGGTAGTGAAGCAGTCAACAAAATGTGCTGTCTGTTTCTCTATTGAGTGTTTGCTTTGCATATTGAGTTCCGCGGCCATCTGATCACCATTATAAGCCCACAGATATTCATAGAGAGGCTTGTTATTTCCGGCTATACTTCGACCAATACTCGTGGCATGTGTTGTGAAGATTGTAGCGATTTCAGGAACCTGTTTCTTGATATACAGCAAGCCAAGACACGTCATCCATTCATTACCATGATAGATAACACGCGCATCCCGACTAAGATAATAATGATAAAAGCTTTCAACAACCTTTGCAGCTGCATAAGAAAACATGTTGGCTTCATCGTAATCACCATATGCATGAAGGCTATCAACCTTGAAATCTGCCCAAAGTTGACCATAAATCTGGTCTTTTTCAGCATAAAAAGGCTGGAAATCTACCAACACTGCAATAGGTTTTCCGGGAACATCCCACCGACCTATTTTCATCTTTAGCCCCTCTTCAGCCTGCGCTTTCAGTCGCCATGCCGAGAATAAGCTTTCATCTTCTATGAAATAAGGACTGGAACTCTCCGTCCAACAATCGGGACCAATGAATATTATATGGTCCTTCATCTCGTCCTGCAAAGTTTTTGCTCGTGTAGATAGCACGGTATAGATACCGCCTACCTTATTACATACCTCCCAACTTGATTCAAAAATATAATCGGGAATACTCATCTTCTTACCCATTACAAAGACTAATAATGTGTCGCAAAGATAATATAAAATTCTAAAAAAACAAGTTTTACCACCTATATTTTTAATAATCATGCCGTTTTCTTGATGAAACAATATATCTTTGTAACTAAAACTGAAAGATAAATGATAAAGAAAGTATTACTCGTTTTATGCGCTTTCTTTGCTGTTTTGACGCTACACGCACAGAAAGACAATGTTTTCAAGGGATATTTATATAACGATGAATATCAAGTTTACATAGAAATGGACTTCTATCATAACACGATTAAGGTGCCAGGACAAGAGATTTTTGGAGACCTTCCGGGCTATTTTGGGGCAAAAAGAGATGTGCGTAAGTGGCTCTTTACCAATGTAGAACTCAAAGATTCCACGACAGCTAAGCTCGCCATCACCAACGACTATGGCAGCGAAGACCTTGAAGCCACACTAAAAAGACTACCTGACGGCACCTTCGAATTGCAGCAAGATGGCGGCAGTACGCTGAAAATTGCAGTGAATCGCAAGTGGGTTAAAATCCCCAAGCACCTGATTTTCAAGAAAAGATAGCATATTTTTGCAACGCAAGTATTTATGAAACCCACCGCGTGCAGAATGGAATAACGCCGTAAGTGTTACGCTTTCTAAGCGTAATCCATCATAAATCCCCTCGCTATAACCATGCTTCCTCAGAAAAAGCTCAACACTTACAGCGTTGAATCTCCTTGCGAATGCTTACCCAGGGTAGGCTCGTTCCTCGCCAACCCTGGGCTATCAAAAGAACAACTCGTACCGAGTTGCGTGGTGAGAACATTCATTATGGTGGATATATTCATGGAAATATTGGCATAACCCCTACGGCGTTGCACCATTATAACATTCGCAATGGCGGATTCATTCATGGAAACGCTGCCATAAAACCTATGGCGTTGCGTGGTCGCAACATTCGCAATGGCGGATTCATTCATGGAAACGCAGCCATAAAACCTACGGCATTGCACCATTATAACATTCACCATGGCGGATTCATTCATGGAAACGCTGCCATAACACCTATGGCGTTGCGTGGTCGCAACATTCGCAATGGCGTGTTCATTCATTGAAACGCTGGCATAAAACCTACGGCGTTACATCGTTGCAACATTCGTCATGGGTGATGTATTCTAATGAGAACGGCTCACGATTTGACGCATTTCAAGCCGTCCTTTGACCCATTTCACCTCGTAACTCCTGCCTTTTTGCGTGGCAAAATGAATGGAATTACCACGATAGTTGAGTTTACATGGCTCACCAGCCAACGACTTGATTGTGGCCGATTGTAGTGTTCCCTCGTTCCACTTCAGGCTCACTTCGAAGCCACCGCGTGCCCTGAGACCACTCACTTCGCCTTGTTTCCAGCTGTCAGGCAAGGCAGGTAAGAACTGAATGAAGCCTGCATGACTCTGCAAAAGCATTTCGGTGATGCCGGCTGTTCCGCCAAAGTTGCCATCAATTTGGAAAGGAGGATGAGTGTCCCAAAGGTTATTTAAGGTTCCGTTTTTCAACAGATTGCGCACCAACAGATAAGCATGATTGCCGTCTTGCAGGCGTGCCCACTGGTTAATCTTCCATCCCATGCTCCATCCTGTGGCTCCATCTCCACGATGTTCAAGCACCACTCGCGATGCCTTTGCCAAGTCGGGAGTTGCCGATGGCGTAATTGTGTGGCCGGGATGCAAGCCAAAGAGGTGGTTGACATGGCGGTGATGGTCGTTTGGATCATCGATATCTTCCGACCACTCTTGCAGCTGTCCATAGCGTCCTATGCGGTAAGGCGCAAGATGATTGAGCACCTGTTGCCACTGCTTTCGAGCCTCAACGTCTACCCCAAGCACTTTACTTGCGGCAATAGCATCAAGTAATATCTCGCGAATCACAGCGTGAACGAAGGTCACTCCCTCATCAATAGGCCCATGTTCGGGCGAAGTTGAGGGTGCAGCGGTATAGGTTCCATCGGGTTTTCGCCACAGATAGTCAACGGCAAAGTCGGCACTTTGCTTAATGAGGTCATAGAGTGTGGAGCGCAACAGCTGTTTATCGCGTGTGAAATCATAGTACTCCCACAAGTGTGTTGCAAGCCAAGGACCACCCATAGGGCATAGATTCCACGACATATCTTCACTCGAAAGAGGAGCTGTAAAGCCAAAGATGTTGCTCGAAACCGACGTTGTCCAGCCTCTCGCCCCATAGTAGGCTTTGGCTGTTTCGGCACCGGGCTTCACCAAAGAGCGTACAAAATCAATCAGCGGCAGGGCACATTCATCCAAATGAGTGGTATGAACGGGCCAGTAGTTCATTTGCAAATTGATGTTGTTATGATAGTCCACATGCCATGGTCCATCGACATTGTTGTGCCAGAGTCCTTGCAGATTGGCAGGCAAAGTGCCTGGACGCGAACTGGCAATGAGCAGATATCGGCCAAATTGATAGTAGAGTTCTTCCAACGCATTGTCGGTAGTGCCGTTGCGATAGGCCTCTAAACGTTGTGCAGTGGGCTTGTCGTCAGCGGCACGATTAGACGGATTCAGGCACAGTTTCACACGCTGAAAGAGTGCCGAATAGTCGCGATAATGGCGTGAGAAAAGCTGATTATAGTCTTTCTTTTCAGCTTGTTGCATCCACGTTTGAGTCGTTACCTCGGGTTGAACGCCAACATAGGTCTTAGGATTCGTAAAATCTGGATTGAAGTTAATGCGGTAATCGGTGTCTGCCGTGATAAGAAACATCACCTCATCGGCATGACGTATTTTCAGCGTATCATGCTCGTTTGTCACACTTCCGCCTTTTGTCACGGCCTGAATACGCACGACATATTGCATGCCATTATCGTCTAAAGCACCTCGATAGACTAAACCATTGGCGCCATCAGCCTGCATTTGTCCTGTAGAAACAGGGTTGGGAGCATAAGAAAAGTTAAGGTTTTGTTTGCCTTTGGCATTAGCTTTGAACCGCAACACCAAGACATTATCGGGATAAGAGACAAAGGCTGTGCGCTGATAGCACACCCCATTTTGGTTGAACTGCACCAAGGTGCGCGCCGAATCTAAAGAAAGTTCGCGACGATAGTGGCTGATGCCCTCTTCCGTCAGCCCTGTTTCGATGAACAACTCGCCCATCGTGGTGAAATTGCCAAAGCGGAAAGGCTTCTCATCCCTTTGCTCATAAGAGGCCCAACCATTGAAGTTTTTGCG